>FWPV01014972.1_pt1 | contig 11256 bp, 9 predicted proteins | sample 2228371 | NCBI WGS metagenome assembly FWPV01 (sample SAMEA103939776, study PRJEB20133) | metagenome | reverse complement strand
GGCACGCCCAAGCCCGAGGTGCCGGAGAACCTCTGGCATCAGTGCCCGTCTTGCGAGCGGATGATCTTCCACCGGGACCTCGAGGCCAACCAGCGCGTCTGCCCGCACTGCAACCACCACATGCGGGTCGATCCCGAGTTCCGCTTCAAGACCCTGCTCGACGAGGGCAGCTGGCAGCGGCTGGAGCTGCCCAAGGTGCCGGTCGATCCGCTGCGCTTTCGCGATTCCAAGCGCTATACCGACCGGCTCAAGGAGGCCCAGGCCAAGACCCGCTCGCAAGACGCGCTCGAGGCGGCCGAGGGCCGGATCGGCGATCTGCCGGTGGTGCTCGCGGTCATGAACTTCGCCTTCATGGGCGGCTCGATGGGCACCGCCGTGGGCGAGGCCTTCGTGGCCGCGGCGGAGCGCGCGGTGGCCAGGCGCGCGGCCTTCGTCGTGGTGACCGCCTCGGGCGGGGCGCGCATGCAGGAAGGCACGCTCTCGCTCGTGCAGATGGCCCGCACCACGATCGCCGTGCAGCAGGTCAAGGAAGCGGGTCTGCCCTACATCGTCGTGCTCACCGACCCCACGACCGGTGGCGTGACCGCCTCTTTCGCGATGCTGGGCGACGTCCACATCGCCGAGCCCGGGGCGATCATCGGCTTCGCCGGAGCGCGGGTGATCGAACAGACCATTCGCGAGAAGCTGCCGCCCGGTTTCCAGAAGGCCGAGTATCTGTTGGCCCACGGTATGGTCGACATGGTCGTCCACCGTTTCGAGTTGCGCGCCACGCTGCGTCGCCTGCTCGATTTCTTGTTGCGGCCGGTGCCGCTGCCCGCACCGGTCGAACCGGCGATGCCGGCGCCCGTGGTCGAGGTCGAGCCGGCCGAGGCGGCGGGCGATGGCGGGCCCGGCTGAGCCGATCCTGCGCCGCCTGGCGGCGCTCCACCCCAAGCGCATCGACCTCTCGCTCGGCCGGATCGAGCGGCTGCTCCAGCACCTGGGCCACCCCGAACGCCGGCTCCCGCCCGTGGTCCACATCGCCGGGACCAACGGCAAGGGCAGCACGCTCGCCATGCTCGACGCCATGTTGCAGGCGGCCGGCCGGCGCACGCTGCGCTACATCTCGCCCCATCTCGTGCACTTCAACGAGCGCATCTTGATACAGGGCGAACCCGTGGGCGACGAGCCGCTGGTCGAGGCACTGGAGCTCTGCGAGCGGGCCAACGACGGAGCGCCGATCACCTTCTTCGAGATCACCACGGCCGCGGCCTTCGTGATCTTCGCGCGGACACCGGCCGACCTGGTGCTGCTCGAGACCGGGCTCGGGGGTCGGCTCGATGCCACCAACGTGATCGAGCGGCCCCTGCTCACCCTGTTGAGCCCGATCTCCCGCGACCACGAGGCCTTCCTGGGCCACACGATCGCCGCCATCGCCGGCGAGAAGGCGGGGATCGTCAAACCCGGTGTGCCGGTCCTCCTGGGCCCGCAGCCTGAGGAGGCCCTGGCCGTGATCGAGGCGCGCGCCCGCGCGCTCGACGCCCCCTGCCTGGTCCACGGCCGCCATTGGTTGGCCCGGCGGGAGGGCGACCGGCTCCTGGTCCAGGACCGCGACCGCCGCCTCGAGCTGCCCTTGCCCGCGCTGCCCGGGGTGCACCAGATCGACAATGCCGGGCTCGCGGTCGTGGCCGCGCGCCGGCTGGGGCCCTTCACACCGCCGCCCGAAGCGATCGCCCGCGGGCTCGTCGAGGTCCGTTGGCCGGCCCGCCTGCAGCGGCTCGAAGCCGGCCCGATCGTCGAGGCGCTGGGGCCCGGCTTCGAGCTGTGGCTCGACGGCGGCCACAACCCGGCGGCCGGCGAGGTCCTGGCTTCGAGCCTACCGGCCCTGGCCGGCGGTCGCCCGATCCACCTGATCCTGGGCATGCTCGCGAGCAAGGACCTCGACGCCTTCTTGCGTCCCCTCGCGCCCGTGGTGGCGAGCCTGCGCACCGTGGCCGTACCGGGCGAGGCCGCCAGCCGTGATCCCCTCGAGGAAGCCCGAGCCGGGCGGGCGCTGGGCCTGCGCGCCGAGCCCGCGGCTTCGCCGCTCGAGGCGGCCCGGGCGATCGCCACGGCCGAGCGGCCGCCGGGCCTGGTCCTGGTGTGCGGCTCGCTCTACCTGTCCGGCCACGTGCTGCGCGACCACCGCTGAGCGCCCCGCGGTGCTCACGGTTGCGGCCGTGCGCGCCCCGCGGCTTCCGGGCCGGCGGGCGCGCCCCGCCGGGGCTCAGTCCACGCAGCTCAAACCGAAGGCGGCCAGCCCCTCTTCGAGATAATCGGCGAGCAGGGGCATCCCCAACAGATACTCGGCGGTGCGATCGTTGCGCGCGCGTCGCGCCTCGGCCACCGCTTCCGCCCACTCCTCGGCCGAGAAGCTGCCACGGCCGACCCAGGCCAGGGCCACGAGCTGGATCTGCTCGTCCTCGTTGAGATCGTTGATGAACGTCTTGAGCTCCTCCTCGACGACGTCCTCGGGATAGTCCTCGAGCACCTCGCGCATGTCCTCGTCGAGCGGGTTGGAGCCCGGCTCCTCCTCGACCGGTGCGGTCTTGGCGTCGAACTCGCGGGCCTTGAGGATGATCCAACAGACCTTGTCGAGATCGATGGTCGGCACGGCGTGGTCTCCCCTGCGCGTCGCGGCGATGCTGCCACGGGCCGCGGCGCGGCGCCACCGTGTGCGCGCTCGTGGCCACGCGAGGTTGCTGGCAGGGCGCGCAACCTCGGCTAGACTGCGGACGCCGCGCGACGACCGGCCGGAGCCCCGATGTCCAGCCCGCAACGATTCCTGTACCGCTCGATCGGCTTTCTCCTGATCGCCCTCCTGGTGGCGGCGGTGCTGTTCCCCGTCATCTGGCGCGCGTTCCTGTTCAACCCATGGCTCAACGGGTTGATCCTGGCCGTCCTGGTCACCGGCATCGTCTACAATCTGCGTCGCATCCTGCGGCTGCGGCCGGCTCTGCAGTGGATCGAGGCGCACCGCATGGGAGCGCCGCTCGCCCGGCTGCAGCCGCCGCCGATCCTCTCGCCGATCGTGGCGGTGCTGGGCGAGCGCGAGCGGCGTGGCCGCGCCCAGCTCGGCCCCACCACCGCCCGCCACCTGCTCGACAGCACCCAATCGCGCCTCGACGAGAGCCGCGAGATCGCCCGCTACCAGACCAGCCTGCTGATCTTCCTGGGGCTGCTCGGCACCTTCTGGGGTCTGATCGAGGCGCTCGGGGCGATCGGCAACGTGATCGGGGGCTTGAGCATCGGCACCGCCGACTTCGCCGCGCTCTTCGACGAGATGAAGGAGGGGCTGCGCAAGCCGATCGGCGGGATGGGCACGGCCTTCGGCGCCTCGCTGTTCGGGCTGGCCGGCTCGTTGGTGGTGGGTTTCCTCGATCTGCAGGCGACCCAGGCGCAGAACGGGTTCTTCAACGAGCTCGAGGAGTGGCTGGGCGGGATGACCCGCCACGCGGCGGCCGAGGGCTTCGCGGTCGAGGCCGGTCAGGGCCCGCCCCTGCCCGCCTACGTGACGGCACTCCTGCAACAGACCGCCGAGAGCCTGGATCGGCTGCAGACCTTGATGGCGCGCGGCGAGGACGGCCGCGCCCAGCTCCACGCCGTCCTCCACCAGCTGGCCGAGCGGCTGGCCCAGCTGGGTGAAGGTCTCGAGCGCGAGCGCGAGCTCCTGGTCCGCTTGGCCGAGGGCCAAGCCGCGCTCGAGCGCGGGCTGTCCCGCCCGGCGGGGGCGCTCGCCGACGAGCAGGTGCGGGCCCACATCCGCAACCTCGATCTGCAGCTGGGCCGGCTCGCCGAGGAGCTGGCCCGCGGCCGCAGCGAGCTCGGTCGCGAGCTCAAGCACGAACTGCGGCTCGTGGCCCGCACCGTGGCGGCCGCTGCGGGCGTGCCGGCGCTGGCCAAGGAGTGAGCGATGGCCCGCGCCCGCCGCGACGTCCGCCACGCGCCCGAGATCTGGCCGGGCTTCGTCGATGCGCTCTCGACGCTCCTACTCGCGATCATCTTCCTGCTCGTGGTGTTCGTCCTCGGCCAGTTCTTCTTGAGCCGCATGCTGGAGGGCCGGGACGAAGCGATGGAGCGGCTGCGCCGGGAGGTCGCCAGCCTCGCCGAACAGCTCGATCAGGAGCGGCAGGCGGCACAGCGGTTGCGGGTGAACCTCGCCGAGGAGAGCCGCCGGCTGCAGGCGAGCGAGTTCGAACGGCGGGAGCTCGAGGACCAGCTGGCGCGGGCCGAAGACGAGCGGGCCGAACTCGAGAGCCGGCTGCGCCGCCTGACCCTCGACCGCGCCGGGCTCGAACGGCTTCTGGAAGAGAGTCGGCTCGCCGCCCAGGAGAGCGAGCGGCGGATCGGTGCCCTGGCCCGCGAGCTCGACGAGACCAGACGGGCCTTCGCCGCCGAACGGGAGAAGGTCGAGCTGCAGCTGGCCGAGCTCGTCGAGCTGCGTCGCCAGGTCGAGGCGCTGCGGGCGGCGCGCGAGGCGCTGTTGGCCGAGCGGGAGGCCGAAGCGGCCGGCCGGCGCGCGGCCGAGGAGGAGATCCGCAAGCTCGTGGCACGGATCGAGAGCCTGGCCGCGCAACTGGTCCCGCTCGATCGCGAACTCGCCGCCAAGCAAGCGGAGATCGACCGCCAGGCGGCGCGGATCGCCGAGCTCGGCGAGCGGCTCCAACAGGCGCTGGCCAGCCGGGTCGAGGAGCTGGCCCAATACCGCTCCGACTTCTTCGGCCGGTTGCGCCGCGTGTTGGGCGACCGCGAGGACGTGCGCGTGGTGGGCGATCGTTTCGTCTTCCAAGCCGAGGTGCTGTTCCCGCCCGGCGAGGCCGAGCTCGGGCCCGCGGCGATGGCCGAGCTCGACAAACTCGCCACCACCTTGCGCGAGCTGGCCCGGGAGATCCCGCCCGATCTGCCCTGGGTGCTGCAGGTCGACGGCCACACCGACCGGCGGCCGATCGCCACCGCCCGCTTCCCCTCGAACTGGGAGCTCTCCACCGCCCGAGCGATCAGCGTGGTCCGCCACCTCACGGCCCGTGGAATCCCGCCCGAGCGCCTCGCGGCCCGCGGCTTCGCCGAGTTCCAGCCGCTCGACCCGGGCGACGGCGAAGAGGCGTGGCGCCGCAACCGCCGTATCGAGCTCAAGCTCACCACGCGCTGAGCCGGCCGGTTGCAATTCGCCCCGTCCCGTGCACTCTGCCGCCGGCGGCGAGCTCGAGCGAGGCGGCGTCGAGGATGAACGAGAACGCGGCGCAGGAGGGCCCTCCCCCCCGCTCCGCCGTGCCCGGGACGATCGTGTTCGAACGGATGGCGGCCCGGCTGCGGCAGAGCGCCCGCGACCATCGGCGCTGGGCGGTGCTGTTGCTGCTCGCGGGCGTGGTCCTCTTCGCCTGGGGCCTGTGGGTCGAGCAGCTGGCGCCGACGGCGGCCGGGGCGACGGCCGCGGCGATGGCGCCTTTGGCCCTCGTGTGGGCCGCCGAGCTCGACGAGCGGGCCCAGGGTCTTTCCGTCCTGGCCGAGGACTGGGCCGATCCCGGGCCACCCGAGCAGGCCCCGCGCCGGCGCGCCGGCCTCATCGACCTCGTCGAGCGTCTCTACGCGTCGCAGGGGAGCGGCTGAGCCATGGCCCTGGACCCGCGCATCGCCGAGCTGGAGCAACATCTGGCCGCGTGGGATCGACGGCGGCGTTGGCGCACCGGCATCGCCACGCTGGTGCCGGTGGCGGTCGCGGCCGGGCTCGGCTGGCTCGCCCAGGATCGGATCTCCCGCGGCGAGCGGGCCGTCGAGGCGGCCTTCGAGCGGCTGGGGGTGGCGGCCGCTCCCGGAGCGAGCGGCCTCGACGCCCGGTTCGCCGCGCTCGAGGCGGAGCTGCGGGCGCTGCGCCCGTTGCCGGCCGACCTCGCCCGCCAGGAGGCGGCGCGGCGCGAGCTGCAAAGCCGCCTCGAGGAGGCCGAGCGCGAGCGCGCGGGTCTGGTCGAGCGCGCCGAAGCCCTCACCCGCGAGCTCGAGGAGGGGCGGCGGACCACAGCCGAGCTCGAGCGAACGCTCGCCTCGCGTGACCGCCGCCTGGCCGAACTCGAGGCCTCGCTCGCCACCGTGACGGCCGCCCGCGACGACGCCCGGCGCGAGATCGCCCAGCGCGACCGCCGCCTGGCCGAACTGGAGACGGCCCTCGCGACCGCGACCGCCGCGCGTGAGGACGCGCTGCGCCGGCTCGAGGCCATCCAGAAGGAGCTCGCCGCGGCGACCACGGCCCGGGAGGAGGCTGCGACCCGGATCGAGGCTCTCCAGAAGGAACTCGCCGCGCTCACCACCGCGCGGGACGAGGCATCGAGCCGACTGCGCGCGCTCGAGGGCGCGCTCGCCGCCACCGCCGCGGCCCGCGAGGAAGCGCTCCGCCGGATCGAGGCCCTGCAGGTGGAGCTCGCCTCCATCGCCGGCGCCCGCGACGAGGCTGCCGCGCGGGCCGCCGCACTCGAAGCCGAGCTGGCCGAGGCGCGCCGCACGGCCGAACGGGAGATGGCGGCGGCCGCCGAACGGGCCGCCGCGCTGGAGCAGAAGCTGCAGGCCGCCCGCGAGGAGGCCCGGCGCCAGATCGCCGAGCGCGATCGCCGCCTGGCCGAACTGGAGACGGCCCTCGCGAGCGCGACCGCCGCCCGTGAGGACGCGGCGAGCCGCATCGCAACACTCGAGCGGGAGCTCGCCGCGGCGACCGCCGACCGGAACGAGGCCCAGACCCGATTGCGCGCGATCGAAGGCGAGGTCGCCGCCACCGCCGCGGCCCGCGAGGAAGCGCTCCGCCGGATCGAGGCCCTGCAGGTGGAGCTCGCGACCGCCGCCCGTGAGGACGCGGCGAGCCGGATCGCGACACTCGAGAAGGAGCTCGCCGCGGCGACCGCCGGGCGCGACGACGCGGTGACCCGATTGGGTGCACTCGAAGGCGAGCTCGCCGAGGCGCGTACCACGGCCGAACGGGAGATGGCGGCGGCTGCCGAACGGGCCGCCGCCTTGGAGCGCGAACTGGTCGAGGCGCGTAGCGCCGTGGAGCGCGAGCGCGCGGCTGCCACCCAGCGCCTGGGCACGCTGGAGCAGCAGCTGGCCCAGGCCCGCGCCGAACGCGAGGAGGCCCGGGCGGCTGCCGAAGCCGCCTTGCGCTCGGCGGATGCCGCGGCGCGCGAGCGGATCGCCGCGCTCGAGCGGGAGCTGCAGGCCGCCCGCGAGGAGGCCCGGCGCCAGATCGCCGAGCGCGATCGTCGCCTGGCCGAACTGGAGACGGCCCTCGCGAGCGCGACCGCCGCCCGTGAGGACGCGGCGAGCCGGATCGCGACACTCGAGAAGGAGCTCGCCGCGGCGACCGCCGGCCGGGAGGAGATGCTGGGCCGGGTGCGGACATTGGAAGGCGAGGTCGCCGCCACCGCCGCGGCCCGCGAGGAAGCGCTCCGCCGGATCGAGGCCCTGCAGGTCGAACTCGCCTCCGTCGCCGGCGCCCGCGACGAGGCTGCCGCGCGGGCCACCGCACTCGAAGCCGAGCTCACTGCCACCGTCACCGCCCGCGACCAGGCGACCGCGCAGCTCGCCGCGCTCGACCGGGAGCTGCAGGCCGCCCGCGACGAGGCCCGGCGCGAGATCGCCGAGCGCGATCGCCGCCTCGCCGAACTGGAGACGGCCCTCGCGACCGCAACCGCCGCCCGTGAGGACGCGGCGAGCCGGATCGCGGCGCTCGAGCGGGAACTCGTCGCGGCGACCGCCGGGCGCGACGCCGCGGTGACCCGATTGCGTGCGCTCGAAGGCGAGCTCGCCGCCACCGCGAGTGCCCGCGACGAGGCCGCCGCGCGGGTCACCGGTCTCGAAGCCGAGCTCGCCGAGGCGCGCAGCGAGGCGGAGCGCGAACTCACGAGCGCCCGTGCGCGCGTCGCCGCACTCGAGCGCGAACGCGCCGAGCTCGCCCACGAGCGCGACGGGCTGGCCCAGCGCGCCCAGCTGTTCGCGCACGAGCTCAAGGAGCTGCGCGAGACCTTGCAGGCCGAACGACTGGCCCGCGAGGAACGGCTGGCCGAACTCCAGGCCCAGCTGTTCGGCGCCGAGGCGGAGCGCGAGACCACCCGCGAGATCCTGCGCGGCGAGACGCGCTTCCTGCAGGAGGCGATCGCCGGGCTGCAGCGCGATCTGGCCGCGGCCCGCGAGCGCGCGGCCACGCTCGAGCGCGAGCTGGCCGCCCTGCGCGCGGAGGGCGAGACGCAGCGGGTGGCCGCGGCCGCCGAGCGACGGGCCGCCGAGGAACGGACCGCCGGCCTCGAGGCCCGGCTGTTGGTGGCCGAGCGCGAGCGCGACCGCCTCGAAAGCGAGCTCGCCCGGACCCGTGAGGCCTTGCGGGCGGCGGAAGCGCGGCTGCGGGCCTTGGAGCTCGATGCGCTCAAGCTCGAAAGCGCGCCCACCCGGATCGGCCTCGCCGGCGCAGCCGAGCAGTCCGGGATCGGTAAGGTGCTCCTCGAGGGCACCGTGCCGTTCGGCATCGGCCGGGCCGAGTTGGGTCCGCTCGGCGAACGCACGATCTCGAGACTGCTGGCGCAGCTGGGCGAGCAGCTGGCCGAACTCGGTGCGGCCGACTGGGAGATCGTGGTCGAGGGCCGCACCGATTCGCGGCCGGTGGTCCGCGCCGGCTTCGAGTCCAACGAGGCTCTGGCGGCGGCGCGGGCGCGGACCGTGGCCGAGCGGTTGGTCGCGCACGGGGTGCCACGCGAGCGGCTGCGCCTGGTGAGCCGACCGGGGGATCGGCCGCTGGCCGGTGAGGAGGAGCGCGCGGTGGTGCTCCGCCTGCTGCGCCGCTGAAGGGGCCGAAGGGCGCGAGCGGCCGCGGTCGCGACTCTCCGGGCGCCGCGCCGCTCAGGCCGCCTTGCCCAGCCCGAACTGCAGGCTCGCGAGCCGGGCGTAGAGCCCGCCGCGGGCGACCAGCTCGTCGTGGCGGCCCTGATCGACGATCCGCCCGTCCTCCATCACGACGATGCGATCGGCCTTGCGCACCGTGGCCAGCCGGTGGGCCACGACCAGACAGCTGCGGCCGCGGCGCAGCCGCTCGAGGGCCTCCTGGACGAGCCGCTCGCTCTCGGCGTCGAGCGAGCTCGTGGCCTCGTCGAGCAACAACAGCTCGGGGTCGCACAACAGCGCCCGGGCGATGGCGATCCGTTGGCGTTGCCCGCCCGACAGCCGCACGCCCTTCTCGCCCAGGAAGGTGGCGAAGCCCTGTGGCAGCGCCTCGATGAACTCGAGCGCGGCGGCGGCCTCGGCGGCGGCGCGGATCTCGGCCGGGCTCGCCTCGGGCCGGCCGAAGGCGATGTTGGTCGCGGCATCGGCCGAGAAGATCACCGGCTCCTGGGGAACCAGGCCGATCCGCCGGCGGAGCTCGGCCGGATCGAGCTCGCGCAGATCGACCCCGTCGAACAGCACCCGGCCGGCCTGCGGGTCGTAGAAGCGCAGCGCCAGCTGCAAGACACTGGTCTTGCCCGCCCCCGACGGCCCGACGAGCGCCACGGTCTCACCGGGTGCCACCTCGAGGTCGAAGTCGACGAGGACGGGCCGATCGGGGCGCGCCGGGTAGGCGAAGGTCACCCGCTCGAAGCGCAGCGTGCCGCGGCCGCGCGCCGGCAGCGGCGTGGGCCGCGCCGGGGCGCGGATCGCGGGCTCGGTGGAGAGCAGCTCGGCCAGCCGTTCGGCGGCCCCGGCGGCGCGCTGCAGATCGCCCGCGATCTCCGACAAGCCGCCCACCGCGCTCGCCACCACCACGGCGTAGAAGACGAACGAGGCGAGCTCGCCGCCGGTGATCCGCCCGGCCAGCACGTCGCGGCCGCCGATCCACAACACCACGACGACGGCCCCGAACACCAGGCAGATGACGATCGCCCCGAGCAGCGCCCGGGCGAAGGCGTAGCGGGAGGCGGCGGCGAAGGCCCGCTCGGCCAGATCGGCGATCTTGCCGGCCACCGTGCGCTCCTGCGCGAAGGCCTGGACGATCCGCACCGCGTTGAGGTGCTCCTCGGTGGCGGCGCCGAGATCGGCCACCCGGTCCTGGGCGGCGCGTGACAGCCGCCGCACCCGCCGGCCGATCACCACGATGGGCAGGATCACGAGCGGAACCACGAGCAGCACGAGGCCGGTGAGCCGCGGGTTGGTGACGAGGAGGACCGCCACCCCCCCCACGAGCAACAGCAGGTTGCGCAGCGCCTGGGTGACCGAGGCACCGATCACCGTCTGCACGACCGCGGTGTCGGTGGTGAGCCGGGAGAGCACCTCGCCCGTGCGGGTCCGCTCGAAGAAGGCGGGCTCCAGGCGGATCACCCGGGCGAACAGATCGCGGCGCAGATCGGCCACCACCCGCTCGCCCAGCCGGGTGACCAACCAGGAGCGGAAGAAGGTGGCGAGCGCGAGCACCGCCACCACGATCAGCATGGCTTCGAGGGCGTGGTCGAGGGCCTCCGGTCGGCGGCCGGCGAACCCGCCGTCGATCAGGAAGCGCACGCCGATGCCGAGCGACAGCACGCTGCCGGCGGCCAGCACGAGCGCCACGAAGGTGGCGACGAGCGTCCCGCGGTAGGGCCGCACATAGGCCCACAACAGTCGCAACCGCCCGAGGTCTCGGCTGGCCGGTCGGGCCGCCGCGAGCCGGGCGAGGCTGCGCGAACCGTGCTCCATGCTCCGCTCCGTCGTCGGGAATCGGCCGCGGCGAGGCGCACCCGACCGCTCGCGCCCGGCTTGCGCCCGGCCCGCCGCCGCCCTATATACGCGGCTCGCGCGCGGAGGGAAGCAGCGTGAAGCCGGACATTCATCCCGACTACCACGAGATCACGGTCGTCATGACCGACGGGACGACCTTCAAGACGCGCTCGACCTGGGGCAAGCCCGGCGACACCTTGCATCTCGACGTCGACCCCAAGTCGCACCCGGCCTGGACCGGTGGGCAGATGCAGGTCATCGAGCGCGGCCAGGTCGAGAAGTTCAACCGTCGCTTCCAGAATTTCCGCCGCAAGAAGTGAGGGGTCCGAGCGTCCGACCCGAGCCCTCGGAGATCGAGCACGGAGCGACGGCCATGAAGGTGATCAACTCCCTCAAGACTGCCAAGACCCGCCACAAGGATTGCCGCCTGGTGCGCCGCAAGCGGCGGGTCTACGTCATCAACAAGACCAACCCGCGCTTCAAGGCCCGGCAGGGCTGAGCCGCTGGCCGGCCGCGGCGGCGCCGCGCGCGGCCGGGCGGCCG
>FWPV01014971.1_pt1 | contig 11257 bp, 7 predicted proteins | sample 2228371 | NCBI WGS metagenome assembly FWPV01 (sample SAMEA103939776, study PRJEB20133) | metagenome | reverse complement strand
GCCTAACGCAGTGGCAACGTACCTTGCAGCGCCAGGGTATTATGGAGGACGAGTATCTGCGCGAGCGCGCCGCGGGAGAGCCTCTGCCCTGGGATTTTATTCGCAGTGGCGTCGCGCGCGCCTATATGGATTCAGAAGCGCGCCATGGCGAGAATGGCATTACAACGGCAGCCTGTCTCCCCGCAGGGTGCGTGCGCTGCGGTGTCTGCGCATCCGAGGAACTATCATGATCCGAGTTCAGCGCGCGGGTTTGACCTATTATCGCTTCGAGTCCTTGGCGGACGAGCGCATAACACATGGCATGTTTACGCGCCTTGGCGGGGCCAGCCAAGGGCCATTTTCCAGCTTGAACGTGGGCCACACGGTGGGCGATGACCCCGTGAACGTGGCGGCTAATCACACGGCTATTTATCAGGTGCTCGGCACGCGCGCCGAAGCCGTGGTCACGGCGCGCCAGGTTCACGGCAACCGCGTGGCGGTCGTTTCCACAGACGATGGCGGCCGAGCTTTCCCCGAAACCGACGCGCTCATTTCGAACGTGCCCGGCGTGTTTTTGCTTTTGAGGTTTGCTGATTGCGTGCCCATCTTTCTGGCAGCGCGCAGGCAAGGCGCCATAGGATTAGCGCACGCAGGCTGGCAAGGCACGCTTCAAGAGATCGCAATCCAAACCGTGCGGGCCATGGCGGCCAACTTTGGCTGTCGGCCCGAAGATCTATGCGTAGGCCTAGGGCCCGCCATCGGCCCTTGCTGCTTTGAGGTGGGGCCAGAGGTCATCGAGCGATTGCGCGCGCTCGGCAGCTTTTCCGAGGAATTGATCACGCGCCCACAACCTAATGGCCATGCTTACGTAGATTTATGGCAGGCAAACGCGTTGCAGTTGCGCCAGGTCGGCGTTCGGCACATCGAGTTTGCCAACCTTTGCACTTCCTGTCATCTCGATGAGTTCTATTCGCACCGCGCGGAACGAGGGCGTACGGGCCGCCTGGCGGCGATGATAGGACTGAGAGGGGGATAGGCATGCCGTCAATGGACATAGAGAACGACATCAGGGCCAACATAGAGCGGGTCGAACAGCGCATTCTGGCCGCGTGTTGGCGCGCCGGGCGCGCGCGTAGCCAGGTCACCCTGGTTGCCGTAAGCAAGACGCGCTCGGTGGCCGAGATCATGGCCGCTTATCGCTGCGGTATACGGCACTTTGGCGAGAACCGCGTCGAGGAGGCGGAGGGCAAAGTCACGCAGTTACGGCAGGAGCTAAAAGAGGATCCCATTATCTGGCACATGATCGGCCACGTCCAGAGCCGCAAAGCCAAAATGGCCGTCGAGCTTGCGGACATTGTCCACTCTGTGGATTCGGTGCGGCTGGCGACGCGACTCGATCGCTTTGCGGCGGAAAAGAACCTATGTCTGCCCATCTTGTTGGAGCTTAACGTATCGGGCGAAGCCTCGAAAGAGGGCTTTGCGGCTTGGGACGAGAGCTCGTGGGCGGAATCGCTGACGCAATTACAGTCCTTTGCCGACCTACAGCACCTGCAAGTGCGCGGATTGATGACCATGGCGCCCATTGTGACCGATCCCGAGCAGGCGCGGCCCGTTTTTCGTCGCTTACGCCAACTCCGTGACGTGTTGCGCGCGCGGGCGACCTTTTCGACCTGGGAGGATCTATCCATGGGCATGACCGACGATTTTGAAGTGGCCATCGAAGAAGGCGCCACGCTGGTGCGCATCGGACGGGCGATCTTTGGCCCCAGCAAGCTATGAGGAAGGACATTTCGATGACTCTTGAGAACGTGCACATCACCTTTGTGGGCGGCGGCATCATGGCGGAGGCCATCATACGCGGCCTGCTGAGGCGGCAGCTTGCAATGCCTCAGATGATCGTTGTCAGCGATCCCGTCGCCGAACGCCGCGCACATCTTGCCGAAAGCTTGAATGTTCGAACGACGGCCTCTAATCTCGAAGCGGTCGCCGAGGCTCAAATCATCGTGTTGGCCATCAAGCCACAGGTGTTGGGGCAAGTGCTGGCCGAGCTGAAGGGCAAACTGCCTTCGGAAATCTTGCTGCTCAGCATCATCGCGGGTGCCAAAATCGAGACGCTGCGGCAAGGGCTGGGCTGCGCGAGCATCGTGCGCATCATGCCCAACACGCCCGGCCAGGTGGGCGAAGGCATCTCCGTTTGGACGGCAACGCCAGAAACTTCTGCCCCTCGGCGCGAGCAAGCCCGCGAGATCGTCGCTGCGCTAGGCGAGGAGGTCTTTGTGACCGACGAGCATTATTTGGATATGGCCACCGCTCTGAGCGGATCGGGGCCAGCCTATGTTTTCCTGTTCATTGAGGCGCTCACCGATGCGGGCGTGCAGATGGGGCTGCCGCGGGCCATCGCCGAAAAACTCGCACTGCAAACGGTCAAAGGCTCCGCCATCTTCGCTCAACAGGTGGGCACACACCCGGCGATCCTGCGCAATATGGTCACCTCGCCGGGAGGCACGACCGCCGCGGCGCTCTATGAGCTGGAGCAAGGCCAACTGCGAGCCACGATCGCGCGGGCAGTCCTGGCCGCCTTTGAGAGGGCGCAATATCTCGGGAGACTGGGTAATCAATGAACTATATCAGCATTTTCATCATCGTGCTCGCTCGCGTGCTTAATGTGGCCATCTTTATACGCATTATCCTTTCCTGGATGCCCATCAGCCGGGGCAACCCTATCGTTACCTTTATTTACGATATCACCGAGCCGATTTTAGGGCCCATTCGTCGCGTGATGCCCTCGCTCGGCGGCTTTGATCTTTCACCTATGATTGCGCTCATCTTGATCCAGGTTGCGGAGCGCGTGCTACTTACCGTTTTACCTCGCTAAAAAGGGAGTACGACGGTATGCCTACCATCGTGAGCATCGGGGAGGCGTTGGTGGAGGTCATGCGCACCAGCCGCGACCAACCGTTGGACCGCCCCGCGCCCTTTTCCGGGCCTTATCCCAGCGGCGCGCCTGCCATTTTCGCCAGCGCCGCGGCGAGGCTGGGCGCTTCGGTGGGTTTTGTCGGCACGGTCGGGGATGATCCCTTTGGCGCGTGCGTATCGAGCCGCCTGCTGGCCGATGGCGTTGACTGTTCCGCGCTGCGCACCGTCAAGACGCACCTCACGGGCATCGCTTTTGTGGCCTACCAATCGGACGGGAGCCGCCGCTTTGTGTTCCATTTGAAACGATCCGCGGCCGCCCTGGTCAAAAGCGACCAGATTCCCACGGGGTATTGGGACGGCGTGCGCTATTTGCACATTATGGGATCGTCGCTCACTCTGAGCGCGAGCATGCGCCAAGCTTGTTACCGGGCAGCCGAGGTGGTGCATGCCCGAGGCGGCATCGTGAGTTTGGATCCCAACCTGCGCCCCGAGTTGATTAGCCCCCAACGCATTCGGGCAATCTGCGGGCCGATCTTGCGAGTTGCCAGCATTATATTCCCCAGCAGCGGGGAACTTGCGGCCCTGACCGGCATCGCCGCGCCCGAACGGGGCGCGGCCCAACTATTGGAGGCCGGCGCACGCATTGTAGCGCTCAAACAAGGGGATGCAGGCTCCACCGTGTTCTCACCTCACGCGACTCGGCATATTCCACCTTATCACGTGACCGAAATAGACCCTACCGGCGCCGGAGATTGTTACGACGCGGCTTTCCTGGTAGGCCTATCCGAGGAATGGCCGTTGGAGGAGGTGGGGCTGTTTGCCAACGCGGCGGGCGCGCTGGCGACTACACGCCTCGGTCCCATGGAGGGTGCCTTTCCCCGCCAAGCCGTATTCGAGTTTATGGCATCCCAGGGGCGGCCGTCTGCGATGGCGCGCCCATAAATCGGCCAACTTGCAATAGAACGGATGTGCTATATACTCACACGGTGAAAGGTTAGCTCACCGCGTGAGGTCATTCTATGGCGGATATACTCGATTCCTTTCTTCCCGCAGTCAAACGCTGGTTTTCTTCCCAATACACTGCGTCCACCCCTCCTCAGAAGCTCGGCTGGCCGGCGATCATGCGCGGCGAGAATACGTTGATCCTCTCGCCCACCGGATCAGGCAAGACCATGGCGGCGTTTCTGTGGGGCATCAACGCGATCTTTTGTGACTTGTCCAAGACGCCTGACCTGCGCGGCGTGCAACTCTTGTATATCTCTCCGCTCAAAGCGTTGAACAACGATATCGAGCGCAACCTGCGTGCGCCGCTGGCGGGCATCCGCAAGGCAGCCCACGAAATGGGCGCCGATCTGCCCCCGCTGCGCGTGGCAGTGCGCACCGGCGACACGCCCTCCGCGGTGCGGCAGCGCATGGTCACCCATCCGCCCCACATCCTCATCACCACCCCCGAATCGCTTTATCTGATGCTCACCAGCCCGCGCACCTGCGACATCCTCAAAACGGTCAAGACGGTCATTGTGGACGAGATCCACACCTTGGTCGGCAACAAGCGTGGCGTTCACTTGGCGCTCAGCTTGGAGCGGTTGGAGGTCAAGACGGGTAGGCCATTTCAGCGCATCGGGCTTTCGGCCACGCAGCGCCCCCTGGACGAGGTAGCGCGTTTTTTGGTGGGCCAGGAGTGGATCGCGGATGAGGATGGGCAGGAGCAGCTTGCTTCGCGCGCGGTGACGATCGTGGATGCGGGCGCACGCAAGGATCTGGATTTGAAAGTGGTGACGGTCGTGCCCGATCTGCGCAAACTGCCGGGCAACTCCATATGGCCATCGCTCATCCCCGACGTCCTGAACCAGGTGCGCCGGCATCGCACGACGTTGATCTTTACGAACAGCCGCCGCTCCGCCGAACGCGCCGCGGATCGGCTGAACGAACAATACGCCTTGGAGGAGGCTGAGGAGATCGCCCCTGGCTCGGCGGAGGGACTTCTGGCAGAGGGCGTCGCCAAGGCGCGGGGGATGTTCGGCACAGGCCGCGTCGGGGGACCTTTCCGCGCACATCACGGCAGCGTGTCAAAAGAAGTGCGCCTAGAGTTAGAGGAGAACCTCAAGGCCGGCCGCCTGCCTGCGTTGATCGGCACTAGCTCGCTTGAGTTGGGGATTGATATCGGGTCGGTGGATATCGTGCTGCAATTGCAATCGCCCCACAGCGTCGCGCGAGGATTGCAGCGCGTGGGGCGGTCGGGGCATCTGGTGGGACAGACCAGCGTGGGGCGCATCTATGCCACGTTTCGCGAGGATTTGCTTGATGCCGCAGCGGTGGCGCACGGCATGCTCAAAGGGGATATCGAGCCGACGTACACGCCGCGCAACTGTTTGGACGTTCTGGCCCAACAGATTGTGGCGATGGTCGGGATGGAGGATTGGGACGTCCGAGCGCTTTACCGGCTGGTGCGCCAAGCCTACGGTTATCAGCAGTTGAGCTTTAACGCTTTCCGCGCGGTGCTGGAGATGCTCAGCGGGCACTTTCCCAGCAGCGAGTTCCGCGAGTTGCGCCCGCGCATCGTTTGGGATCGCGTGCACGACAGGCTTTCGGCGCTGCCCGGAAGCCGATTGTTAGCCGTCAGCAACGCGGGCACGATTCCTGATCGGGGACAATTCAACGTATATCTGCCTGATCGCAAAACGCTCTTAGGGTCGCTGGATGAGGAGTTTGTGTACGAGACGCGCCCCGGCGATGTTTTTACGTTGGGGAGCAACACCTGGCGCGCTTTGGAGATCGAAGAGGACAAGATCATCGTGGGCGAGGCAATCGGCAACATGCCCCGCATGCCTTTCTGGCGCGGTGACGCGCCGCGCCGCGAGTATTACATGGGGCTGCGCTTTGGCGAGTTCCGCAGGCTGCTGGCCGGGCGCGTGGCCGAGTTGCCCACGCTGCCGAACGATCCCGCCGTCGAGTGGCCCGCCGAAGCGGCGCCCGTCGTTCAATGGTTGGCCGACGAATACGCCATGGACGAACGTTCAGCGCGCAACGCCATCCTTTATGTCCAGCATCAGTTACAGGTTGCCGGGGCGATTTCATCGGACAAGACGGTGATCGTGGAGCTTTTTAGCGACGCCCTGGGCGACCAGCGTATGGCCATCCACTCGTGTTTTGGCGGAAAGGTCAACAGCGCATGGGCGCTCGCGCTGACGCACGCCCTGCGCGAACGCCTCCGCGTCCAGGTGGAAACCCAGGTTAACGATGACGGCATCCTCTTTCGCTTCGTTCAGGCCGACCGAGAGCCGCCACTTGACCTTGTGCGGACGGTTGGCCCCGACGAGGCGCGCGAACGGCTGCTCATGGAGCTGCCGCAATCGGCGCTCTTTGGTGCGCAGTTCCGCATGAACGCTGCGCGTGCATTACTCCTGCCGGGCATACGCGGCTTTAAGCGGCGCACGCCATTTTGGCTGCAACGCCTGCGCGCTAAAGATTTGCTGGCCGTCGCCAAAGGGTTTCCCGATTTCCCCCTCATCGCGGAGACCTATCGCGACTGTCTGTCCGACGTGCTTGACCTGGAGCATCTCGTCGAGCTGCTAGCAGCTATCCAGCGCGGCGAGGTGCGCGTGGTGGAGGTCGAGACATTGGTGCCCTCACCCGTGGCGGCCAGCCTGCTGTTCGATTTCATCGCCGTGCAGATGTATGAAGGAGACCTTCCCAAGGCCGAACAGCGCATGCAGGCGTTGGTGATTAATCGAGAGCTGCTAAGCGAGCTCCTCGACGAGGGGACGCTGCCCGATCTGCTGCGGCCCGAGGCCGTGGCGGACGTGGAGCGGGAATTGCAACATTTGGCGGAAGGCTATCAAGCGCGCACGCCCAACGAACTGGCGGTTGTGCTTCACGAACTGGGAGATTTGAGCACCGACGAGATCGTCCTTCGCTCTATGGGCGAAGGACGCGCTTGGCTTCTGCGCCTGGCCGCCGAAAGGCAGGTGCTGGAAATCGAGGTGCCGATCGACGGGGGAAACGCTAGGCGTTGGATCATGGCTGAGGATTATCGCCGTTACCGCGACGCCTTTGGCCTTCCCGAACAACCGCCCGTGCCGCTGCCGGAGGAGATGCTCGAGCCACACCTGGGGCGCAACGAGGCGTGCAAAGCTCTATTGCGGCTTCTGGCTCACACTCATGGCCCCATGACCATCGGGCAAATCCGCGCACGCTATGCTTTCCCGGCTCCCTGGTTAGAGCATGCGCTGGACGAAATGGTGGAGGCCGGGAGCATGGTGCGGGGTCACCTCACCTCAGGCGAAACCCAGCCGCAATGGTGCGACCGCCGCGTATTGGAGCGCATCCATCGGCGCACCCTCAAGCTGCTGCGCCAGGAGGTACAGCCGGTCGAATTACCTGACTATGCCGATTTCGTGGCGCGTTGGCAGGGGGTGCATCCGAGCCATAGACGTAGGGCACACGACGGCCTCAGAATCACGCTACAGCAGTTGCGTGGGCTGGCTGCGCCGGCGCTCTTGTGGGAGCGCGATTTGCTTCCCGCGCGTGTGAGCGGGTATCGCCCTTCCCAACTCGATGAACTTTGTAGCGAGGGCGAGGTGGTCTGGGCAGCTGTAGGTGAGGGCGACGCGCGTCGGGCGCGCGTGCGCTTTTTCTTCCGAGGCGAGGGGAATATTTTTCTCGATCCCATGGGCGAAAGCGAGCGCGTGCCTGGCATAACCGAGGCTGCTGAAAAAGTGCTGGATTTCATCAAGCGCGAGGGGGCGTGTTACGCCTCCGATATACAAAGGGGCGTCGGCCTGAGCGCGGCGGAGCTGGATGCGGCGTTGATTGATCTTATCCTGGCCGGGCTGGTGACCAACGACCGCTATGAGGCACTGCGCCGTATCCTATCGGGCGAGATCGCTCAGCCGGAGCCCAGGCGCGGGCTGGCCAGCTCGCTGGATACGGAATTGAGCGCTTGGCGCGCCTCGCGCCCCGAGATGGCGCTGGTCCGTCGCCCGGAAAGGGGGCGACTCTTGCAGGCGCGGCGCGAGGTGGCCCAGCGCGTCCCGCCGCCCACGCAATGGAGAGGGCACTGGTCGTTGGTGTATAGCGCCAGCGTGCGGGGGGCGGACGCGTCGGATGAGGAACGCAACCTGGCGCGCGCGAGGCAGTTGCTGCAGCGCTATGGGATCGTGACGCGCGAGTGTCTGGAAAATGAAGCAGGCGGCTGGGACTGGTCGAACCTGTATCGGCATCTGGAGATGATGGAGCTGCGCGGCGAGGCGCGGCGGGGATATTTCGTGCGGGGATTGTCCGGGGCGCAATTCGCCCTGCCCGAGGCGGTCGAGCGCCTGCGCGTATGGCGCAACCAAGAGGATAACGATGCGCTCATCGTGCTCAACGCTTGCGACCCTGCCAACGTATACGGCGCTGTGGGGGGTGCGGCGCTTGAGCCGGGCGCGAGCGCCGGGCTTGCTCAGCCCGGCCTTTCCCGCTTGGTCCGTTTACCATCGAACTATGTCATCTTGCAACGGGGAATGCCCGTTTTGCTCTACGAACACGGCGGCAACCGCTGGACGGCCATGCCCCAGCTGGGCGAAGATACGCTGCGACAAACCATACAACTCATGATCGAACATTTGACGCGCACAGGAGGGCTTTGCAGCCGACCGCGGCGCGTTTTGGTGGCAAGCTGGAACGGCGATCCGCCCATTGGCGGGCCTATACAACCCCTTCTGGAGAGGATGGGCTTTCGTCGCGAGCCGCCCGCGATGGTATGGGACGGCATCTAAAATAATCGAAGGAGGCATCACGTGGACATCGCCAATCGCCGCAAAGAACTGTATGCGCTGCTTGGGGACTTGCCCGCGCGGGACCGCCTGTTCGCGGCCCAAACGATCAATGTCGAGGAACATCAGGGATACATCCTCGAAACGCTCGTTTTGGAGCTTAACGGGATTGAGCCTGTGCCCGCCTATTTCGCGCGCCCCAAAAGCCAGGCCGGGCGCGCGCCAGGGGTGCTATACAATCACGCCCACGGCGGCAAATGGGAGATCGGCAAACAGGAGTTCATCGAGCATCGAGATGGGTTTCAGCATCCTCCCTACGCCAAGGTCTTGACCGATATGGGCTACTGCGCGCTGTGCATTGACGCCTGGAATTTCGGCGAGCGTCGCGGTCGCAGCGAGTCGGAGCTGTTTAAGGAGATGCTGTGGCGCGGGCAGGTGCTGTGGGGCATGATGGTTTACGACAGCATCCGCGCCGTTGATTACCTGGCCAGCCGGCCAGAGGTGGACGCCGGGCGGTTGGCCACGGTGGGCCTTTCGATGGGCAGCACCATGGCCTGGTGGTTGGCAGCCCTGGACGAGCGCATCCAGGTGTGCGTGGATCTGTGTTGCCTGACGGATTTTCACGAGCTGATCGCCACGCGCGGGCTAGACGGGCACGGCATTTACTACTATGTGCCCGGTTTACTCAAGCATTTCGACACGAGCCAGATCAACGCGCTCATCGCGCCGCGCGCCCACCTGGCGTTGGCGGGGAACTATGACCGATTGACGCCTCCCGCGGGCCTGGACAAGGTTGACGCGGCGCTCAAACGGGTGTATGCAGAGCATGGCGTCCCCGAAAAGTGGAAGCTCTTGCGCTACGAGACGGGCCATTTCGAGACGGCTCACGGACGGGAGGCAGTGGTCGAGTTCTTGCGTACGTGGCTGTAGAGGAATCCGCTTGTCGGTGCGACAGACGCGTACGCTATCATGACCGGGAGGCGGCACGATGACAATCTATACGGACGATCTATGGTCTGACGTGCTCGTCACGGAGGAGCCGGAGCGGACGATCACCTACCGCACGGCGTTGGCCGTGTACGAGGAATCGCTGATCAGGGGCCAGTTCGTAGGGCGCGGCTGGAACGCGTCCGGGTTCGTGAACTTTTACGATGGGCGCGTCAACCCCACCGAGCACCGCACGCCACAGGCCTTTTGGCTGGAGATGGATGGCCAACTTCTTGCCTCCGATTGGGAGTGGGTCTCCTGCGAAAGGCTGTCCGGCGCCGCAGCGGACTTGCATACCGTCGTCACGCTCAAGCACAGCGTGCGCCCGGTTACGGTGCGCGTGCACACGCAACTGGACGGCACGCCGATACTGGTGCGCTGGCTGGAGGTGACCCATACCGGCTCGCAACCGGCCGCGCTCTCGGCTGCTTATTCCTGGAGCGGGGTGCTGCAAAAGACCAACCGCTGGCGCTCTCACCTCGGCAGGACGGGGCTCCCGCTCTACTCGCTCGGCTATTTTGCCAACACGCATTGGGGCACGGAGGGCAACTTTCAATGGCATGACCTACCGGCAGCGGGCTACCGCGTAGATGGCCGCTATCGCCGCGACCGGCATCGCCATCCGTGGTTCGTGCTGCGCAACAACGCCACGGGGGAACATTTCGTCGCGCAGCTGGCTTGGTCGGGGGGCTATGCCTTTGAGTTCGACCTGGACGCCGATGAAGAGACGAGCGACAAGCCCGCCTGGCTCTTTTTCCGCGCCGGGCCGGAGGCGCCGCCGCCCCAACGCATTCTCGCGCCGGGAGAGACGGTGCGCACGCCCGAGGTGCACATGGGCGCGCTTTTCGGCGATCTGGACGCGGCCATCCAGGCCATGCACGACCACCTGCGGCGCAGCGTGTTCATGCCACAGCCGCGCGGTCGCGGCGGATGGATCGAGTCAGGCATCGGGCCGGAGATCGAGATCACGGCCGAGCAGGTTTGGCATGCGATTGACGCGGCGGCGGAGGTGGGCGCAGAGGTGTTCTTCCACGATGCCTCCTGGTACGCGCCGCCCAAAAGCCATTGGTGGTCCACGGTGGGCGATTGGCAAGTCGATCGGCAAAGATTCCCGGAGGGACTGGCGCCTTTCCGCGAGCGAGTGCATAGCAAGGGGATGTTGTGGGGTTTGTGGATGGACGCCGAGCGTATCGGAAGCGAATCACGCGTCGCGCGCGAGCACCCCGAATGGATCGTCGTTACCTACGACGGCCAGCGCCACGCGGGCGGCTGGCTCGATCTGACCAACCCCGACGCCGCGCGCTGGATGGAAATGCAGATCGTGCGCGTGATCGAGGAGAATCAGCTTGATTTCTTTCGATTGGATCACAACATCGGCAACCCAGGGCCGGGCTTTAGGACGATGCGCGACGGCTTTGTGGAGAACGGCTACTGGCGCTACTATGAGACGCTTTACGCCATTTACGACCGCCTGCGGGCGCGCTTCCCCAACGTCATTTTCGAAAACTGCGCGGGAGGCGGCGGGCGCACGGATATCGGTATGGTGCGCCGCTTCAGCCACACCTGGGTGACCGACTGGCAGATCGCGCCGCGCTCGTTCACCATTACCAACGGCATGA
>FWPV01014970.1_pt1 | contig 11257 bp, 10 predicted proteins | sample 2228371 | NCBI WGS metagenome assembly FWPV01 (sample SAMEA103939776, study PRJEB20133) | metagenome | reverse complement strand
TCCTACCCCGTTGCTTTTTAGAGGACTTTTGATACCTTCTGGCTATCTCCCTCGTGACTGCTTTCCTCTCATTCATCGTTAGCCCCATTCAGACCTCCTAAATCAATAATGGTTCTTTCCCTTAGAAGGTCTATATTGTCTGAAAAAGCCGGATTAAGGAATAAACTCCACAAAACGGCTTCACTAAATGCCCTAAAATCGATTTTCTCCAGCCAACCCATATCTCGGTATCCCTAAAAATTAACCCCTCACCTTTGTAATGTTTATCTGTTTCGTTTAGATTTTTAAATGAGGCAATGAATCAATTTCGCTTAGATTTTTGATGAGGCAATTCGAAAGCTTGACATAGTGATAATTTTTTTATATACTTTCCAATTGAAAATTGGGAGTTAATTTGAAAGGACTTAATTGGGAAAGAAAATTAATTGGGAAAGAAAAGTTATAATTTTAAGTCTCTTTTTTTTCTTGATTATTTTTTGGGGATGTGTTAAAAAAAATGCAGTCATAAGCGTATCTGAGGAGGATGTGTTAAGAGAGAAAATTATGGCTTATTGGAACCATAAGATAGAGCAAGAATTTGATAAGAGCTATGAATTTGAAGATCCGTTTTATAGAAAGAGCGTTAGCATGGTTAATTATATCAAAAGCTTTAGGCCTGAGATCGTAAAATGGATGGCAGTGGAGATCGATAATATTAAGATCGAAGATAATTCTGCAGTGGTTAATTTAAAGTTGAGGCATAAGGTCAATCTCCCAGGGATAAAAAATATTGAGCGTACTTCTTTTATCGAAGAGCAGTGGGTCAAGCTAAATGGGATATGGTATCACGTCCCTCAGAAAGGTGAGAAGCGTTAAAGTGAAATTTGGCTATTTATTAGTTAATTGGTTGAGGTAGAGTCCTCTATAAAAACTAAAAAAAGAGGAGGTGATGCGAAAGTAAAGCGTTTTAGTAGTTATAAAAGTTAAAAATCTTAAAAAAGGAGGAAAGTAAATGGTAAGAAAGGTATTATTTGTAACAGTTCTTCTAATGCTCATTGGTAGTAGCACAGCATTTGCCGCGCAGATTGACTCGCTGGCCTCTGGAAGTGAAATATTAGCGCCGCCAACATATGTTTTTGTGAATCCAGGTGGAGCAGGCGACGCCCTTATTTATGGTTATTACAATGTGAGAGGCTACGAAAACTATTTCACTGTTATTAACACAGACACTACGGAGGGCGCAAGGGTAAGGATAAGGTTCAGAGAGGCTGCTACCCTCGACGACGATTGTAACGGAAGTTATGAAGTCTTGGATTTTGACATCTGCCTAAGCCCTGGTGATGTGTGGGGTGGTGTCATTTACACAGACAGCAACGGGTATGCACGGCTCGAGTCCTGGGATATTGATACTTATGTGTTAACTGGAACTGGTGCTGGAAGATTTCCCGAAAAGTATCCTTCGGGTCTGCAGTTCTCTACAAACCTGGGTAACACAGCAGATCAGACAAGGGAAGGATACTTCGAGATAATTGCACAAGTAGGACTTACGGAAGTTCCGTCCGGGGGTAATTGTGGCCCAAATTTGATAATGAATGAAACTGACGTCGGTAATTCCCTCATAGGTCACAACTATATGATCTCACCAATAACCGGAGCAACCTTTGCTTATAATGCAACCGCCCTCGGTGATTTTGCACTTGGAGTTATCGGTCCGTATGGCGTGGCATCTGATCAACCCAATTTCAGTTCCGATAGTGAAGATGGTACTATTACACCTGTTAACTATGCTTTAACAAAAAGATATTTGGCTACAGTATACGATGTTGAACCAGGGGCAAAGACATCACTGATAGTAACCTTCCCCACAAAGTGGGCAACACATACATGTACTGATGATGATGATGATATCTTTGATGACCCGAGGGTAAAAATCACTGTCTGGGACGATCAGGAAAATTCTCCCACAACAACTTGCGACGTATCACCATGTGACCCTGAGATAGACACTGAATTACCCCACGAGGTTAATGTTATTGACCTCAATAATGGTGGTATCTTCACTTCGGATGTAGAAACGCTAATTGCAACACCCTATGACTTTGGCTGGATAGGCATAGATCTTGCGGATGCTAATACTTCTACGCCATCCCCTGCTCATGAGATCAATTATTATGGATTCGTTAGTATAGGTCTTCCGGCCATTGGTTATGTGGTCCATGACTTTGACAATGGTGCATCATCAGGAATGCTGCCTTTACAGTACAGCTCTGATGTTATTGCTCCAGAGCTTGATTTTGATTAAGTTTAATCAGGAGGGAGCAAGTGCTCCCTCCTGCCATAAATTGACAGCCCTTCGACATATTTTGACATCTCAACAAAACAAGCCCCCTTCAAAAGGCCATAATTATCCGTAACTTCATTTAGGAAAATTAGGCACGAAAATTGCTTGACATATATAAAGGGAATCATGTATTTTAAGATAAAGAAAATTAAGGAGGAAAAAATGAATATACTTAAAATGCCTATCGTGGTTATAGTTGTAATACTTCTTTTTAGTTCTATGGCCTTAGGTGCCACTGTTACAATTAACCATGCGGGTGGTCAATTAACCGGAACCCTCGGACAAGGCGGTCTTAAAGTTGACCAATCAGGTAATGTGATCGTTTATGTCGTTGAGAACCTTACCGGAGGTCTTTGTGAAAATCATGCACCAACTATAAACGTGCCAAACCCACCAACTTCAGCAACTCTAAATAAGACCATAAGTGTCTCTTTCAACACGAATGACCCTGATGGCCAAATGGTTAATGTAACTGCTAACCAGGGAACTATATCAGGATCAAACAATACTTGGAACTGGACATGGACACCTTCAATAACAGGAAATTATACTATTACCCTCACTGCCAATGATAATCAAAGCTGTAATAACACCTCATCATATAGCTGGAATATAGCCGTTAGTGACGGAACAAGCGGAACAACTGATCCTCCTAATACAATAACTCTTTCGTATAACAAAGAAACCGGTAATTTATCACTTCCTAAGAAGGGAACTCTTTACTTTAAGGCACGCCTTGACAGTCCATGCACTACAACTCTTGGACAGTTGAGAATAAAGGTAATCAGTTATTCGCTAAATTCTAACCCAGATTTGGTAGTCAAAAAGTCAAATAATGGAACAGAGCAATGGCCTACTTATTCAGATTATGATAATCTACGGGAACAGTATGGATACAATGCAGGACAAAAGACAGACGGTACTTTTTTCACAAATTTTACTCTAGATTATGGTGGAGAAACAGTAATTGTACGTAGACAATATGACTCAATATCCAATTTCAACCAAGCTGACACATATTACATAATGCTTTATAATAATTCAGACAAAGATGCGACTATTCATATGATATACTGGTGCTATTAAATAAAAGGAAAGTGCGCTGTCGCACGCACTTTCCTTTTATCCTCTATTTTAATTTGAACTAATTCCATTAAAGTTTTTTGTCATTCACGATTAAAGATACAAATCTGTTGCAGAAGTCAAAACATAATGCGAAGACTTATTTTAGCGGTCAAAACTTTTTTGATTTATAGGAGTTTTCAAAAATAAACTGTAAAAGATAAGTTTTAGTTTCATAGGTCTACCTCCTTTCGAATTATTATTATTAAAGATTAATTTAAGCTAGACCCTATTTTTTTTTATTCTACCCCTAAAGATTTGCTACTTCCCGCGGCAATTGCATTTCCAAAATCTAATCTGTTAGTATCTATAACTATGATTCCTTATCTTGAGGCCATAGATCAACTTCTTGTGGAGATAAAACTTCCTCTCATAAAGGCTTATGGAGGAGATAAGGCTACTTGTAAAAAAGTAACAAGGAGATAAAGGAACACGTAGGCAGTCTTATTTAGAGGTGGTTAGTTCCTATAGAATGAGACCTATAAGAAATTACATGAACTGTTTTTCTTATGAATTTTAGAAAATCTAAAGATTTAGGAGGTTAGAATGAAGAGGATTATTGTCTGGGTCATAGTATTCCAGTTTGCTTTTTATGCAAGTTTGACAAATGCTGAGGAAAGTCCTGTCGTAGCAAAGATTGCTGATAGAAAGATAACGGCGTCTGATCTTGATCACATCATAAGTTTACTCGATGAAAATAGACAAAAAATCTTGAAAGATAACCCCGAGATGAAAAAGACCTTTCTCCAGAGATGGGTTAAGGCGATGATAATATCGAGGATTGCAAAAGAAGAAGGCTTTGATAAGAAGCCTGACATCAGGGAGTTTGTTGACTTTATAACCAATGATTATATAGCCTCCGAGTATCTCACTCGGATATTGAAAGAAGATGAGATAACAGAAAATGACGTTAGACTTTACTATGATACCCACCGCGACGAATTCAAAACCGCCGAGATGGTGAAGGCAAGGCACATACTCATAAAGGTTGATCGCTGCACTACAGAGGAGGAAAAGAATAAAGCGAGAGAAATAACCCGAGAAATACTGAAACGGATTAAGGCAGGAGAGTCGTTTGAGAAGCTTGCCTTGGAATTCTCTGATGATACGAGGACAAAAAATAAAGGTGGAGATCTCGGATATATCAGGAGAGGTATGATGGTTCCTGCCTTTGAAAATGCCCTTTTCGAACTCGGGCCAGGGGAAGTCAGTGACATTGTGGAGACAAATTTTGGTTTCCATATTATAAAGGTGGATGAGAAAAAGGGTGGGGAGGTTGAGTCCTTTGATAAAGTGAAAGAGATAGCGAAAAGAAAAGCAACCGAAATGTTAAGAAATACAAAAGCGCGTGAGTTCGTTGAAAAGGCATTAAAGGATGCCGATGTTGAATTTTATTTTGATTCTATCCCTGGCGTAAAAAGCAGCACTCACAAATAATCTGTATCACCCATAGTGTAAAAGAATTTTTCCATAATCTCTTCCTTTGATAAGGTTTGGGGATGGGTAGATCGAGGGAGTGTGGTAGCTGTAGGTTTAATGGTAAAACCTTGATTCCTTAACACGTCATGTATTTGTTTTGGTGCCCACAAAAATACCTTTGACATGCCGAGCGAATGGGAGAGGTTTTCTACTTTTGTTAAGAGAATAGGGAGCATGCCATTCCTATAAATAAGATCCATTATCAGCATATTTCCCTCGTCTCTTCTGAGGACAGCAACCGCAAGGAGTTTTTTTGACCATCTCTTCCTCAGCCCCCAGATTTCGTATGAGAATAAAGGATTATCTCTATACCTCCATTTGAGGTATCTTCGATTCCTTACTATTGCCAATCTGAATTGATACTTTGCGATATCCCATAACTCGTCGATCCTTTCATCTTCAAAGTTTATCGGGTGCAGGCTGTATAAAAATCTTAAAGGATTATTATGAAATTCCACATCTTTGATTGCCTCGCGGACAGTCTCAACCCTTTCATAAATACCGATTCTATCCACAGCAAGTTTAATATGCCTTTCATGAGAAAACCCGAAGAATATTTTAGAATCCTTAATCAATTCATCCATAAAGAGATTATACATTTCTTTAAATCTCACATAACTCCTGTATCGGGGGTGAACCATCGTATCTACAGCTTGTATCCCTGTTACTTCGGTTCCATCATAAATCATCTTTAAAGGAAGCCCTCCATAGTGACCTACGATGCCGTTTTCCTTATCCTCAAGCACTACCGAGCAAACCTTTTCATTTCCCTGTCCTCTATATTTCCATTGCCATTCCTTAAGGGTCATTTCCCTGCCGAAGACATAGTTAAATAATTCTATAATCCCTTGTTCATCACCTTCTTTATACATGCGACAGATTATCTTCTTTTGTTTATACCTCATTTTTAGACCTTCCTTTTGGTTTTAACACTAACGGTTTACTGCACTGATTACCCACGCAGTAGAATAAATATATAATCTCCTTCCCTTCTACAAGACCGACCTTCACAGGGACACCCTTTTGGAGCGTCATTGATTGAAAGCTGATATTTTTGTCGGAGAAAATTGTTTTCAAGACCCCATAAAATATACCGTCCCTTCTGTCAGAAATAGTAAAGTTAATGAATTGATTCTTTATTGCCACTTTGATCTGAGGTTCGTGGATCGAATCATTTATGGTATATCTTTGGTTTAAAAGAATCCCCCCCTTCAAATCGACCCATTTATCCTTGAGATATAAATATTTTGTTCTTACTGAATATTCATTGTTCAATAACCCCTGTATGTCGGGATCATTAAAGGTAATAATAGCACCACCATTTTTGTTTTTCATTTCTGCAATTTCTGAAATAGTCTCATATAAATAGTTATAAAAGATCGCATCATTATGGACAATTAAAATATCTCCTCTCTGAAGCCTGTTTATAGACTCAAGGGCTAATTTTTTATAAGATTCACTGTTCTGCCTAATAAACTCATAAGAATCTCTCGCTTGATTTACTTGTAGCACAAAGAGGAAAAAAACAACCGAAAATATTAGCAACTTTGTTTTTAAATTCTTGCTGACTTGAAGCAAGATTGATAGAGCACCGGAAACGATAAACAAGGGTAACATAAATTTGGATGGGAAATAAAAGATAAAATATCTGTCTATGTTGGTAGGCATTTTTAGGAAAAAGAAAGGAGATATTGTTATGATGAATATGGCAGTAACTATTAAAGCAGACCTCTTGTTAAGGGCAAATAAGACAAAGAGGATAGGCATGATAAACAAGATTTTAAATCCCCATACAGCTGATGAAAAAAGATTGAGCTGTATGACACTATTCTTAATTAAACCTACTATGTTATATTCAATTTTATCACCGATGTATCCTCCTATTCCACCAATAATATAAAATCTTAACACGAGGTAGACACCTAATATCAGAAAATACGGTATCGATTTAAGAATCCTATCTTTAAGACGACCATCTGCAAGCACAAGGATTATTCCTGGAAGTGGAGCAAAGGCCTCCTTGAATAGAAGTGCTATAAGATAGCATACATTTGATGCCAAAAAGAGGGGATACTTTTTGAGGAATTCAAATTTCTTGAATAGATAAAATGACAGCAACGTGAAGCACGTTCCCCATATATAATGTTTCCTTGTAATCCATCCTATATTAGTTATAACAGGATAAGAGAGCAAAAATAAAAATGTACCAATCCATCCTTCAATCCTTGGCAAGTAAAATCTGTACACTTTGTAACCTATTAACGCTGTAAAAAATGCGGCCAGCATATTATGGATATGATACCCCTTTGGGTTTAATTCAAAAAATACGAAATCTAATTTGAAAAAAATTGGGAGTAAAGGTGTGTAGAACATTTTATTAAAAATGAGATATGTCTCCCTGTCAAAAAAGAGTCTCACTATACTAAATTTTGAAGCGTAAATGCAGGACGAATCGTCTGTCATAAACCAAAGTTCAAGAAATTTAAAAGAAAGTAATAAAAGGGCAATAAAAAGACCTAAAACAAAGAATAAATTGGATTTAATGAATTTATCGAGCATCTTATGAATTTATTGACAAATAAAAATAACGAACTGGTATAATTATACATGCCGCAACAATTATTTTCAATTTTTAATAATTTTAAAAATTATTTTACTTCAATCCGTCGAGATAATAGTAAAGAAGATGCTTTGAAGTTGCTAAAGAGATACGGATATAGTCCAGATCATCTTTATACAGTAAATACCACTGTTCAAAAAAAATTGAGTGAATCAGGCGAGATAAACTTAGATAAGATTTGGCAACTTTTACGTTTTTTTAAATTTCCTATGAGTCTAGGTTATTTAATCGAAAATAGATTAAAGATAAGACACTTTTCATTAGATAATTTGAGGGATATATTAAAATATAGTCTATTACAGTCCTTTGAATCTTATCCTCTACACATGGATATCGATCAAGAGAAATGGGATTTTTACAAGAAAGTTGATGAATCAACTCTTCCTATAGAGGTACAGCTCAATATAACAAATAGATGCATTAATAGATGCAAGATGTGCAGAAAATATAAATGGCCACAGATAGACATTCCAATCGCTACTGTTCGCGAGATTGTAAAAGAGTTCAAGAAAATGAGGGTGCAATTACTCATATTTAGCGGGGGAGAGCCTTTTCTTCATCATGATTTCGAGCAGATTTTGGACATAACGGAAGATATGCCCACACTTATATTTACCAGCGGGACTGTGCCATTATCTTTTGAGATGTTAAAGAAATTGAAACGGGTACAGTTCTCTTTAGATGCTATTGACCCAGAAATCTATCAATCTATCCGAGGTCGAGGCAATGTGGAGACTGTCAAAAAAAACATACTCAACGCGAAAGAAGCAGGCTGCGACGTTACAATAACCACCGTCATTCAGAATCAAAATATCTTGCATGTCCCGGATATCATTGAATTTTGTGAAAAGGAACATATATTTTTTCTGCCATCTGTAGTGCACAGTTACGACGATCTTGCTTTTTATAATATAAAAAATAGGTTACTTCCTCCTTTATGCATAATTACTTTTTACCATTGCCTGATTGATCCCGCTGGTGATGTGTTTGTATGTTGTCATCACCATGAGGACAATACATATTATGAAAGAATAGATAGAAGATTTGTTTTGGGAAATATATTTCATGATACTTTTTCTGACATATGGTTTTCTGATAGAGCAAAGACCATCAAAAACTGGTTACTTTATAACCGTGCTCCTTTCTGTGAAGGCTGTTACAGATACCTTTTAGAAAATGACGCTGCCTCTTTTATTAGATCGTGTTCCTTACCTCAATCCTTTCCTTATAAACATACATATTTTTTCCCTCTGGAGATAATGGCTAAATATAGACTCGAAAAGTAATAATGAAGAGAAAAGTTTTGATTATTACCGCTTTTGACCCTTTCTCATTTAAAGGTGGCATCGAAACATATACTATTCAGCTTGTCAAACTGTTGAGAAAACATGATATCGAAACTGTCATATCCCATACTGGGTTGATAAATGAAGAACATGGTTTTTTTAACGATTATCTTGGGAAACTTTTTTTGCTTGGTAAGAAATTATCTAAGTGCGATAAAGAGTATGATTTTATAGTCGCAAATGCCTTTTATGGTCTTGGCTATTTTCCAGTAAGAATAAAGACCTATAATATCTTTCATCTCACTCACGTGGCATTTGCAGAAATGATTAAAGAAGTGGTTCCATTACCTCAATACTTGGAATGGAAGCTCCTCTGGGGAAAACTTGCTGAGTTTGCAAGTGGCCTCGGAAGAATAAAAATAGCAGTAAGTGAAAGTGTAAAGAATGAATTGTTCGAGTATTATGGATTTGATGATGTGAAGATTGTGGTGAACGGAATAGATACTAATATTTTTGCGAAGATAGACAAAATCCAATCACGACAAAGGTGGAGCATCCCCGAAAAGAAATTTGTTGGGTTGTATGTCGGGAGGTGGGATATTCTAAAAGGGTGTGATATTTTTGAGCAGATTATAGATAAAAGGACAGACGTGTACTGGGTTATAGTTCTTGGAACGGGCAGTAGTAAAAGCTCTGTACCAGTTAGAGAAAATGTTAAAGTTATCGAACAAATAGATCACGAGAGGATGAGGGAGATATATTCAGCAGCAGATTTTATGCTTTTTCTATCAAGATATGAAGGTTGTGGGTATACTATTTTAGAAGCAATGGCTTGTGAACTCCCCGTTATTACAACAAATATCGGCGTTGCAAAGACAATTTATAAAAGTGAGCCTTTTGATACTTTAGTACTACCTAATATACCTAATACACCGCATGATAAAGACGTTTTTATTTCTTTATGTCTTAGAAAAATAGATATTTTAAAAAACGATGACAGATTAAAGGCTGTTATTTGTAAAGAAGGTAGAAGGGTAATAGAGAAAGAATTTACTCTTTTAAAATGGGAAAAAGAAATGACAAAGATCCTTGGTCTAAGGAAAAATGAGTGAATATCTCCCACCAGAAGCTGGTAAAGTTTTAATACTTGCACCTCATCATGATGACGAGACTATCGGGTGCGGGGGAACCATAGCATTATATGCTTCACACGGCGCAGAAGTACGCCTTATAGTAATTTCAGACGGTAAAAAGATATCTTTTGAAAATCAGATTATAAACTCAGATATTTCTTATATCCGAAGAGAAGAAACAGTTCAAGCGGCAAAAATTCTTGGTATACAACAAACCTACTTCTTGGACTTCCCTGATGGGGAGTTAAATACTTATAAAGATGAGATAGAGAAAAAGATAAAAGATATAATTATAGAATTTAAACCAAATATAATTTTTTCTCCATCACCGATAGATTTTCACCCAGATCACATTGCCTGTTCGAAGATTTCATTACTTTTAAAAAATAAGTTTCCTCAAACTCAGTTAGCTTTTTATGAAGTATATAATACAATTAGATTTAATAAGCTTGTTGATATATCAGAATTTATCCACATAAAGGAAAGGGCATTTCAGATTTATAAATGTAGCTTATTTAATTGTCCAGACCTATTTTTAAATGCTGTCAAGGGAGTGAATATATTTAGGTCATTTTACACAAAAAAAGAAAGATATTATGAGGCCTTTTGGGTCATATCAGAAGCAATAGATAGCTATACAGTAATGAAATGGCTTACTTACGAAAGTTGGATGGAACCTGCAGAAATATTCTTCTCCAAATTAAAAGTTACAGATGAGCTTATCTTCGAGCTAAAGAAAAGTTATGACCTATTGAACGAAAAAGAGGCTATTATTAAAAATCTCATAAATCAATTAGATGATAAGGATAGGCAAATCAGTAATTTAAAAATTTCTATTGATAATATAAACAATAGTTTAATGTGGAAGTTAGTAAATAGATTTTATAAGGTTAGAGATAGTTTATTACCTTCAGACTCGCTCAGAAGAAAAATTTATGAAATAGTAATTTCACAATTGAAATCGAGGATCAGATAAAGTTTGGTCTATCTTCTTCTAAAAAAGCGCCTCCGTTCGGAAGGAATTCTTTGGGTAGGTGCGGAAGTCTGCGTAGTTGAGGTTTCAGAAAGTGCAGGAGTAGAAGGTTGTGGAGGAGAAGAAGGTGCTTGTTGGCGGAAAAAGGTCGAACTTTGCTGATGCACTACCTCTTTTGGCTGCGTTGGAATTGTTTGAGGAGGGGTTGTTTGTGCGACTGGAGCAGATGATTCCCTAATTTTCGGTCGTGAAGGGTCATTTAACCTAACAACTATACTTTCATCGCCTCTCACCATTACTACTTTTTCTGCCTCTATCTCTTTA
>FWPV01014968.1_pt1 | contig 11258 bp, 16 predicted proteins | sample 2228371 | NCBI WGS metagenome assembly FWPV01 (sample SAMEA103939776, study PRJEB20133) | metagenome | reverse complement strand
GACGGCTCCAGCGGTCGTAAGCCTGCAGGATGGCCTGGGGGTTGCCCCGCCAGATGAGGCCGTGGTCCGGCGCAATCATGTCGATGGCCAGCCCCATTTTCTGCACGTCCGCCAGCAGCTTCTGGACCAGGGGCGAGTAGAGCAGCAGGATATTGGCATAGTATTTGGCCGCATGGGCCATGAGTTCGTGCTGATCCACCTCATCGTCGAAGCGTTCGTTGGTGGCCCAGTGTTCGCCGAAGGCGTCGCTGGAAATGAGCAGCTTATCTTGGGGCAGGTAGGAGAACATGCTGTCCGGCCAATGGAGCATGCGGGTCTCCAGGAACTGCACGGTCTTCTTACCCAGGCTGATGCTCTGGCCGGTCTTGACCACCTCGTAGGGGTAGTCCGGCGAAAGGTTGTAGGCCAACATGTTTTTCTGGCCCATGGGCGAACAGAAGATTTTTTCGGGCTTAACCAGGTCAGCGAGGTATTGGACCGAGCCGGCATGGTCCATCTCCACATGGTTGACGATGAGGTAGTCAATCCTGGTGGGATCAATGAGCTGGCGGATATTGTTCAGCAATTCTTCCCGGAAGGGGTACTTGACGGTATCCACCAGGGTGATCTTTTCATCCAGGATGAGATAGGCGTTGTAGGTGGTGCCTTTATAGGTGGAGTAACCGTGGAAGTCCCGGATATTCCAGTCGATGGCGCCCACCCAGTAGATGTTGTCTTTTATGGGGACGGGAAACATGGATAGCTCCTCTATCTCTTGCTCAATTGGCGGGGACGGCGTTGACCGACCCGGCAGCATGGTTGTCCGGCCGTGGGGCTGCGGCAACCTCATATCAATATAGTGCCTCTCTCGGCCGTTGTAAAAGGAAAAAGGCCCGGAGCACCGCCCCGGGCCGTGGCAGATAACCTTTTCCTTGCAGTGCAGCTGTTATTCAGCCTCGAACTGGTCTTTGGAGGCGCCGCAGACCGGGCAGACCCAGGTAGCGGGCAGATCTTCGAAAGGCGTGCCCGGGGGGATGTTGTTTTCCGGATCCCCTTTGGCCGGATCATAGACAAAACCGCAGACGCCACAGACGTATTTCTTCATCGGTGCTCCTCTCCTCAACGTTATTTGGATTTAATCATTAATAATAAGCCTTGCCTTGCCGGTTGCAAGACCGAAGCCCGGAAAAATGCCCCTTAAGCCGCCCCGGAAGGCTGCTTACCCTGCCTCTTTGTGCCGCTCCCGGCTTCCGGTTCTCCGATCTTCCCCCTGCCATCAGATATAGAGGCACATTTTGGCATCCCGGGCGTAGGCGATGAAATCTTCGGCGGTCCAGATGTCCACGCCTTCGATGAGATCCTCCTTTTTCCACTCCATCATCAGGAGGGTCATGAGGCAGCCCACCAGGCCAACGCCCTCGCATTGGGCCATCTCCAGGAGTTCGGCCAGGGAGGGGATCTGGGCCTGGTCAATCTTTTTTTTCATCATGCCGGTCGCCACCCCGGCCATCCCGGGAATGGCGCCCATGAATCCCGGCGGGAAGAATTTGGCTTTCTCCATGCCGCCGGGGCGCAACAGGTTGAGGCCCATGAACGTGAAAAAGATCTTGGCCTCCATGCCGGCCCGGGCCGCCTGGATGGCCAGGATCAGGGGCGGGTAAGCGCCGTCCAGGGTGTCCCGGGAGCAGATAAAGCAAGCTTTATCCTTTGGTGCTTGTCCTTCCGCCGACATAACTTTACTCCTTAACCGTTAGCCTGTGAGCCGTTTAAACATCTTCTTGCTGGCGCCGCAGAGCGGGCATTTCCAGTCCTCGGGGAGGTCCTCAAAGAAGGTCCCTTTGGGGATCTTGCCCTTTTTGTCGCCCCGGTCCGGATCATAGATATAGCCGCAGTTGGCGGTCTGGCATTGCCACATCTGGGAAAAATCGGCCATGGCCGTTCCTCCGGTTCATTGAAAGTGCGCCATGAACTCCCGCAACCTATCTTTGTCCACCGGTTGCCGGACCAACGGCCGGTCCCGCAGGCAGTCAAAATGGGCCTCGAAGGGCAGCCGGTTGTTGCGGTAGATCACCCCCAAGGGGATTCTGTCCCCCCATTCCTGGGCCTTGACCATGGCCGCGGCCCAATCGCTGGGATCATGGGAATCGTCCAGGAGATAACAGCGTTTTTTATACCAAGCAAAGGTATTTACCTTATTGAAAGAGACGCAGGGCTGCAGGATGTCCACCAGGGCAAAGCCTGGGTGGGCAATGGCCTGCTTGATCATCTCCACCAGGTGATCCTCCAGGCCGGCGAAGGCCCGGGCCACGAAATTGGCCTGCAGGGCCACCGCCACCGCCAGGGGGTTAAAGGGCCTGGCATAGACGCCGTGGGGCTGGGCCTTGGTGACAAACCCCTCCTCGGAAGTGGGGCTGGCCTGCCCTTTGGTCAGACCATAGACCTGGTTGTCGTGGACCAACAGGGTCAGATCGACGTTGCGCCGTATGGCGGCCAGAAAATGGTTGCCGCCTTCCCCGTAATTGCAGCCGTCGCCGCTCTCCACAATGACGGGCTGGGTATGGTTGGCCAAGCGGGCCCCCGTGGCCACCGGCAGGGAGCGGCCGTGCAAGCCATTGAAGAGATTGACATTCATATAGTGTGGGGCTTTGGCGGCCTGGCCGATCCCCGAGATAAAGGTCACCTGGTGGGGCGCCAGGTTGCTCGCCGCCAAGGCCTGTTTCACCGCCGGCAGGATGCGGAAGTTGCCGCAGCCCGGACACCAGGCGGTTTCATAGTCACCGTATATGGACACGTCTAACATGGAATCACCTCGCCGCAAGGCCCTCCGAGGCCAAGGCCTGGAGGATATATTCCGGGGTGATGGGCAGGCCATCGTAGCGCCGGACGTGCCGTTGGATCAGGAACCCGGTCTCCCGGCGGATGAGGCGGGCCATTTGCCCCAAGGCATTACCTTCCACCATGACCACCTCCCGGGCCTGCTGCAGGTTATCCAGGAACTGTTCCGGCACTAACGGCCAGACCTGGGAGAAGCACAGGGCTGCTACTTTCTGGCCCTGGGCCTTTAACGTGGCAGCGGCTTCCAGGACCGCGCCGCGGTTGGAGCCCCAGGTGACCAGGAGGAGGTCGGGGCTGACGTGCCCCACGTAGGCCGGCGGGATGACTTCGGCCCGCAGGCCCACCTCCTTGCGCAGCCGTTTGTCCACCATCTGCCGCCGGATGCGCAGGTCCTCGGTAATGTGGCCATCCGGGGTGTGTTCATCGCTGTCACAGACGACCAGAGGTTCACTCAGGCCGGGGAGCAAGCGGGGTGACACACCACTTGCCGTAAAGGCGTAGCGCTGATAAGGCGTGGGCACCCGAGCGGGATCGCTCCCCACCGGCACTGCTTCCAGGGCGTCAATATCAAAAGGCGCCACGGCCCGATAGGAGTCGGCCAAGAACTGATCCGTCAACAGAAAGATGGGGGTCTGATAGTTTTCCGCCAGGAACAGGGCCTGCCGGGTCAGGTGGAAGCATTCCTCCACCGTGCCGGGCGCAAAGATGGCCCGGGGGAACTCCCCATGACCGGCGTGCAAGACGAACTCCAGGTCAGCCTGCTCGGTGCGGGTGGGCAGACCGGTAGCCGGGCCGGGGCGTTGGGCCACCACGATGAAGACCGGCGTCTCGGTCATCCCGGCCAGACTGACGCCTTCCACCATCAGGGCAAAGCCACCCCCCGAAGTGGCCACCATGGCCGGGACACCGGCATAGGAAGCCCCGATGGCCATGTTGATGGCGGCAATCTCATCTTCAGCCTGCTCCACCACCAACCCCATGGTATCCGCGGCAGCCTGCAGGGTCAGCGGGATGGAGGTGGACGGCGTCATGGGATAGAAGGCGCAGAACTTCAGGCCGGCGGAGATGGCTCCCAGGGCGATGGCCTCATTGCCGTTGAGCATCAGACGGGTCTGGCGATTGACCGCCGGAGCCAACCGGACGGTGGTGGGGAGTTCATGCTCATTGGCCCACTGCACGGCCTTGGTAAAGACGGCCCGGTTGGCCTCCGTGACCTCCGGCTTCTTGGCGCCGAAGTAATCCTCCAAGGCCTGAAAGACAACGGCTTCGTCCAAGCCCAGAAGCTGGGTGAGGATCCCCAGATAGGCCACGTTGACGCTGCGGTCCGTGGCAAATTCCTGAAACGGCACCTTCAGCACCTGATCCTCACCCTGGGCAAAGCGTTCATCCACCAGGATCAGGCTCTGAGCGCTCATTTCCGCCCGGTGCAGCGGGATGGTTTCCTCATTCAGGGCTACCAGCAGGTCCACCGCGGCCCGGGAGGCGATGATCTCCTGGGGACTGATGCGGATGGCAAAGGTGTTGTGGCCGCCCCGGATCCGGGATTGGTAACTCTGGGTTACCACGATACAATAACCCGCACGGACCAGGGCTTTGGTGAGGATCATGGCGATGGTCACCAATCCCTGCCCGGCTTCCCCGCCGATAAGGAGATTCACATCATGACGTCCCATGGCAATCCTTTACTCTCATACTCACCGCAGGTCTATCACCACTAGCAAGCTGTTGCAAAACTCCCGGCCACAGTTGATGGTAGGAGTATATCCCTCATGTTTAGCTTTTGGCGTAGCCAAAAGCTGCGGTCGGGGTTGGGGGAGGGGTTGTAGGGGAGGGGGCAGGGGGCTGTGCCCCCTGGCCCTCCCCTATGAACACTTTTTCAATACCCTGCTAGGGAGGAGCCATGCGCCGTGCGGAGCAACAAAAAAGGGGCTGGGCGAGCTACGGCCAAGCCCCTAACCTGGAATCAGTCTAAGCTGCCGCAGCCGGCGGGGTAAAGACCCGGGTGCCCAGCTCCCGGTCCAGCATGAGGAGGGCCTGGGGGTTATCACCGGCCAACTTCAGGTTTTGAATAATATTCTCCGCCGACGCCTCCTCCTCCACCTGCTCGGTGATGAACCACTGCAGGAAGGCGGTGGTGGCGTGATCCCGCTCCGCCATGGCCACATCCACCAAGTTGTTGATCAAGCCGGTAACCTTCCGTTCATGCCGCAGGGTCGCCTCAAAGACATCCAGCGGCGATTGCCAGTCGATCTCCGGCTGGGCAATGGCTTCCAAGCGGACCCGCCCGCCCCGCTCATGAATGAAGTGATAGAACTTCATGGCGTGCATGGTCTCTTCCTGGTTCTGGACCATCATCCAGTTGGCAAAGCCGTTCAGGTTGTTGGCATAGAAATAGGCTGCCATGGATAAATACAGGTAGGCGGAGTAGAGTTCGGCATTGAGCTGCTTGTTGAGCTCCTGCTCCATTTTGGCGCTTAACATGGTTTAGGCCTTCCACAGTCCATGGAGGTTGCAGTATTCCCGGGCCGTTACCGTGGCCGCCTCAATACAGAAGACCGCCTCGGGGGCTTCCCCGGGTTTCAGATACTGCCGATAGGTCTTGCCGTCGGCGATGACTTCAATCCATTCAATGTAATGCTTCTCATCCATGGGATGAGGGACGCTGCCCACCTTGACCTTGAAGCCCGCGGCAGTCTTCTCAATGACCGGCACATGCTTCTCTTTGGCCGCATCCACGGTATTCTCTTCATACTTCTTCATGGGCTGGCCACAGCAGACCAACTGCCCGGGGCCGGCATGCAGGACCTCGATGATGTTCCCACAGATTTCACACTTATAGACTTCCAGTTGTGCGGTCATAGTTCCCTCCTCTTTTAGTTCATAGTTCGTAGTTCGTAGTTCGTAGTTCATAGTTCATAGTTCATAGTTCATAGTTCGTGGTTCGTGGTTCGTGGTTGGCGGATGATTCTGTTTACAGGGTGTATGGGTTAGCAGCCGTGCACCCTGCAGGGTTAAAACCGTTCCGCTAGGACCTCGAAGTGGGCCTGGGGGTGAGCGCAGGCCGCACACATGGCCGGCGCGGCGGTGCCTTCCACGGTGTAGCCGCAATTGCGGCAGCGCCACGTGACCTTGGTCTCCCGTTGAAAGACGCGGTTGTTGGCCACGTTGGCCGCCAGGGCCCGGTAACGCTGCTCGTGGTAAGCCTCGGCCACGGCCACGGCATCAAAGACCGCGGCGATTTCCGGGAAGCCTTCATCCCGGGCAATCTGGGCAAAGTTGGGATACATGCGGGTGTTTTCGTACTGCTCTCCGTCGGCTGCGGCCAGGAGGTTTTCCAAGGTGCTGCCGATCCTGCCGGCCGGGAAACTGCCGGTGAACTCCACTTCGCCCCCCTGCAGGAACTTGAAAAACCGTTTGGCGTGCTCTTTTTCTTGGTTGGCAGTCTCCTCAAAGACGGCGGCAATCTGCACGAACCCTTCTTTTTTGGCTTGGGAAGCAAAGTAGGAGTAACGGTTGCGGGCCTGTGATTCTCCGGCAAAGGCGGTGAGGAGATTCTTTTCCGTCTGGGTCCCTTTGATTGGCTTCATGCGTCCTTTCCTGCACGAGTGTGGCTGGAGCCCGGTCGTCGGCCATCCCTGGCCGACCAACCTGAGCTGAAGCCTGAATCGTCGTTCATCCCTTTGGTTCAGACTTGCCTTTTAATAGTAAGCCTTTTTTCCGCTTAATCAATACGCTCAAAAAATTTCTTCAGCGTATTGCAGATGGGGCATTTCTCCGGGGGCTCACCCTCGACGGTCAGACCGCAGACCGGGCAGATATAGACATCCACCATGGTCTGGTTGTCCAGATTGTCCAGCATCTTCTGGTAGAGCTGGGCATGGATCTTCTCCACCTCATTGGCATAGGTGAAGGACCGTTCGGCCTGGGTGTTGCCTTCGGCCTGGGCATCGGCGATCATCTGGGGATACATGCTCTTGAACTCATGGGTCTCGCCGGCAATGGCCTCCATGAGGTTTTCTTTGGTGGACTTAATGCCGCCCATGACCTTCAGGTGGGCGTGGGCATGGACGGTCTCCGCAGCGGCTGCCGCCCGGAACAGGCGGGCGGCCATGGGATAGCCTTCCTGGTCAGCCTTCTTGGCGAAGGCCAGATACTTCCGGTTCGCCTGGGATTCGCCGGCAAACGCCTCTTTCAGATGCTCCATGGTCTTGGACATGTGCTACCTCCTTGAATAGTTTGTTGATCTGCAAAGCAAACCTTACTGTCGTTGGGGCCAAGGATCGATGGTTCTTTCTTCCACGACGTAACAGAATAGCGGCCACTCAAACTCCCGGAAAGAGACGGGGCATTTCAGCCGGACGTGGGTGTCCGTCACGCCGATCACCTCCCAGTCTCCTCGCCGGGGGCCGCCTTCGATGGTGATTTTCTGCCCCACCTGGAAGGGGTAGGGCCGGAAAACGGTTACCGGCGGCATAGTTCCCTCCACGGGCCGTGCCAACTGCAGCGCTGGCAGAAGCTCTCCCTGTCCGGCAGCAGCTCCTGGGGTTCAGCCAGAAAAACCGGCTGCCCGCTCTCCAGGTCAAATTCGTAGGTCTCATACTCATCGGCAAGATCTTTGAGATAAAACCTGGTTGAGCCGCACACCGGGCATTGCGATCGTTCACTCATGCTCGACTTTTGCCTCCATCGTTCGCTCCCTGGCAGGCGGTTGCAAAACCCCCAGCCACAGTTGCTGGTGGGAAGATATCCCTCATTTTCAACTCTCGGCGCCAAAAGCAGTCCGCGGGGTTGGGGGATAAGGCGGGACGGAGAACAGTAAGCAAGAGAAGGCAGGCGGCCCTATGATCTCTCATCCCTCTTCCCTATTCCCTACTCCCTTATCACTGACCACTGACCACTGACCACTGGCCACTGGCCACCTATTCCCATGCCCCCTCGCCGGCGAACACTTGTGCAACACCCTGCGGCCTCAATCCAACTGTTCCAGGAGCTGATCGATGAGCCGCTCAACCAGGAACAGCAGGGATTCCAGATCCAAGTAATCCATCACCTGGGCGTCGAAGAGAAAATGGGCTTCGGCAGGGAAATGTTCCTCCGGTTCGGCTGCCCGGAAGATCAGCAGCAGGGGGATCTGGGGCAGGGGGTGAAACACGAACTGGAAGGTCGCATCCTGGCTGGCCATGAACGGTTGACCGCCCATCTCCCGGGCCCGCCGGACGAAAGCCTCGGTCTTGCCGCCCACCGCCTCGGCCAGCTGTCTCTGGAGACGCAGCAGCGTCTTGGTCTTGGAGACCGAGTTGGGGAGCTCGGGGAACTTGACCCAACGGCCGCAAGGCGGGCGCTGTCCCCCCGAAGATACATAGTTATAAAGGAGAATGGCATCCCAGGGGTTGGGCTGAAAACCCTGACCATAGCGGATGTCATCTTTGAACACCTGTACCGGGCGGCCGAAATACCGGAAGGACAGCAAAGGCCGGCCGGCCTCTTCCCTATAGTCCGCCCCCAGGCCTCGGGCGACTGCGGCAAAATCCACCGGGGCCACCTTCTCCTGGAGGAACTTCAGGGCAATGGCCAATTGATCCCGTCGGCGCCCTACGCCATTCTCCTGCTGGCTGCGGATGGTCTCGGCCAACTGCAGGACTTCTTCCGATAGATAGGGACAGGATGCCAGGTCGGCTCCCTCCACCACCACTTGGGTGGCAAACGCCAGACAGGTGGGAAAGCCGCACTCCCCGCAGTTGGTGCGGGGCAAAAGCTTGAAGAGCTGCAGGGCTGATACGCTCATGATACCTCATCCGAGGGAGAAGGTGAGGTTGCGGCTTCCCGGCAGGCCGGACAGAGGCCCAGGAGTTCCAACCGGTAGCCCACAACAGTGTATTCGGTAAAGTCTGCGGGAAGTTGATCCAGGGGCGCCCACGGGAGGGCAGGCAGATCCTCCACCCGGCCGCACCTGAGGCAGCGGATGTGATAATGTTCCGAGACATCGCCGTCAAACCGCCGTTGGTTGCCGGGCAGTTCCAATTTGCGGATCAAACCGTGGGCCGCCAGCTGCTCCAGGTTCCGATAGACCGTCCCCAGACTGATCTTGGGCAGGCGCCGGCGCACCCGATCAAAAATTTCCTGGGCCGAAGGGTGGTTCCGGATCCGGCAGACTTCTTCCAGGATGACATCCCGTTGGCGGCTGTGGCGTTTCATCTCTTACCTTTTAATAATAAATCCTATTATTGATTTTACCCTAATGACTCCCCTGAGTCATGTCAAGTGAGGCAGCCCAAAAAATTCCCCGGCCGGCGGGCAAGGGTCAGGAATGGCTGGTGCAGGGCAGGTGGTACAGGGGGTTGGCAGGAGTCAAGGTAACCCTGTCCTCTGATTCCGAAGCTGCCTGTTCTGCCTCAGGTGATGGTCGGCGGCTGAAAGGCAGGGTCCAGAATGGTGAGCAGGTCCACCAGGATGCGGGCGGTGGCCCCCCAGATGGTGGCATCTTCCAGGTCGCAGTAGTACACCCTTGAACTGCGCCCTTCCCAGACATGCACCCCGGTCCGCCAGCGGGCCGGTTCCAGGAGTTGCCGCACCGGGAAGAACAAAAGGCGGGCCACCTCCCGGGCATTCAGCCGGAAGGGGTAAGGAAAGGGAATCAGGCCCACAAAACTGCGCACCAGGAAGCCGGTGGTGGTTAGGGTGGTGTTCAGGTATCCCAGCAGGTCCACATCGGCCGGGGCCAAGCCGATCTCTTCTTCAGCCTCCCGGAGGGCAGTGGTCAGAAAACTGTCGTCCTCGGGGTCGTGGACGCCGCCGGGAAAGGATATTTGGCCCCGATGCTGCTTGACCCATTGGGTCCGCTGGGTGAACAGCAGCATCAGTTCCTCGGCCTGGAAAAAGAGGGGCAAGAGGACCGCGGCCGGTATGCCGCGACCGGGGCTATCCGGGTCCGGCACCACGTCGGTGAAGAGTCGGTGCAGGCGTTGGGGGGTCATTTTTCCATCAAAAACACTGGCAGGAATTGCGTCCACAGCATACACTTACTATATTGAAAATACCGGCCGGCGGCAAGGGAAGATCCGGACCGGTCAGCCACATTACCCTGCAAGGATGACAACATGGCCACTGAATGTCTCATCTTGAACGACCTGCGCACTGCCATCCAGATGGAGCAGGACGGCAAGCAGTTTTATGAAGATGCGGCCCGCAAGGCGAAAAGCGAAGGCACTCGGGAGATTTTCACCTATCTGGCCAACGGCGAGGTCTACCATATCAAGCGCATCCAGGAGATTTACGACGCCCTGGAGAAGGACCCTCAGTGGACCGAGTCCATGTGTGAGTTCAGCCCGCCGGCCGAAGACCCCAGGATCTTCTCCGCCGCCCTGGCCAAAGGCAACATGGCGGCCGGGGATGCCGACGATCTCCAGGCCCTGGAAATCGGTATGCAGATGGAATCCCGGAGCATCGATTTCTATCAAAAATTGGCCCGCCAGGCCGTCGATCCCAAAGAGCGGCGCTTTCTCCTCAGTCTCGTCAACGAAGAGCGGGGCCATTACAATTTCCTGGCCGACTACCGCAACTACCTGGTGGATCCGGCGGACTGGTATTTCGTCAAAGAAATGGGCCACGTGGACGGCGCCTGATATCTACGGCAGGGAACATGGAAGTCATCGTCATCGGCTCCGGCACCGGTGTCCCCTCCCTGCGCCGCGGCTCGCCGGCAATGGCGGTGCGTGCCGGGTCCAGGCTGCTGCTCCTGGATCTAGGCCCCGGCACCCTGCGGGCCATGCTGAAGTTCGAGCTGGATTTCAATGACATCGATATCCTCTGCCTGAGCCACCATCACCCCGACCATGTGGCTGACCTGGTGGCCTTTCTGTTCGCCAGCCGCTATCAGTTGGGCTATACCCGCCAGGAGCCGGTCCACCTCCTGGCCGCCCAGGGCTTCCGGGAGTTCCACCGGCGCCTCCAGGGCGTCTGGGGCGAATGGGTGGAACCGCCGGCCGGCCTCTTTCAGGTCCGGGAACTGGCCCCTGACCATCCCGACAACCTGAGCCTGGCCGGTCTCACCATCAAGACCGCCCCGGTGCAGCATCTGCCCACCAGCCTGGCCTTCCGGGTGGAGCATGACGGGCGGGCCGTGGTCTATTCAGGGGACACCGATTGGAGCGACAGCCTCATCCAGTTGTCCCGGGAGGCCGACCTGCTGATCATCGAGGCGGCCAATCCCTGGAAGGTCCCCGGTCACCTGACCCCGGAGGAAGCCGGCCGGCTAGCCGCCCAAGCCGGGGTCGGCCGCCTGGTCCTGACCCACTTTTACCCCCCCTGCGACACCGTGGATATGGCCGCCGCCTGCCGTCGGGAATATGACGGCGATCTCATCCTGGCTGAAGACGGTCTGCGCCTGTCAGTCTGATCCGCAGGAGGTTGCAGCTTTTGGCGGAGCCAAAAGCTGCTGTCGGGGT
>FWPV01014967.1_pt1 | contig 11259 bp, 7 predicted proteins | sample 2228371 | NCBI WGS metagenome assembly FWPV01 (sample SAMEA103939776, study PRJEB20133) | metagenome | reverse complement strand
CCAGGGCGGGGTGACGATCACCTGGAGTCCGGGCGAGGCCGGGCTGACCATCGCCGGGGAGACGCGCCTGGTGCTGGTGGTCAACCCGCTGGAATGGGGCACGCCGGACGGCTCGCTGGTGCCCTGGTTCCGGGCCAACACGCCGGGCGTCAGGGTGCGGGAGGAGACCTTCGCCTCCCCCAAGGCCCTGACCGACTGGCTGCGGACCAACCCCGATCCCTTCGCCGGGATGCAGTAGGGGTTAGCGCGTGGCAGCGGCTTCCACGATGGCGATCTCGTCGGCGGTGAGGCCGTACAGCTCGTAGACCAGCGCGTCGATCTGGCGGTCGGTGGCGTCGATCTGGCGCTGGAGTACTTCCTTGTCCTGCGGGGTGCGGGCGGCATTCAGGCGCTTGTGGAGGTCGAGCATCCGCTCCACCAGGGCGACCATGCGGTCGTGCCGGGCGACATCGGCGGGGTCGGAGAAGTCGATGGTGCGGATAGGGAGTTGCTCCAGATAGCGTTTGCTGTATGACCAGTAGCCGCCGCGAAAAGTCGTGCTGATCTGGTGGTGGTAGAAATCCAGCACGCGAGACCCTAGCACCGCCTGCAAGTAGTGGATAGAGTGAGGATTCTGCGGAGACATGTAACGGATTCCATAGTATGGGCCGTTTCCGCCACCTGTGAAGTAGATTCCGGTATTATCGAAAGCGTATCTGCCGTTCAAAGAGATCACCTGGACGATCAACTTGGGATCGTCCATTTCGGTCAGGTTTTGCGTTCTGCCAAACGCATACCAGTGCTGATGACTCCATTTGCCGCGCTCTCTGGCTTTGAGGATGCTGGCCTCCTGGTTCAAATATCTCCAAGCTCGCGGATATTCTGTAGCTAGCTCCTCCGCTGAAAACAATCTAGCTTTTCCAGAAGAGAGCCGATATGGAAAAAGCAGCCAGTGCTTGACCTCAGGGATAGCATAAGTTGAGACAGTATAGTCCTTCAAGAATGGTTTCAAAATGCCTCGTTCAAGCAAGATTTCACTGCCATAGCGATTCTTTACACAAACCAACTCCCCCTCATCTCTGACATACTCAAAGATGAAAACACTATCTGCGCTCGTTTGCAGACCGACGAATATGTCAGCCACATCCCCTAGCTTAACCGGCATCTGGCTCAACCGCTCGAAAAGCTCTACTCCCCTGCCGACCACGAAATTCCATTCGGCGGCGGTCGCTTTTTCCGCTTTCAGCGTCCCTTCTCTGGCCTGCCCGTTGCTGCGCCACGCGGCCAGGTCGTGCGCCTCCACATAGCGGAACTCATCATTCCCGGCTTTGTCCAGAAAGAGCAAGCACGTATAGGTCGTCGCCCCGCTGAAGACCTGCTCCGCGCCAAAGTGGATGATTTCGCCCAGGTGGTTACCCTGTGAGATCAGCTCCCGCAGCGGCTGCCCGTATTTGGCGTTGAAGAACTTGTGGGGCAGGATGTAGCCTAGCCGCCCGTGCGCGTTAAGCAGACTCAGGCCCTTCTCCACGAACACGACATAGACATCATAGTTGCCCTTACTGGCCGCATGGTAGACCCGCTTATAGTACTCCACCTCCACCGGCGCCCATTCCTTCATGGCCTGGATCCGGATGTAGGGCGGATTACCGATCACGGCGTCGAAGCCGCCGCGCTGCATGATCGCCGGGAAAGCCTGCTCCCAGTCGAACACGTTCAGCCGGTACATCTCCTCTTCATCGAACATGTCCATCTGCTGCGGGTTCAGGGTGTAGTAATCCGGGCCGATCAGGGAGTTGCCGCACTTGATATTGGAGTCCAGATCGGGCAGCAGGCGCTCGGTCGTGATCAGGGCCATCTGCTGCGCCTCGTCCAGCCGCTCCCCTTCCAGCACCTTCAGGAGCAGGGAAAGCCGCGTCACTTCCACCGCCTGCGGGTCAATATCAACCCCGTAGATGGCGCTGAGCAGGATGCGCTTCTTTTCGTCGAGCGTCAGCCGCCACTCCCCGCTTTCGTCCCGGTAGACGCGCGCCGGGCGGCGACGGGCGTGCTTCTCCGGATCGTGGGCGGTGTACCAGTCCAGATGCCAGTCCAGCAGGTACTGGTACGCGCCGATCAGGAAGGAGCCGGAGCCACAGGCCGGGTCGAGGATGCGCAGTTCGGCGGCGCTGTCGGGATCGCGGCCCTCCAGCAGGCGGCCCACCGTATGCCGGACGATGTGCTCCACGATGTAGGTGGGCGTGTAATAGACGCCGCCCGCCTTGCGCACCTCCGGCTTTTCTTCCACGCGGGCGCGGTGGCCTGCGGTCAGGCGGATCACCTTGCCCAGAAAGCGCTCGTAGACCTGCCCCAGAATATCGACTGGCAGGACGGAAAGCTCGTAGGGGCTTTGCGGGTAGTACAGGCGGCTGATGATCGTGCGCAGCGTGTCGTCGTCAACGTGCAGGTTGAGCGTTAGCTCGTCGGGATGCTCGCGCCCCTTCTCCCGGTGGAAGTGAAACAGGCCGGAGTTGTACTTCTGGTCGGCCTGCTCAAAGAGCACGCGCAGGTTGTCATAGACTCCGCGCCCTCTGGCCAACTCGAACAGGCTGCCTTCCGGCTCGATCCCGCGCGCCTCGGCGATCCGCAGGAAGATGATCCGGTCAATCGTGCGCTGGACAGCGAAGTTTAGCTGGCGCTGGGTCAGGTCGGGGTTGCGCAGCGCCAGGTTGCGCGCCAGCATGACGCGCCACTCGTCCATCTCGGTCAGGAAGGCGTCATCCACTTCCGCCGTGCCGCGCCTGGGCTTCTGCGATTCGGCATAGGCGTCGAACGCGCCGCGCATGATCGCGTCCGGCGAGAACAGCCCGATCAGTTCATCCCACCTGGCCGGATAGTCTTTGTAGGTGAGGTACATGATCCGGGCCTGGGAGGCTTTGTCGTCCCGGTTGGGCCTGATCCGGCAATCGTAGACGGCGAATTCCTCGAAGTCGGTGAGGATGCTCAGCGGCAGCTTGGCCGACCAGCCATAGCGCCGCAGCTGGTAGGCCGGGCTGACATCCTCGCGCAGATTGACGGCGGGCTTTTTGGCCTCCACAAAGAATTTGCGCACGCCGCCAATGCGGAAGGCGTAATCCGGCGCGGCGGCCTTGCCTGCGACACGGATCGAATCCTCGTGGACAACCTGCTTGTAGCGCTCGCTGTAACCCTGCGAGTTGTCTACGTCCCAGCCCAGCGCGCGGAAGAAGGGATCCAGGTATTCGCGGCGAAGCTCGGTCTCGTTGTACTGGCCGGCGGCGTAACGGTCGCGGTCGCGCTCAAAGCGGGCGATCAGATCGAGGATTTGCTGCGGAGCGGGCATGGCTCACACTTCCCTGCTGCAATACTCCCAGGCTGGTTATCTGTCTATCTTATCATGATAAGGGTTATAGGACAACCAGAAGCGGGCGCGGCTATCTGACCGCGCCCGCCAGGGTATACAGGGAGAAGTCTGCATCGCAGACCTTAGCCAACGGCCTGTTTCTCCGGCACTTCGATCAGCTCCAGCTCGACATCGACCGCGATCTCATCGCCGACCAGCACGCCACCGGTTTCCAATGCCTGATTCCAGGTCAGACCCCACTCTTTGCGGTTGATCGTCGTCTGCCCGCTGAAGCCGGCGCTGACCGTCCCCCAGGGGCTTTTCGCCTTGCCCACAAAAGCCACCTCCAGCACCACCGGGCGAGTCACATCGCGGATGGTCAGGTCGCCGTAGAGGCGGGCGGTATGCTCGCCGGTGCGCTCCACGCGGGTGCTCTGGAAGGTCAGGTACGGGTACTGTGCGGCGTTGAGGAAGTCGGGCGACTTCAGATGGTTGTCCCGGTCGACGTTGCGGGTGTTGATGCTGGCCGCCTCGATCTGCATGAAAACGCTTGTCCGCTCCGGATGCTCTTCATCCAGGTTCACCGTCCCGGAAAAACGCTCAAATTCGCCGCGCACCTTGCTGATCATCATGTGCCGCGCGGAAAACTGAATGTGGGTGTGAACGGGGTCGATCTGCCAGGCCATGGGACTATCCTCCTGTGGATACCTTCGCCTAACTTTAGAGAAGTTACTTCCGATATGGAAGTAACTTTATCGCAGTAACTTACAATTGTCAAGCCGCTTTTTTTCTGATAGCATTAGAAACAGGCAAGAAAGCGCGGCCAGACCGCGCTCCCGGACCGGGGACCCTTCCAGACGCCATGACGCTAGCCGGCCCGACCGGAGCAAGGCAACATACCTCTCATGCGTTACAGTACCCACATTTGTGAACGCTTTCAGCACGGCGCGGAGATTCTGGGCAAGCGCTGGACAGGCCTGATCATCAAGCTGCTGCTGCCGGGGCCGCGGCGCTTCAGCGAGCTGGCCGCGGAACTGGAGGTCGTCAGCGACCGCGTGATCTCCGAACGGCTCAAGGAGCTGGAACGGGAAGGCATTGTCGAACGCCGGGTCTACCCGGAGACGCCGGTGCGCATCGAGTACGCCCTGACCGAGAAGGGGGCGGCGCTGGCCCCGGTCATCGACGCCCTGCAGGTCTGGAGCGAGCGGTGGGCCGATTCCGTGCCGCTGGCCGAGGAAAAAGGATGATCCAGCGGCTTTTCTTCCGACCAGAGCGTTAACCCGGCGCGGGCGCGGTCAGATAGCCGCGCCCGCTTTCTCCGTCAAGTTTGTGGACGAAACCTCTGTTTGCGCGTAAGGTTAAAGGCGAACGGGTCTGGAAGGTGCCGGTGACGCACCGGGAGGACGGTATGCGGCGCATACTCCTGAGCCTGGCCATGCTCCTGCTGGTTGCTGGCCCCTGGCCGGGCGCGCTCATTGGCCCCGCCCTGGCCCAGAGTCCCGGCGGCGCCGGACTGGGCGACAGTTACTACCCCGGTCTGGGCAATGACGGCTATGACGTCCAACACTACGATCTGAACGTGCTCTACGATTTTGACGCCCGCTTGCTGATGGGCACGGCAACCATCGAGGCCGTTGCCACGCAGGACCTCAGCGCCTTCAACCTGGACTTCCGCGACCTCAGCATCAACCAGATCCGGGTCGATGGGAACCTGGCCGCTTACGAGCGCCGCGGGACAGAACTGACTATCACCCCTGCCCGGCCAATCCCTGCCGGCGCAGCTTTCACCACCGTTGTCCTGTATGAGGGCATCCCCGCTATGGGCAGTGTCCGCACCACCGAACTGGGCTGGACGCGCCACGAGAAGGGCGTCTTTGTAGCCGGGGAGCCTGCCGGCGCGTCATCCTGGTATCCGGTCAACGAGCACCCGCTGGACAAAGCCACCTATACGATCCGCGTCACCGCCCCGGCGGAATATGTTGTCGCCGCCAACGGCCTGCTCACAGAGACCATCGATCGGGGGGCCATGCGGACGTTCGTCTGGGAGACCAGCTACCCGACCGCCAGCTACCTGGTGACCGTCAACATCGGTGACTTCGTGATCGAGGAGCAGGAAGGGCCGGACGGCCTGCCCATCCGCAACTACTTCCCGCCGGATATCGCCGCTGAAGCTTCCTATGACTTCGGGCGCACGCCACAGATGATCGCGCTGTTCAGCAGCCTGTTCGGGCCATACCCCTTCGAGGCGTATGGCGTGGTGGTCGCCGATGCGTCGATCCCCTTCGCTCTGGAGACTCAGACTCTCTCGCTCTTCGGGCGACGGCACGTGGATGGCGAACGGGGGGACGAGATCACAGTCGCCCACGAACTGGCCCATCAGTGGTTCGGCAACAGCGTCAGCCTGGCCGACTGGTCAGACATCTGGCTCAACGAAGGCTTCGCCGAGTATGCTTCCTACCTGTGGTACGAATACCTGGAAAGCCCGGAGGCGCTCAACGAGGTACTGCATCATTTCTACAACCGGCTGGCGGAGAGCATCCTGCCGCCGCCCGGATCGCCGCCGCCGGGCGATCTGTTCAACATCAGCGTCTATGTCCGGGGGGCGATGACCCTCCATGCCCTGCGTGCCCGGCTGGGCGACGCGATCTTCTTCCGCATCCTGCAGACCTACTACGACCGCTTCAAGTACGGGAATGCCCGGACGGCGGACTTCATCGCCGTCGCGGAGGAGATCAGCGGCCAGGCGCTTGGCGAGTTCTTCGACGCCTGGCTGTACCGTCAGGCGCTACCCCCGATCCCGGAACTGGGCTGGGCGCCACTCCCACCGCCGACCGCCACACCCCGCCCTGCCGCAACCCCGCTACCGACCGCAACCACAGTTAACAGCTGACAGGCAGCCGGTGGCAGCCCTGTACAGCCGGTCAACAGTTACTGGTTGTAGTTCTCGCCAAAGACCTCGACCATCAGCGGACCAAGCGCGTAACGGTTGGGAATCACCACGGACTGGCCATCCGGCGTGTTGTAGAACGTGATGTAATGCTCATCGATCACACCGGTGCGGATATTCTCCAGCGGGATATCCTTGGCATACCAGGCCAGGCGGAGCAACTGGTCAAAGGTCAGGCCGGTACGCACACCCTCCCGGACGGTAGCCCAGATTGTCGGGGCGGCAGCGACGACCTGGGGCAGGTTAGCGGCGTTGAGCACCTGATCGCGGATAGCAAAGAGCACCTGCTGCTGGCGTTCCGCCCGGCGGAAGTCGTTGGAGCCGTGCCGGGTGCGGGCGTACTTCAGAGCGGTCGCGCCATCCAGGTGATGACGGCCGGCGGGCAGGTAAAACGGTTCGTAGCCGTAGAACATATCGGGGTACTGCGGATCGTTGATCGTTGTTTCCACATCAACGTCGATGCCGCCGATGGCGTCGATCACGGTGATGAAGGCGTTGAAGTCCACGATCAGGTAATCGTGGACGCGCATCCCCAGGTTGTACTGCACGGTTTCCATGGCCAGACGGGGGCCATACCCCGGCTGGCGTAGCTCGCCCAGCACATAGGCGGAATTGACGCGCTGCAACTGGTTATAGCCGGGGATGTTCACATACAGGTCGCGGGGGATACTCAGGATGCCGATCCGGTTGGTCACCGGATCCAGGCTGGCCAGCATCATGGTATCGGTGCGGTAAGCGGCATCGGGCGGGTCGCCGGGCCGCCGATCCCAGCCCATCAGCAGGATGGTAAAGCGCTCCGTGCCATTCCAGGGTTCAATGCCCAGGTTGGCGGGGTCAAGCGTCGGCTGGGCGAACCCGGGATCCACGCTCTGAACGGCGAAGTTAGGCACGGCGGTGGGCAGGATGACAACCGATGTGGCCGAGGCGGCGACCATGCCCTCGTCCTCGACGAAAGCGTCCGCCCGGCTGCTGCGCAGAATCATGAAGATGCCCAGGCTGGTCACCACCGTGACGCCGATCATGGCCAGGGCCACAACCAGCCAGGCCCACTCGCTACCCCGCCGTCGGCGCGATCGCACCCGGCGCCTGACATCATGTTCCGGCGGGCCGTATGCCCGGCCATCCGACGGCGCAGGATGAAGCGGCACAGGCTGGACAACCGGCTGGGGGCGCGGGTAAGCGGTCACCGGCGGGATGCCGGCAGGCCGTGTCAGGGCCGCTTGTTCTTCGTCCGGGGGGACACGCGGCAGGAGCGGCACGGTGGGCTGAGGATCCTGTTCTGACTTTGCTGAAAACCGATCGTCCATAAGACGTCACCTGTGAGCAGTCACGTGCCCTTCATTTTACCCCTGTGCGGCCCGCAGCCCAACCGTCAGGATGGCCCAGGCGCCCGGCAGGGCTGTAGTTCTACCCCGCCTGCGCTACAATTGCCAGCACACCAGGAGTAAACGAACGATGACCGCTGAACCTGAACGCTGGCGCCTGCTGATCACGCCCGGCTGCGCTGGCGCATACAACATGGCGCTTGACCAGGCCATTCTGGAACGGGTTGGCGCGGGGAAGGTGCTGCCCACCCTGCGCTTCTTCGCCTGGACGCCGCCGTGTCTTTCCCTGGGGCAGGCCCAGCCTGTGGCTGATGTTGACCTGACCCGCCTCCGTGAGCGCGGCTGGGACCTCGTCCGCCGTCCGACCGGCGGGCGGGCCATCCTGCACACCGATGAGATCACCTACAGCGTGACCCTGCCGAAGACACATCCGCTGGTGCAGGGGGACGTAGTCACCAGTTACCACCGCCTGAGCGCTGCGCTGCTCGATGGGCTGGCCCGTCTGGGTCTCCAGGCGCAGGCCGACCGCCGCCTGGAACGTCCGGCAGGCAGGCCCGGCGGCCCGGTGTGCTTTGAAGTGCCCTCCGATTACGAGATCACGGCCAACGGGTGCAAGTTGATCGGTAGCGCACAGGTGCGGCGCTTTGATGGGGTACTGCAACATGGCGCCCTGCCCCTATGGGGGGATATCACCCGCATCTGCGACGCGCTGGCCTTCCCGGACGAAGCCGAGCGGGAGCGCGTACGGGCGCGGGTGGCAGCGCGGGCTACCACCCTGGAGCGGGCGCTGGGCCGCCGCGTGAGCTGGGAGGAGGCTGCCGACGCTCTGCGTGACGCTTTCGCTGAACGCTGCGGGGTGATCTTCGGCCCGCCGGAAGAACCAACACCGGAGGAAGCGGCACGGGCGGCGGCGTTGGTGGCCGAGGTCTACGGCGCGGACGGGTGGACATTCCGGCTGTGAGATACCCGTGACGGCGCGCGGGCTTTCCACCAGCCCACAAAATCCGATACAATGGCTATAAATTACTGCTGCCAGTTTTGGCCGGGCAGCGACCGGCGATTTACGTTCGCCGGCTGCCAGCAAGGACCGCGTGTCCGCCGCAAAAAGGAGGTCTCATGCCGCAAATCCCTCCGCTGGCCGGGTTATGCACTTACGAGGAAGCGGCCCGGATCGGCCTGGATGTTGACACAACCGTGACGCGCCTGGTGCGTTACGCCTGGATCGCCAGACGCCTGATGGAAACGGCGCTCTACTGGCTCAATCCCACCCCGGAGTGGGAGGTCAAAGAGGCGCTCAGCCTGCATGCCTACCTGGACGCCGAGCATGTTGCCCTGATCCGGACGCGGGTCAGCGAGATGCGCAACCCGCCGCCGCGTCTGGATGTCCCTCCTGATGCCGCTCTGGATGCCTTCCTGGACGAAGTTCTGGCGGCGCAGGACACCATCGAGAAGATCGCTGGCGTCTATGGCGTGGTACGCCCGGCCTTGCTCACCGCGCTGCGCGAGCACTACGCTGCCGCCAACCCGCTGGCTGACCATCCCACGCGGCGGGTATTGCGCCTGTTGATCCTGGAGCAGGAGGACGCCGTCGCCTGGGGGGAAGCGGCGCTCGCCGCCCTGACCGAAACGCCGGCAGCGCAGGCCCGCGCCGATACCTGGACCGCTCATGTGCGGGCTTACCTGGCCGCCGCCGGGGGAATCTCCGGCGCAGAGCCGCTGCCGGAAGCTGCACCACCGCCCGCCCGTGCTGTCCATCCCTTCCAGCCGGACTTCTTCCCGCGCCGCGATGCGCGCTTCACCGGGCAATGGAACTTCATCTTTCCACCGCATGAGGTGGCTCGCACGGAGGGCATCCCCGCCGACGAGAAAACCCTGGCCCTGATGTGCAAACGCACGCTGGAAATGGATGTACCGGAAGCGATGGCCCGGATCATCGCCGTAGCGGAGCGACAGCCGTGGCAGTACTATGTCGATATGTGCCGCCAGTTATGGGATGAAGCTCGCCATGCCATGATGGGCGCGGTCTACTTTGAGCGCCTGGGCGTCGACTGGCGGCAGGAAATCCCGCTGCACCCCGGCTTCGCCATCCGCCTGAATACGGCCCTCTCCCCCCTGGAAGCGCATGCCGTGCTGTACACGATCGAGCAGAGCCTGATGCGCGCCACGGACGGCAAGAAATACGAATGGGAGACAGCGGGGGAGGCTGCCGATCCACTGGCTCAACTCTTTCAGGATTATGACTGGGCTGACGAAGTGCTCCATGTCCACACCGGCCGCAAGTGGGGTATGGCCACCGCCGGGATGAGCCGCGAGCAGTTCATTGCCCTGGGGCAGAAGTGCGCGATCGAATCGGAGCGCGTCCTGGAGCAATACGCTGACCGGGGCGAACAGGTCAACTGGTGGCCTGCCTTCGTGCGCCGGGTGCTGGGCAAGGAAAGCGCCATGCCCACCGATGCCGCCAGCACAACCGATCCGGTTTACCGGAAGGGAGCAAGCGAGGGTGGAGAGTAAGGAATAGGAGGAAGGCTGTTCTTTGCTGCCTGCCGCTGATCGCCTTCCCCGGCCAGCCGGCCCCTTTTTTGCTCCTTGCCCACCCCTTTCCCCCGTTTGGCCCAGGTCGTTGCCTGTCGCTTTTCTCTGGCCTTCTCAGCCGTCTGAGCGGCCAGCCAGCGAGCTTCTTTCTGCGCCAGCCATATCGATCTACGGCGGGCTTTGCCTGCCCCCTCTTCCACCCAGAATTCGCCTTTTTCATCCCCCGGGCGCTATAATCGGGGTTTGTCTGAGTCATCCCGGTGCCTGGATTGGTATTCACCGTTTTTATGGAAAGCCTCTAATCGCCCATGTCCGTGCTCCAGCGTCTCATTGACCGGCTGAAGCGAGATCAGCAGCCTGTGGCGCTGCCTTATTTCATCCCCGGCCTCTGGATCGACGCCCGTACGCTGGCCCCTCAGGCCGTCAACCCCTACGAGTTCTACGCCCGCCGCCTGGAAGACATCCTGCATACTGCCCCGGAACCGCTCGTGCAGGGCCGCAACGGCGAGAACTGGTCCGGGCAGGCCATTGTCTACAACCTGTTCCCGCGGGTTGCAGCGGCCTACGCCCACGCCGGGGACGGCAGGCTCCGCCCCGGCCCGCGCCCCGACGGCTGGCGGGATACCGGCACATTGCTCAAGGCGATCGCCCTCCTGCCGTATATCCAGCGCCTGGGCTGCAACACCGTCCATCTGTTACCGATCACCGCCGTAGGGCAGGATGGCAAGAAAGGTACGCTTGGCTCACCTTACGCCATCCGCAACCCCTATGTGCTGGACGAGAATCTGGCAGAACCAGCCCTGGGCTTTAGCGCGGAGGAATTATTCGCCGCGTTTGTGGAGGCGGCACACCGCCTGGGTCTGCGCGTGGTCATGGAGTTCGTGCTGCGCACGGCCTCCCGCGACGCCGACTGGGTCAGGGAACATCCCGACTGGTTCTACTGGATCCGGGCGGACATTGCCGACCGTCCTCAGGGCAGCTTCGACGCCAGCCTGTATGGCCCGCCGCTATTCGACAGCCATACACTCGGCCTGATCAAATGGAAGGTTTCGCAGGGCGATTTTCATGATTTGCCGCCTGCCCCGGCCGTTCACCGCCAGATGTTCACCCCCCCCCCCCCCCCCGCACACGTCCTGGTG
>FWPV01014966.1_pt1 | contig 11259 bp, 12 predicted proteins | sample 2228371 | NCBI WGS metagenome assembly FWPV01 (sample SAMEA103939776, study PRJEB20133) | metagenome | reverse complement strand
TATCTGTAAACGCAAAAGTGCAAAAGAGTACCGCAAAAACGCAAAAATAAAATTCCCAACTTTGGGAATTTTTGATTTCAAGCTATTCTAACATTCGACCCACTCCTTTGGCTGGGCGAGCGCGCCTGCCTGCCTCTGGCGGGAATTAGAGATGCTGGCTCTCTAATTTGCTAATGAATTTTTTAACTTGAATTTCCCATCTAAATTCTTTTTCCACCCTTTCCTTGCCCTGCTGGCCTAATTTATTTGCTAAATCTTTATCAGTTAATAATTTTATCACCGCTTCAGCAATTTGAAGCGTGCCCATAGGATCGACAACAAAACCGGTTACACCATCAAGCACTGCTTCAGTCACCCCCCCACTTTTGCCGGCTACGACTGGCTTACCAAATTGATTTGCCTCAAGAAAAACCGTACCAAATCCCTCCACGTCCGGGCCGATCTGCCGCGGTGTCATAACAAAAACATTGCATAATTGATAAAAAGCTTTTAATGTTTCATCGGAAATTTCACCGGTTAGCAACACCTCATTCTCCAACCTCAATTTTGATATTTGATATTTGATATTCGATATTTCTGGTCCATTGCCAACAATCACGTAAATCACTTGCGGTACATGTTTTAATATTGCAGGAAGCGCCTCAATAACTTTATCTTGGCCCTTTCTTGCCACCAGCCGTCCCACCGTAAGCAATATCTTTTTATCTTGCAAATGGTATTTCTTTCTAATTTCATCCACTAAAAATACCGCTTCACTATTTGACGCGGTCGTAGCAAAAGGTGAAATGGTCGTTCTAGCAAAAATCTTATCGGGACAAGGGTAAACTATCGTGATGTTACTTTCTGACACACCTAGTTTAATTAATTCATTTTTGGTGAATTGACTATTTGCCACGACTCCTGACGCTTGTTCTAAAATTTTATTCATTAATTCTTTCTTGCGCGGATTTTCTGCGGCAGTCAAAATGTCCATACCATGACATGAAACAAAATAAGGAATTTTAAAAAATCTTTTCACAATCATCGCAGCCGTACCAACCGGCAAAATTTGGCCAACCAAAATCGCTTCCGCTTTTTCCTTCCGTGTTGCACTCCATAAATGCCAAATCATCGGTAGCCACTTTGGCCAAATCAATTTAGATAACAAATTTTTTCTATAAATTTTATATTTTTGACTGCTATCAAAATTCTGTACACTGCCAGACCGCGGCGCTAAGACCGTTACCCTATCTTGCGGCAACGCGCCAGCTAAACCAGCTAAATAATTGGCAACCCCACCTTTCTGCGGTGGAAATTCAATTGTCGCAATTAGTAGTTTCTTCATATATCCTCGCTTTCTCCGAGAATTTCTGCTGTCGGTTTTTTCCGAAGCACCTTAAAAATTCCCATAAAATCTTCTTTTCCTATACCGCGCAAAAGATAAAGAATTCCGAAATAAACCAGGCCGCCAAGCGGAATCAAAAACCAAAATAAGACAAATCTATTAAGGAAAATAATAACCGCGCTCATCAAACTTGCTGAAAGAAATATTTTTGTTAGTGACCCAAAAACAAATTTTCTGTTAAAAGCCACGATTTTGTTGGCAAAAATCATTCCAAGCGTATATAAAAAAGAATGGGAAACAAGCGTAGAAATCGCCGCTCCGACAAAACTAAAACGCGGAATCAGGATAAGATTCAAAATTATGTTTAAAGTCATGCTCGCGCCCATAATCATGGTATTTGTCATTTGACGATCGCAAGCGTTTAAAAGCGAGCCGATCGGATAATTTAAGAAAATAAAAATCACAGTAAAGACAGCGATCTGGAGCGGCAAAACTGAAGACAAATAATCGGCGCCATACAAAATCAAAACTATTGGCTTGGCTAAAGAAAAAATCCCGAAAGAAACTGGCGCCGCAACAATCGCAAGATAAAAAACCGCCCGCTCGAAAGCCTGTTTTAACCGGCTTCGGTCATGCGCGAAATAAGCGCTCATCGCCGGAAATATCGCCGCGGAAAAAGCCATGGGAATAAACTGAAAAGCGTAAGTCAGTTTGTAAGCTACACTCCAAAAACCAACTGCCGCATCTCCAACCATCTTTGAAAGCAAAACTGCATCAAGATAAGAATAAACTTTAACAAAAATTCCCGCCAAGGCAAAAGGATAAGCGATTTTAAAAAGCGAGACAAGAACACTTTTGTCAAGAGCTAAATGCGGCTTAACATCGGTTTTTTTCCAAAGCAACAAAGAAGAAAAACAAAAATTAAAAATACTGCCAGACATCAAAGCGAGCAATAAAAAATATAGCGGCGCGTGTAGAAACAAACTCGCTGCGCCAAAAACAATAATTATCACTTCACTTACCACTACACCAATAGATTCATAGCGCAAATTTTGTCGTCCGCGGAAAACGGCGTAAAAAGTGACATTAAATGAATCTAAAAGCATGACAACGCCAGACAAATAAACCATCAACTTCGTAGCAGCCGGATAATCCATGATGTTGATAGTCAAGACGACTGTGAGATATGTCAGGACGCCAAGAATCAATTTTGCCCCCAAAATATTTCCTAAATATTTTTCGGCCACTTCCCTCTTTTTCGCCGTCTCGCGGATTAAAACCGATGATAATCCCAGATCAACAAAAATGGAGAAAATTGTTGTAAAAGAAACAACAAAAAAATACTTACCCGTGCCTTCCACTCCGGCCAACCGAGCAATTAAAATAAAATACAAAAAAGCCAGGATCTTTTGTCCGACTGTAGCAATGGTTAAGTATATTGTATTTTTTGCAATTTTTCCTGGTTCGGTCATAATCTATCTTATTTTACCGCAAATGGACGAAAAAATCTATAAAATTAACATTGCATCGCCAAAAGAATAAAAGCGATATTTTTTGTAAATTGCAATTTTATAAGCATAATCAATAAACTTTTTCCCGGCAAAGGCAGAGACGAGCATAATCAAAGTTGATTTTGGCACGTGAAAATTTGTTATCAGAGCGTCAATAAATTTGAATTTATAGCCAGGGTAGATGAATATGCTCGTTTCACCGGCCTTAGCGTTTAATTTTCCATTTCGCGCGCATGACTCGAGCACTCGCACAGTCGTTGTCCCGCAGGCGATAATCCGCCGGCCGACGCGTTTAGCTTCATTCAATTTTTTTGCCACTACTCCACTTAACTCAAAATATTCGCTGTGAATTTTGTGTTTTGTTATATCATCAACTTTTACCGGTTGAAAAGTGCCAAGGCCAACGTGAAGGGTAATATATTCAATTTGCACGCCCATCTTTCTTAATTTCGCCAATAAATTTTTCGTGAAATGCAGACCAGCGGTTGGAGCTGCCACTGATCCCATCTTTACGGCATAAATAGTTTGGTACCACTCTGATTTTTGATTTTTTATTTTGATGTAGGGCGGGGTCGGCGCCTGACCAATTTTAAAAATTTGCTCCATTAATTTGGCGCCGCTTAAATTAAATTTTATAATCGCTGTATCCTCTGCCCTTTTGATAATTTGCCCACTTAATTTATTGTTAAAATTTATTTTCAAACCTACCTGTTGGTAAATAGATACAAAACCTACCAAACATTGCCACGTGTTTGGTGAAACCTGTTTTAATAATAAAATTTCCACTCTTCCGCCTGTGACCGCTTTCTTGCCCATCAATCTCGCCGGCAAAACTTTGGAATCATTTAAAACCAAAACATCGCCGGCCTTTAAATATTTTCCTAAATTATAGAACCAGTCATGTTTTATAGTCTTTTTTTCACGGTTAAGCACCATTAACCGACAGGCATCGCGCGGCGAGGCCGGTTTTTGAGCAATTAAATTCTTAGGGAGGTTAAAATCAAATTCGGATAATTTCATAAGAAAAAGGGACGTCTTAACGTCCCCTTAATTATAACATATTTTCTTTCTAACGTTTCTGCCACTGCGGCGCCCTTCTTGCTCTTTTTAAACCTGGTTTCTTTCTTTCTTTAACTCTTGGATCGCGTGTTAAGAATCCAGCTTTCCGCAAATTCTTTTTAAAATTAATATTCAACTGCACTAATGCTCGAGCAATACCTAATCGAATCGCTTCAGCCTGGCCGCGAGGGCCGCCGCCCAATACTTTTGCCTCAATATCAACTTTATCAGCCTGACCAACTGATCTCATGGGCGCTGAAACAATCTGTTCCAATTCATCTGTTGGAAAATATTCAGAATATAATTTTCCGTTAACTGTAATTATGCCCTTGCCGTTTTTATATAATTTAATCTTAGCAATCGCGGCTTTACGTCGCCCAACAGCGTAAAGATAACTCTTTTTCTTTTCCCCTAGTCCCCTAGCAGGACGAACAAACACTTCCTCTACTTTTTTTCTTTCCGCCTCCTCTATTCTTCGAACCTCATCTTTTTCTTCTTTTACTTTTTTCTTTGAGGCCTTTACTTTAATAGGAGAAACCTTCTTGGCGGTTTTTTTTGTTTTTTTGGTTTCCGCTGTCATATGTAAATTATGCGCTGATTTTTAATCTTTTGATTATTTTTTTACGCATTCTGTTCGTCGGCAACATCCCCCAAACGGCTTTCCGTATTATTTTTGCCGGATTTTTTGCGGCTAATTCTTTAATCGTAGGATTTTTTACGCCACCCGGATAAAAAGTATGCCAAAAATACTTCTTTTGAATAAATTTGTTGCCTGTAAATTTAACTTTTGCGGCGTTAATAATATTAACAAAATCGCCGCCGTCAACGTTAGGGGAAAAACTCACTTTATTCTTCCCGCGCAAAAGAAGAGCAGCCCTTGTTGCCAATCTACCCAAAGTAAATTCGCTTGCGTCCAATGTGTGTGTTTTTCTATCTATTTTTTTCATCATAATAAAAATTACACTAATTCAATTTGAACTATTTCTGCGCCGTCCCCCTGACGTCTGCCAATATTTATGATCCTGGTGTATCCTCCTTTTCTTTCCTTAAATCTTGGGCTTAGGTCCTCTAAAATTTTTTTGACTGCTGATTCCTTGTAGAGATATTTTAATAAATATCTTCTTGCCGTAAGATTATTAATCTTTCCTTTTGTAATTAATTTTTCCACAATTGGTCGCAATGTTTTTGCTTTTGCCCGAGTTGTTTGAATTTTTTCATACAAAATCAAACTTACCGCCAAATTCCTAAGCAAGGCTTTCCGCGGTCCAATTTTTCTATCTAAAATTTTTCCCTTTTTTCTGTGCCGCATAAACAACTTTTAACTTTACATTTTAACTTTTAACCTTTTTGGGCCTTCCTCTCTTTTTCTTAGCTTTTTCTTCAACCGCCTCTTCTTTCGCTTCCTCTTTCTTTGCCTCAATTTTTTCCTCTTTAATTTCCTCAGCTTCTTTACTTTCTTCATCCTCTTTAGGTCCCTCAATAAATAATTTAAAATGATTAATCAAGAGTTCAGCTCCTTGCCGTAGCGCCTCTTCCGGCGTGATTGTGCCGTCAGTTTCAATGTCTAAAATCAGTCTATCATAATTAGTGATATCACCAACGCGAACATTTTCAACTCTGTAACCAATATTTCTAATTGGCGTAAAAATAGAATCAATTGCGATCATACCCACTTCCAATTTTTCTTTTTCTTTGGCTTCAACTGGCACATATCCCCTGCCCTGACTCACAAAAATTTCCATTTCCAAATCGGCATTTTTGTTAGTTAGAGTGGCAATATGCAAATCCGGATTGACAATGTCTACATCTGACGATTTTTCTATATCTTTTGCCTTGACTTCGCGCTCGCCCTTAACCTTCAAGGTCAGTCTCACTGGTTCTGTTGAATAGACCTTCATTCTCAGCTGTTTTAGATTCAAAATGATTTCAATCACATCTTCCTTTACGTGGGGAATGGCTGAAAATTCGTGCTGGACCCCTTTTATTTTCACGGCTGTTACTGCTGCTCCCGGCAGTGAGGATAAAATTACTCTTCGCAAAGCGTTACCCAAAGTTGTCCCATAACCGTAATAGCACGGCTCAACTGTTATTACAGCTTCATTGGGAAGTTTTCCTTTTTTGATTTCTATTTTGGAAGGAAGAATAATTGGCTCCATAAGAATAAATTCGTGATTTAGAATTTGAGATTTTAATTATTATTAATTTAACTGAACCATATTCCAATCTTATCTTTCTAAGAGACAATATTATCGTGAATAAAATTCAATAATCATTTTTAAATCAAATTGAGTCTTTACGTCGTCTTTCGTCGGTTTACGTGTAACTTTTCCCTCCATTTTCGCGACATCCAAAGATAGCCAAGCGGGAACTTCCTGTTTTTGGAGCGTCTGCGATAAATTCTGAAAAATCTTTTTTTCTGCGGCGCTTGGCTTAATTTTAATTATATCTCCAACCTTAACTTCATAAGAAGGAACATTGACTTTTCTATCATTAACCAAAAAAAGACTGTGGCTAACCGCCTGTCTCGCCGCCTGTCGCGATTTAGCGAAGCCGAGGCGGTAAATTATATTGTCTAAACGCATCTCAAGCATTTGTAATAAAAATTCGCTCGTGTCACCAGTTTTCTTAGCAGCCCTTTCAAAATAATTTTTGAATTGCTTTTCTAGAATTCCGTAAATACGTTTTGCTTTTTGCTTTTCGCGAAGTTGCGTTCCATAACCAGTTAAACGAGGTTTTCCTTTTGGCCCATGCATGCCAGCCGGATAATTTCTTCTGGTAATGGCACATTTTGCCGTATAACAACGCTCACCCTTTAAAAAGAGCTTTTCTCCCTCTCTGCGGCATTGCGCACATCTTGCTTTCAAATTCTTGGCCATAATATATCAATAAGTTTTAATTTTTCGTTTTTCATTTTTAATTTATTTTTTAGACCCTCCTTGGTTTTGGCGGCCGGCAGCCGTTATGCGGAATTGGGGTCGTGTCTTTAATTGATAAAACATTAAATCCATTGGCGTTTAAAGCTCTTACCGCTGCCTCGCGTCCCGCTCCTACACCTTTCACAAAAACAAAAACATCCTTCAAGCCATAATCTTGCACTTTCTCTGCTACGGTTTTCACAATTACCCCAGCCGCGTAAGGCGTCGCTTTTTTCGGCCCCTTAAACCCGCAGTGTCCGGCGCTTGACCAACCTAAAACATTACCGTTCTGATCGGTTAAAGTAACAATAGTGTTGTTGTAAGTCGCCTGAATATAAGCACGACCGATCGGAACGTGCCGTAATATTTTCCGATTTTTGGATTTAACAACTTTTTTTCCGACGCCAACCGATGTTTTCCTCGTCGCCCCTTCTTCCCCACCGCTATTTTTTTCAGTTGTGACTATTTGCTCATCTGCCATACAATAAATTTAAAATTTACAATTTGCAATTTGAAATTATTAAGTTTTTTGCGCCGGTGGTTTTCTTCCGCTGCCCATAGTTTTTCTAACATTGCCGCGCACAGTTCTGGAATTAGTTTTTGTTCGCTGACCTCTCGTCGGAAGACCTCTTGCGTGCCGCATGCCTCGATAAGTCCCAATTTCTTTTAATCTTTTAATATTGCTGAGAACTTCTCTTTTTAAATCACCTTCTACTTTATAATTTTTTTCAATGATTTCTCTTAATTTATTAACCTCGTCTTCTGTTAAAGCGTTTGTTCGTGTATCAGGATTTACCTGAGCTGCGGCCAAAATTTTGTTCGCCAAAGGTCGACCAACACCGTAAAGATAGGTCAAAGCAATTTCTATTCTTTTATTTTGTGGGAGAACTACTCCCGCAATTCTTACCACCATATTTTGATTTCAGATTTTAGATTTAGATTTTTGAAAATTGAAAATTTTTAATTTTTCATTTTTAATTTTTAATTTATTTTTACCCTTGCCTTTGTTTATGTTTTGGAATTTTACAAATGACAAAAATGCGCTTGCCGCGCTTTACAATTTTGCAGACTGGACAAATTTTCTTTACTGACGCTCGAACTTTCATATTTTTTAAAATCTATAAACTATTCTTCCTTTTGTCAAATCATAGGGGGTCATCTCCACTTTCACCTTATCGCCGGGAAGCAATCTAATTTTATTTAACCTCATCTTTCCTGAAAGATGACCCAAAATCGTATGACCATCTTCAAGTTTAATTTTAAAAGAAGCTGACGGCAAGAGTTCCTCAACCACCCCTGTAACCTCAATGAACTCTTTGCTCTTGTTTTGAGTCATAAATTGTCTTTAATGTTAACTTTAATAACTAAAATAAAGGGGTTCGCCCTGTGTTATCGGCACTCGTTCGTCCCGACTTAGTCGGGATCTCACTCGCTTGATAATAAAAACCGAGCAACTCGGAAATCCCGGTTCCCAGTTTTAAAATCTTTTTTAACTATATTTTCGCTATAATAATTATATTCTGTTCTTAAAAGGGTGTCAAGTTATTATTTTATAAGATATCTCTTTCAGTGTCAAATTTTGCTTAAAACTGCTTTAATTCTTCTTACGCCAGCACTTGAAGCTTCTTCTTTTACGATTTTGAATTGCCCTAATTCGCCGGTATTATTGGCATGCGGCCCGCCGCAAATTTCCTTGCTGAAGTCGCCGATTGAATAAACCTTAACCTGTTCGCCATATTTATTTCCAAAAATTCCCATCGCCCCTTTCTTTTTAGCCTCAGCCATTGACATAACTTCGCAAACGATCGGGATATTCTTTTTGATTTGTTCGTTAACCAAATCTTCAACTTTTTTAATTTCCTCTGGTGTCATCTTTTGCGGATGGGAAAAATCAAAACGCAGTCGTTCGGCTGTAATATTACTGCCGCGCTGGACCACGTGTTCACCTAAAACTTTCCGTAACGCCGCCAGCATCAAATGCGCCGCAGTATGCAGTCGTTTCACTTCTTCTGACGAATCCGCCAAACCACCCTTAAACTGCCCGGCTGAAGCAGTGCGGGAAAGTTCTTGATGTCTTGTAAATTCTTCCTGGAACGCTTTCTCGTCAATTTGCAATCCATTTTCTGCTGCCAGTTCTCGTGTCATTTCAAGAGGGAAACCATAAGTAGAAAAAAGAATAAATGCCTCTGCTCCACTGATTTTGCTATCCTTTAACATTTTATTAAATTCTTTTAATCCTAATTCTAAAGTCTTTTCGAATCTTTTTTCCTCGAGAGAAAGTTCAGATAAAATTTTATTTTCATTTTCTTTAAGCTCCGGATAAAAATCTTTGTACATTTCCACTACCACGCGAGCCACTGGTGTTGTAATTTCCTTCTTAATATCAATGCCAATTAATCGAGCATAACGAATTGCTCTTCGTATTAGCCGCCGAAGAATATACCCTTGACGTAAGTTGGACGGCTGAATTCCTGCGGGGTCGCCTAAAATAAATGTCGCGGCCTTCAAATGATCAGCAATAATTCTTATCGCCTTCTGATTGTTGGAATAAAATTCATCCTGCTCGCCCGCTGGCACACCAATCATTTCAATTATTTTTTTAATAATTGGTTCAAAAAGTTCTGTTTCATAAACACTTTTTTTGCTCTGCAAAACTGCTATTGTTCGCTCAAGTCCCATGCCTGTATCAATATTTTTTTGCTTCAATGGTTCGTATTTTCCCTCTCGAGTTTTATTGTACTCCATGAAAACATTATTCCAAATCTCAGCCCATCTTTTGTCTTTGGGATCAAATTTTTCTGGGACTGGTCCTTCTCCTGACCAATAAAAAATTTCTGTATCTGGCCCACAAGGACCTATCTCCCCTGCTGGTCCCCACCAATTATCTTCTTTTGGAAGACGAGCAATCCGCACTTCGGGTATGCCAATTTGGCGCCAGATGTTATATGCTTCTTTATCAAATGGCGCATCAGCATCACCAACAAAAATAGAAACAGCAATCTTTTTAGGATCCAAACCAAGCCATTTTCTATCAGTTAAAAACTCCCAGGACATTTCAACCGCCTCCTTTTTAAAATAGTCACCAAGTGACCAGTTGCCAAGCATTTCAAAAAATGTCAGGTGCCAATTGTCGCCAACTTCGTCAATGTCGCCGGTACGAATACATTTTTGCACACTCGCCAGCCTTTTTCCGGCCGGATGTTTTTCGCCAAGCAAAAATGGGACCAGGGGGTGCATACCAGCCGTCGTAAAAAGCACAGTTGGATCATGTTCTGGAATTAAAGAGGCAGAAGGCAAAATAGTATGCCCTTTTAGTTCAAAATATTCCAAAAACTTTGTTCTTAACTCTTTTGCAATCATAAGTAATCAAAATTTATTAAATATAAACCAAAAAAATTAACATAATCGACCTAGTCAATATCTTGGCGAAATTTAAATCTAAAGCTGTAATTCTTGGTTATTTTTGTTATTGAATAATTGAATATAGGGTTTATTTAGATTTTAGTTTTCGTTGAATTTTTGCGATCGCAAAAATTCAACGAACGAAAAATCTACGAAAAATCAGTATCCTATTAACTAAAATAGTTAGGTCAATCGGTCAATTAAAATAGAAATTTTCAAATTCGTATTTTTGTTTTCCCATTTCTTTGTTTTTTCATCTCTCTGTTATTTCTTTTTCTGTTTTTTTAATTTTTATAATCCCACCACCAAGCACTTCGTCACCAAGATAAAACACTACTGACTGTCCAGGCGTGATCGCTCTCTGCGGCTTATCAAAAATAATTTTATAAGTGTTTTTATATTTACCACGTTTTAGCGTGCTTAATGCCTCTCTATGTTTGTACCTTATTCGCGCCTTAACACGGATTGGTAATTTCGGCTCGCTGCCAGCAATCCAGTTTACTTTTTCTGCTATTAGTTCTTTTGACAATAACTTTTTCTCGTCGCGACTAACAAAGAGTGTATTACGTTTCGTGTCAATAGCCACCACATACCATGGTCCGCCGCTCAAACTTAATCCTCTTCGCTGGCCAATAGTATAAAATATCACGCCTTCGTGCTGACCAATCTTTTTTCCAGTCTCCAGTTCCACGATCGGACCGTCTTCTGCATGAATCCGCGTTTTTAAAAATCTGCGTAAATCAGCGTCAGCAACAAAACAAATTTCCTGACTCTCCTGTTTGGCATAGATCGGCAGGCTGAATTTTTTAGCCATCCACCGCACCTGTGATTTTGTATAACCACCTACCGGAAATAAAATATATTTCAACTTATCTTGCGTCAACGTATAAAGAAAATACGACTGGTCCTTTTCTTTATCCTTACCTTTCAGTAATAAATAATTTTTGATTTTTGATTTTTGATTTTTTGTTTCGCGCGTACGCGCGTAATGCCCAGTTGCCACATAATCCGCTTCCATTGCTCTTGCTTTTCGCAATAACTTGCCAAA
>FWPV01014963.1_pt1 | contig 11260 bp, 9 predicted proteins | sample 2228371 | NCBI WGS metagenome assembly FWPV01 (sample SAMEA103939776, study PRJEB20133) | metagenome | reverse complement strand
TAAAAAAAAATAGGTATTGCTATGCGTTAAAAAATGTTTAAAAATATTATTTTTTATTTTTATATAACGATTTTTTTTAAGGAAAGAATTACTCAAAAGAAAAATCTTTACATTTGCCAAAAATTTTAAAGTTGGATGAAAAGAACTGTAGTTGTTGGAATTGATATTGGAGGAACTTTTACGAAGTTCGGGATTGTTGATAAAGAAGGCAATTGCTTTTTTGAGGGTAATGTTTCCACTCAGTACGATGAAGATGATAATATTGAAGATTATGTAGCCAATTTATCTTCAAAGATAAAGGCAGTAATTAGCAACTTCCCCGATATTGAGGTGAAAGGTATAGGGATAGGAGTGCCAAATGGAAATTATTATAAAGGTACCATAGAACATGCAGCCAATTTGAGATGGAAGGGGATAGTTCCGTTGGCAGAAATATTTCGCAAATATTTTTCACTTCCGGTTGTCTTAACCAATGATGCCAATGCTGCAGCTATAGGGGAAATGGTTTATGGAGGAGCTAAAGGAATGCGCGATTTTATTGTAATTACTTTAGGTACAGGCTTAGGTAGTGGCTTAGTTGCGAATGGTCATCTCATATATGGACATGACGGATTTGCTGGAGAACTTGGACATGTTACTGTATTTCCCGAAGGACGTACCTGTGGATGTGGAAGGAAAGGTTGCCTGGAAACCTATGTATCTGCTACGGGCATTAAACGTACTGTTTATGAAATTTTATCTCGATCTACCCATGATAGTCCCATACGTGCAATACCTTACAATGAACTTACTTCTGAAAACATTGCAAGATTTGCACAAATGGGTGATCCCATTGCCATAGAGGCATTTGATTTTACTGCCAAAATTTTGGGACAAAAATTGGCAGATGCTGTTGCCTATACCAGCCCCGAGGCTATCTTTCTTTTTGGAGGTTTAGCTAAAGCAGGAGATCTACTCCTGATTCCTACACGTAAATATTTCGAAGAAAGTTTACTACCAGTATACAGAAATAAGGTAAAAATATTACTTTCGGAAATGAAGGAAGTAAATGCTGCCGTATTGGGAGCAGGGGCTTTAGTATGGAATGAAATTTAAAACCAAAACTAAAAAACATATGCTTTTGCTTCAAACAACTACAGTTCAAATTACAAAAACAGAAACCGCTTTCGATATCCTATTAAAAGGAGGATGGATTTTAATTCCTCTTTTCTTACTCTCAATTATTGCTATTTACTTTATTCTCGAAAGATACGTTCTTTATCGCTCATATCGCTTTATTGACTCAATTGTTATAGAAAAAATATGTAAAGCTATATCTGGCGGAAATTTTACAGAGGCTTTAAATATTGCTAAGCAATACAATCATCCTATTGGCAGAATCATTGTTCAAGGGCTTGAAAATCCTCACCGACCCATTAGCGATATAGAACAAATTATGTCCGAACAATCTAAGGCAGAGATTTTTCAAATGGAAAAAAATCTGGGATATATAGGTTCCATTGCAACTATTGCTCCTATGTTCGGATTTCTGGGAACCATCTTTGGGGTTATTAAAATTTTTTACAACATTTCTCTTTCCGATAACATAAGTATTGGAATTATTGCAGGAGGGCTCTATCAGAAAATGGTAAGTTCGGCTGTTGGTCTTACCATTGGTATTCTAGCCTATGCAGGATTTTACTTTTTAAATACCCAAATAGATCATATTGTTAATAACATGGAAATAAATTTAAATAAGGTAATACTTAGCCTTAAAGATTATAAAAATTGCACCAATTGTTAAAGTCTACAGCAAAACTTTATTAATTTTTACCAACATGAAGATTGAACGCAGAAAAACCAAAACATCAGAGGTGTATGTAGCATCCCTCAATGATATAATGTTTTTTCTGCTGTTGTTTTTTCTCATTGTTTCTACTATGGTGAATCCTTCGGTAATTAAACTACTTTTACCTAAGGCTGAACATTCTGAACAAACTGTATCGAAACAAACCATCAATCTTACCATTACTAAGGACCTTAAATACTATTTAAACGATGAAGAAATAAAACCTGAGAAACTGGAGTTTCATTTGAAATTGTCCATGCGAAAAGCACAGGAAACAACTGTAATTCTTCGTGCCGACAGCGAAATTTCTCTTCAACCCGTTGTAGATGTAATTGATTTAGGTAATAAGCATAAAATTAAAGTTATTCTGGCTACTCGAAAAGACTAGTCAAACCAATATCTCAATGCTATATAAATCGCGCGCCATAGTGCTACATTCTATCCGTTATGGAGACACAAGTATTATTGTTCATATGATAACGGAAAAGTATGGTCGTATGGCCTTTATTATTAAAGGTGCCCGTTCCAAAAAAAATGCTTTTCATGCCAATCTTTTTTTTCCATTGAATATTCTTCAGATTGAAGCATATTATCGTTCCAATGCTAATCTTCAAAAAATTAAAGAGGTAAATCTTTACTTACGTTACAATTCTTTGCATAACGATCCCATAAAATCGGCAGTTATTTTTTTTCTCGCAGAGGTGCTGTATCGATTCACTCAACCCGAACATATTAATCCAGAACTTTTTGAATTCTTTTTCAACTCCCTGCTTTATTTTGATAAAATAGAAAAGGATTACCAAAATTTTCACCTTGTGTTTCTTATTCATTTGCTTAGATATGAAGGTTTTTATCCTACATTAAATTATTCTTCAGAAAACAATACATTTAGTATTCAGTCGGGAAGATTTATTCCGTCGAGTATTATGGGACCAGCCGATATGGATGAGAATTTGTCTTTTAAATTTGCTCTTTTACTAAAATGTAATTATTCCAGTATGCACAATATACAGCTTAATACTTTTGAACGTAAGCAACTACTCAACAAATTAATTGAATATCTGCAGGTTCATATGCATCATTTCCCCACTATAAATAGCTTACCAGTACTTCATGAAGTTTTTAACAGATAAATTTTAAATCCTGTGTAATTTTTTGCCTCTCATTACGGTTTGTTTTTATACCATTCCTGCAAAGTGAAGAAAGCTTTTTTTCTTCTACCCTCAGACGAAATAAGTCCTTTTCTATTAAAAAAATCTTGAATTCCGGGCAATTGTCGACGAGGAGAACGGAAATCGGCAAGTATCCATGGGGTTATTCCTGTCAGGAAAGGAATTTTTTCGATCATTTTTATTTGATTGCGATAAAAATAATCCTGATAATCTTCAGTCCAACGAGTTAATGAGTCGCCCCGATACCCCCAAAGTGCACCAGCTCCAAATTCACTAAAAATAAAAGGTTTATTATATTTTGTTTGCCAGGTAATTTTTTGTGTTTTTTCTGGTAATCCATCATACCACCCAACATATTCATTACAGGCAATGACGTCGAGATATTCTCCAAGCGGGTCATTGATATGGTAAATAAAGGGCTCTTCAGGGTCGACATGAATTTCCATTGCAGCAGAAATAAGCCTTGTTGGATCGAGACTTCGTGCTTTTAAAGCTAGGTTCTTCATAAATTCAGTTCGTTCTTTAATTACGGGTGTTTCATTTCCTATGCTCCATATGATAACACAAGCTCTGTTCTGATCGCGACTTATAATATCTGCCAGTAAAGTCTCAGCCCTACGATATGTTTCAAGATTGTTAAATTGTATTGTCCAATATACAGGTATTTCTGCCCAAACTAATAACCCCAGCGAATCGGCCATTTTTATCATAAATTCGTTATGAGGATAATGTGCCAATCGTACAAAGTTACAGCCAAGCTCCAATGCCCAACCCAGCAATATTCGGGCATCGTCGAAACCATTAGCCCGAGATTTTATTAAAGGTATTTCTTCATGTATGCATATTCCTTTTAAAAATATAGGTTTACCATTTATAAGTAACTTATTGCCCTGTGTAGTAATGGTTCTAAATCCTATCCGATCATGCAATTTTTTTCCACGATATCCTAATAAAACAGAATATAGTTTCGGTTTAAGGGGTTCCCAAAGAATAATCTTGTTTACTTCTTTACTAAAAATAAACTTTCCATTTACATCGGTTTTGCCTTTGAGGATTAAATTAAGTTCAGGAATCTCAATCGTAATGAACTCATTTGGTACTTTCTCATTGAGTTCTACCCAGCCTTGTATTTTTTTAGAGCTTTGATTATCAAAGAAAATTTTGTAATTCAATATAAATAAACTATCCTCTTCAATGATCAAAACGTCACGAGTAATGCCTCCATAATTCCACCAATCGGTATTTAATGTTGGTATATATTCGGGTTTTCGTTGATTATTTACCCTAAGAATTAAAAAATTGTTTTTTTCCTGCAATAAATGCGATATCTCAAATGAAAAAGGAGTGAAACCACCCTCATGAGTACCCAATTTTGTTCCGTTTAAGTAAACATCTGCTCTATAATTTATCGCACCAAACCATAAGAAAAATCGTTTCCCTTTTTTAATTGGATAATCAAATGATCGTTTGTACCATATACTTCCTTCGTAAAATAAAAGTTCAGGTTTTTGTGAATTCCAATCTCCTGGAACATTTAATGTTTCGCTTTTATCAAAATCATATTCAACTCTATCACTTTTATCGATTGGTTTTTGATTTCGGAAAAAACCCCACATGTTTTCCTGCATCCTGTAATCGTAATAACCATTATCATAGGGATCAATGATAAAGTTCCAGCGTCCATTTAGTGAGGTAATGTTTCGACTCAACACATTACCAATTTGTTGAGCATTCAAAAACAATGTCAAAAAGAAACTCGATAACAGTACAATTATCTTTTGAGTTAATACAATTGATTTCATATATTAAACATTTATATTACTTTTCAAACTTATCAAATATAAAAACATGAATTTCAATTTTTTAAAGCTAAATGGCTAATCTAATCCCAAATGTTGAGAAAATTATAAAATTTAGACTAAAATTCAACATAGATTCGATTATTTTAAAAAAAATACCGTAGTGATTTATTTTTAATTATGAGGAAATAATGAACTAATTTACAATTAAAAAATAGTTAAACTTAAATGGAATACCAAAATTATGGCAAATTATGTAATACGTAAAGAAAAGGGATTAGAGATAAAAAAATCAACGATAGCTGTATTGTTGTTGATAATATTTTTCGTATTCGCCAGAGATGACATTATTGAGCCAGTTTTCATTGGAAAGATACCAATCCACTGTTTTTTCAAGGCCTTGCTCAAAAGTCATAGAGGGTTCCCATCCCAATTCTCTTTTAATTTTAGCAGCATCAATTGCATATCTAAGATCATGACCAGCTCTATCTTTAACAAATTGGATGAGTTGTTGAGAGGTACCCAGGTTTCTTCCTAACTTTCTATCCATAATATCACACAATAAGCGAACAAGGTCAATATTTTTCCATTCATTATTTCCCCCAATATTATAAGTTTCACCTGTTTTCCCTTTGTGGAAAATTAAATCTATTGCCTTGGCATGATCCTCTACATAGAGCCAGTCTCGAACATTTTCACCTTTCCCATAAATAGGTATTGGTTTCATATTTTTAATATTGTTAATCGCAAGGGGAATAAGTTTTTCGGGGAATTGAAAAGGGCCGTAATTATTTGAACAGTTTGAGAGAACAACAGGCAATCCATAGGTATGAAAATATGCACGAACCAAATGGTCGGAACTTGCTTTAGAAGCAGAATAAGGACTTCTGGGACTATAAGGTGTTGTTTCGGTAAAGTAACCTTCTACGCCTAATGAACCATATACCTCATCGGTTGAAATGTGATAAAAAAGTTTATTTTCAAAATTGTTGTTCCAAAAATTTCGAGCAGCATTTAAAAGTACTACAGTTCCAACTATATTGGTTTGTATAAAATCCATAGGGTTGGCGATCGAACGATCAACATGAGACTCGGCTGCTAAATGAATAACTCCATCGATGTAATATTTCTTAAATATACTCAGAATGGATTCATAATTTGTTATATCAGCCTTTTCAAATTTATAATTGGGCTTATTTTCTATATCCTTGAGATTCTCAAGATTTCCAGCATAGGTTAACTTATCAACATTTACAATCAAATAGTTGGGATATTTATTCACCATCAATCGTACCACATGCGACCCAATAAAGCCTGCTCCACCCGTAATAATTATTTTTCTCTCAAATGACATAAAAAATATTTTTTAGCAAAAATAATCCTTTTCCCTTATTAGGGAAACATAAAAATTTAATTTCACTTATGTAATTACATGTTTAATATTTAGGTTATATTATGAGATATTAGAATTTAACATTTTTTTACTAATAAGTTTTCTCAAATTTAAGAGAGCATAACGCATTCGTCCCAGAGCTGTGTTAAGGCTAACGCCAGTTTGTTCGGCAATTTCTTTGAAACTCATTTCAAGATAAATACGCATTATTACCACTTCTCGCTGTTCAATGGGAAGTTGCTCAAGGAGATGTCGTACTTCTTTGGAAGCTTGTTTCTGTACCATTAGCTCTTCGGTAGATGAAGTTGATAAAATAGCCATGTTGAAAAGTGGCATTTCATTATTATCGGCCGAGACCATTTTCATTTTCTTTTCCCTTCTGTAATGGTCAATTATAAGATTATGTGCAATACGAATCATCCACGATAAAAATTTACCATCATCGTAATATTTTTCATCTTTAATTGACTTTATTACTTTTAAAAACGTTTCTTGAAAGATATCCTCCGCTAAAGCAGTTTGACGAACCATCATCAAAATATAATTGTATAATTTAGTTTGATGACGCAAAATTAGCTCCTCAAAAGCTGAAAGGTTTCCCTTTTTATATAAATTGAGAAGTGCCTGATCGGACAAAATCTTGTAATTCACTTTTCCTCCATACTTTGGTTAACAGTGTAAAAGTGTTCCGATAGGCAGATAATTTTAAGGTTAGACATATAATTTTGTGGTAAATGTAAATAAAAAATTCTTTTTTGCAAAAAATTTTACCTTTGCTTTTTTAAATGACTTTGATAAATGCAAGATATAGAGGGAAAAGAATACATTGTAATAAAAGGAGCAAGAGTTAATAATCTGCAAAATATATCGGTTAGCATTCCCAGAGACAAATTAACGGTTATTACAGGTTTATCGGGATCGGGAAAATCCTCTTTAGCATTTGATACATTATATGCAGAAGGACAAAGACGTTATGTGGAGAGCCTTTCTTCTTATGCACGTCAATTTCTGGGACGAATGCAAAAGCCAGAGGTTGACTTTATTCAAGGTATACCCCCTGCCATTGCTCTAGAACAAAAAGTTAATTCTTCAAACCCTCGTTCGACTGTAGGAACATCAACTGAGATTTATGAATATCTTAAAATTTTATTTGCTCGAATTGGACGAACTTTTTCACCAATTTCAGGACAGGAAGTAAAAAAACACTCGGCCACCGATGTAGTTGATGCTATTTTAAATTTTTCTGAAGGGGAAAAAATTTTGCTTATCTCTCCCGTTAAAGTGGATACAAATATTTTTTCGCAATACATAAATGAGCTGAAAAAGGAAGGCCTAACCCGCATTTGGTACAATAACGAGATAAAAAGACTTGATGAATTAACAGACTTTAGCATTGCACTCAATGAAAAACGCTTATTGGTTGTGATAGATCGTTTAGTGGTTAATAAAAATGATAATGATTTTATAAGTCGTTGTGCCGACTCAGCACAAACGGCTTTGTTAATAGGCAAGGGTGAATGTTATTTAAAAACGCTTTCTTCCAACCATTGGTATGCCTTCTCAATACATTTCGATGCCGATGGAATTACTTTTGAAGAACCCAACATTAATATGTTTTCCTTTAACAGTCCTCTAGGGGCATGTCCTAAATGTCAGGGTTTTGGTAAAATTATTGGTATCGATCCAGATCTGGTTATTCCCAATAAAAACGTATCGGTCTATAACGATGCGGTGGCATGCTGGAAAGGCGAATCATTTGGGGAATGGAAGCTTAATTTTATCAGAAAATCAACAAAATACAATTTTCCAATCCATAAACCATATAAGGAACTCTCGGAAAAAGAGAAAAAACTTCTATGGGAAGGTTATTCCGATGTTGAAGGTATTATACATTTTTTTAGGTATCTCGAAAGCCGAACCTATAAAATGCATTACAGAATACAACTCTCTCGTTTTAAAGGAAAAACCATATGCGATGAATGTAAGGGAAGGCGATTGAAGAAAGAAGCTACATATGTAAAAGTAGGAGGAAAGGCCATAACCGACCTGGTGGAAATGCAAATCGATCAGCTTAAAGTTTTTTTCGAGCAACTTCAGCTGAATGAATACGAATCAAAAATAGCCTCAAGGGTTATAGCTGAAATTAGAAGTAGAATTGATTTTTTAATACAGGTAGGTTTGGGATATCTAACCCTAAACAGACCATCTAATACTCTATCTGGGGGTGAAACACAGAGAGTTAATTTAGCTACGGCTCTAGGAGGAAGCCTGGTAGGTTCATTATATATTCTCGACGAACCAAGTATAGGCTTACATCCTCATGATAATCATCTTTTGATAAATGTTTTGCATAAACTTAAAGCCCTAGGGAATACTGTAGTTGTTGTTGAACATGATGAAGATATTATCCGTTCGGCCGATTATCTAATTGACATAGGTCCATTAGCAGGGAGTAAAGGAGGACAAATTGTTTTTCAAGGAATCCCCGATAAAGTAAAAGATTGTCCGCAGAGTCTCACGTCACAGTATTTAACCGGAAAAAAATCTATAGAATTACCCTCAAAACGTCGTTGTTGGACACATTATATCGAACTTAAAGGCGTCAGACAAAATAATCTTAAAGATTTCGACGTAAAATTTCCATTAAATATTTTAACAGTAGTAACAGGTGTAAGTGGTTCGGGAAAATCAACCCTAGTAAAGCAAATTTTATATCCTGCTTTAAAAAGAGAACTATCGGGAACTGGTGACAAACCTGGCGAATTTGATGCTTTAAATGGACACGTAGAATATTTATACGGAGTAGAATATGTAAATCAAGAACCTCTGGGGAAATCATCTCGTTCGAATCCGGCTACAGCCATTAAGGCTTATGACGAAATTCGTAATATATTTTCAAATACTGCCCATAAAATGCATCTTAATTTTTCTCCTTCCTATTTTTCATTTAATGTTCCTGGCGGACGATGTGAGTTATGTCAGGGGGAAGGAACCATTACCGTTCCCATGCAATTTATGGCCGATGTAATCTTAACCTGTGAAGGTTGTAATGGAAAACGTTTTAAAGAAGAAGTACTTGAAGTAAAATACCATTACAAAAACATTTACGATGTTCTACAAATGACCGTTGATGAGGCTATTAGTTTTTTCGAAGATAAGGGAAAAGATTCTACAATCAATCGCCTTATTGAAAAATTAAAAACTTTGGCCGATGTTGGGTTGGGTTATATCCGTCTGGGTCAATCTACAAGTACTCTCTCGGGAGGGGAGAATCAAAGATTAAAACTAGCAACCTATATAGCCAACACCGTCTCTCTCAAAGGACCCACCCTCTTCCTATTTGATGAACCTACTACAGGACTTCATGTACACGACATTAAAAAATTACTTGAAGCTATTAATGCCCTTATCCTTAAAGGACATTCGGTGGTTATCATTGAACATAATCTCGAAATTATTAAATCGGCCGACTGGATCATAGATTTAGGCCCTACAGGTGGAGAAAAAGGAGGATATTTATTATTTACAGGTACTCCAGAAGAAATATTTCATTGTGATGTTTCATTGACTGGCCATTATCTGAAAAATAAATTAAACATTAAATAAATTATTTAGCAATAAAAACTTTAAATTATTTCAAAAATCTTTTTTTATCAAAAAAATTACGATAAAAAAAATGAAATTATCTTTACAGGTTATTTAATTTCTAAAAAAATAAAAAAATTGGAAACAAAAGTTATTGACGAAATCAGACTATTATTATCTAATCCTAAAAAAATTGTAATATTTACACATGTGAATCCCGATGGTGATGCTATGGGCACATTAATGGGATTATATCATTTTCTTACCCGACTTCATCATAAGGTAACTCCTGTAACTCCCAATGAATTTCCTTTTTTTCTATCTTGGTTATCTGAAACATCGAAAATATTAGTTTTTTCAAACTCATCAGAAGCAGTCATAAGAAAAATAGAAGAAGCAGAGATAATTTTTTGTGTCGATTTTAATGATTTACGCCGTTTGAAGGAGATAGAACCCTATGTTTTAAAAAGCAATGCAATAAAGATTCTTATCGATCATCATCCCTATCCTTCAGATTCGTTTCATTATTATATACACAGAGTAAGTGCTTCGGCCGCCGCCGAATTGGTTTACGATTTTATTATTGAACTGGGCTTCGAAAATATTATTGATCAGGTAATTGCAGAATGTATTTATGCCGGAATAATGTCTGATACCAATAGTTTTAATTACAATATTAATGATTCATCAACTTTTCGCAAAGTAGCTCATTTACTCGACTATAATTTAGATCATAATAAAATTTTTGGTTTACTTTACGACAATTACACTTTAAACCGCATGCGACTCATGGGGTATAGTCTTAATCAAAAAATGGTTATACTTCCACATTTACATGTTGGGTATATTTGGCTTACACAAAAAGAATTGGAAGAATATCAATTTCAAATAGGTGACACTGAGGGTTTTGTTAATCTGCCACTTTCCATTCGAGGCATTTTTATCTCAGCATTACTTACCGAGAAAAATGGATATGTCCGCATCTCTTGTCGTTCGAAGGGAGAATTTCCTGTAAATAAACTTTGTGCTTCTCATTTCGAGGGAGGTGGACATAAAAATGCAGCGGGTGGAGAAATACGCCTTGGCATTCAAGAAGCACTTCTTCACTTCGAACAAATAATGTATAAATATAAGGATGAAATTTATAATCTCTATCATTGTGCTCACTAATTTTCTGGTGTTACTGCTTTTCTCCTGCAGGCCATCTCCTACTTTAGAGCCATTAAAAAAAGAAACCCGCGATGTACAAAAAGAGCAATTGATTGCTCTTAATAAATTTTTAGTAAAACACGATATGATGCTCATAGAAGAATATGCTCGTCGTAATGAGCTTAATCTTTCTAAATCAGAAACCGGCCTTTATTATCAAATCATTCAAAAAGGAGATGGTATAAAAATCACCTCATCCTCGAAGGTAATTTTTTCATATCAACTGTTGCTTCTCGATGGAACACTTTGTTATAGTTCCGACTCGCTTGGTTTA
>FWPV01014962.1_pt1 | contig 11260 bp, 12 predicted proteins | sample 2228371 | NCBI WGS metagenome assembly FWPV01 (sample SAMEA103939776, study PRJEB20133) | metagenome | reverse complement strand
ATGCACTTACGGAAACAGAGAACGAGATAAAATCAGTTTTATCTGAAAAATTAAATACTAAAAAATTGTCTTTAGAAGATCAGTTTCAGAAAAAATTAAAAAAATTTTTAAAAGGGAAACCATTTAAAGATTTTTCCAAACAAATTAATTAAGAGAGGAGATTGTTATGAAATTAAAATATTTCGGACACTCAGCTTTTCAGATTAAAACTATTATGGGGCAAACAATTTTAATTGACCCGTTTCTGGATGATAATCCTGTAAGTCCTGTTAAATCCAAAGATGTAACCGCAGATTTTATAATCCTGACACACGGACATGGCGATCATGTTGGTGATGCATTAAAGATTGCAAAAAAAAGTAATCCATTATTTATTTGTGTAAATGAATTGGCGGAATGGGTTAAAAGCAAAGGATTTAACGCTCATAATATGCATATTGGTGGAGCACATAATTTTAACTTTGGCCGAGTAAAATTTACTATTGCCCACCACGGATCTTTAACTCCTGATAATCAGTATGCTGGTGAAGCCTCAGGTGTACTGATAACAATTGAGGAAAAAACAATTTACCACACTGGTGATACCGGGTTATTTTACGATATGAAATTAATTGGTGAAATGAATCCCATAAATTATATGCTTTTACCGATTGGCGATAATTACACAATGGGTGTTGAAGATGCTGTAAAAGCAGTAGAGTTAGCACGACCAAAAATGGCTATTCCAATGCACTTTAATACTTTTCCGGTGATAAAATCCGATCCTGATAAATTTAAAAAATCAGTAGAGGAAAAAGGATTTAAATGCAGAGTCCTGAATTTTGGAGAAGAGATAGAACTATGAAATTTATAATTCAGGTGTTTATATAAAAGAATCAAAGAGTTATCTTTGCATTCCATTTTTGATATTTAGTTTAATGGCAAAAGTAATTTCTATAGCAAATCAAAAGGGCGGTGTTGGAAAAACAACAACCGCCATTAACTTATCATCTTTGCTAGCAGCGGCTGAGAAGAGAACTTTACTAATTGATATTGATCCCCAGTCAAATTCCTCATCAGGATTAAGTGTGGTAAACCAAACTCCATCTGTATATGAAGTTTTAGTCGGAACAAATAGCATCAGAGAAGTAATTATAAATTCATTTATGCCACATCTCGATATCCTTCCTTCAAATATCAATCTGGTTGGTGCAGAGATCGAAATGGTTGAGATGGACAACCGGGAAATTTTATTGCGCAATGCCATAAGTGAGATAAGCAATGATTATGATTATATCCTGATTGACTGCCCGCCTTCTTTAGGGTTACTTACACTAAATGCGTTAACAGCATCGGATTCGGTTTTAATTCCGGTTCAATGTGAGTATTTTGCTTTGGAAGGATTAGGACAATTGCTTAACACAATTAACATTGTAAAAAAGCATTTCAATAAAGATCTTGATATTGAAGGAGTTTTGCTGACTATGTTCGATACAAGATTGAGATTATCTCATCAGGTTGCTGAAGAAGTAAGAAAATATTTTGGAGATAAAGTTTACAAAACGGTTATTAACAGAAATGTCAGAATTTCAGAAGCACCAAGCTATGGCAAACCAATTATTTTATATGATGCAATTTCATCCGGCGCTCAAAATTATATGGCACTTGCCTCAGAATTATTAGAAAGAAATACAGTTAACCTCAATCAATAATATGAACAAAATGAAATCTAGTTTAGGAAGAGGATTGGATGCGTTAATCAATCCGCAACGATTTACCGGTACTGAAAATCAAACTGCGCAGGACTACTCAAATCTAAAAGCTGATGATGGAAAGCAGGTGGGGATTCTGGTTAAAATTTCTGTTGATTTGATTTCATCAAATCCTTTTCAGCCAAGAATGAACTTTGAACCTGGCGCACTGGAAGAGTTAAAAAAATCCATTATCGCCAATGGACTGATCCAGCCGATTACAGTCAGAAGATCAACAGCAAATAAATATCAGCTTGTCTCCGGTGAAAGAAGATTAAGAGCATACAAAGAAATTGGTTATAAAGATATTCCTGCTTACATAATCCAGGTTGATTCAGATGAAATTATGTTAGCCCTTGCGCTTATTGAAAATATCCAGCGTGAAAAACTAAATCCGATCGAAGTAGGCAAACCATATAAACGATTGATGGATGAATGTCATCTTACTCAGGAACAGATAGCCGATAAAGTTGGAAAAGACAGAACAACAGTTGCCAACACAATCAGATTGTTAAAGCTGCCTTTGCAGATTCAGGAAGCAATAATAGATGAATCAATTTCTTCCGGACACGCAAGAGCTTTAATCAATCTACCGGGAGAAGATTTACAACTATATGCACTTGATAAAATATTAAAAGATAATTTATCTGTAAGAAAGGTTGAAAATCTTGTTAAGAAACTGATAAGTGAAGGCATCCCTGATAAAAGAACAATCCACATCAAAACAACTAAACAGTTGGATTCCAATGTTGCAGCTGCTGAAGATAAACTTAGAAAAATTCTCGGAACAAAAGTTATCTGTAAGCAAAATAAAGATGGAAGCGGTCAAATTACGATTGAATTTTATTCTAACACAGAACTAGACAGATTATTTGAACTCTTTGAAATCATTGATAGCAAATACAATTAAAGTTGTAATAATTTTAATCCTTATCAGCTCAGTATCTAATGCGCAGGAGACTAATGACTCGACGCAGGATACAAACAAGGTCTCCGATCAGAAATTTATTATGCAAAAGTCTCCGTGGGGCGCTGTTCTAAGAAGTGCGTTGATACCCGGCTGGGGACAAATATATAATGAGTCTTACTGGAAGGCTCCGATTGTTTGGGGAATAACAGGCTGGTTCGTTTATGCATGGATTGATAACAACAATAAGTACATAGATAATAAAAATATTTTTATTGATACCGGAATTGACAGGTTTAGAAGACTAAGAGACTTTTACAGAGATCAGCGTGATGAGTTTGCAATTTACATTGCATTAACATACTTCCTCAATCTTGTTGATGCTTATGTGGATGCCCATCTGTTTGATTTTAGTGTTGAAGAAAATTTTTATACCGGTCAAAAAATGTATTCTGTCAGATTTCATTTTTGATAATTATGCAGATTCAAAATCAGGTTTGTAATAAATGTTCTCATCAAAATCCGGTTTACAGATCAACCTGTGAAAATTGTAAATCGCACTTGAGAGACAGAGTGGTAAACCTTGATCTCTGGGCTACTATCAGCCAGATAATTGAAGAACCTTCAGCGGCCTTTAAAAAAATTATTTTTGCAGAGAATAAAAATTTTATTTTGTTCTTTTTGTTTTTTATCTCAATCAAAAATCTTATTTACACAAGATTTTTTTCTGTCCCATTCCTTTCAAACGAAAATATTTTAACTTCATTTTTTATCAGCTTAATAATTCTAATTTTATCTACTCTGATTTTGTTTTCTGTTTTTACCTGGATAGATCAACTAGTGTTCAATCGATTTAAAGTTGAATTGAGATTTAAAGATGTATTTTCCTTAAACATTTATGCCTTTACACCCGTCTTGCTTAGTCTGTTTTCGATTTTCCCTGTTCAAGTAATTGTGCTGGGCGGAGATTTGTTTTCAAACAATCCTTACGCATTCCAGATCAAACCTACTATTTCATATTTTCTTATTGGATTTGAATTACTTGTTGTTTGCTGGACCTTATTTTTACTCTTCGTAAAAGAATTTATGATTACCAATAAACGTGCTCTATCAATTTTATTATCATTTCTTTTTATCATCCTTAATTTCATTGCTTTGTTTTTGCTGTCAAAATTTGTCTTCATTATTTGAACAAAGTTTTGATATTTTAGTCCGTAATAATTAAAGAATAATCATAATGAATATAAAAACAGATGTTCTGGTAATTGGCAGTGGTATAGCCGGACTTTTTGCCGCATTGAAAATATCTGAATTTGCAGAAGTAATTTTGATAACTAAAAAAGATACTGCCGAATCAAATACAAACTACGCTCAGGGCGGTATTGCTGCGGTTGTCTCACCTTTGGATTCATTTGAAAAACACGTTGAGGATACTCTTATTGCAGGTGCAGGTTTATGTAAAAAAGATGTCGTTGAATCAATTATTAAAGAAGGTCCCGAAAGAATAAAAGATTTGATCGCAATTGGAACTGCATTTACTAAAAAGGGAAATTCATTTGATCTTGCCAGAGAAGGAGGACATTCACTACCAAGGATTTTACACGCCAAAGATTTGACCGGAAAAGAAATTGAAAGAGCACTGATTGATGCTGTGAAGCAAAAAAGTAATGTCCAAATTTTAGAAAACGCAATATCAATTGATTTAATTACTGAGCATAATATTGCCAGTGGAGAAAGACCAGTTAAAAACTCTAATTGCTGGGGTTGTTATGTTTTGGATAGATCAACTAACAATGTTAAAAAGATAATAGCAAAAGCGACTGTACTTGCAACAGGAGGTTTAGGACAAGTTTATCTGCATACTACAAATCCAACCATTGCAACCGGTGATGGATTTGCAATGGCTTATCGTGCAGGAGTAAAACTTGGCAATATGGAGTTTATACAATTCCATCCGACATCTTTATATGCCCCTAATAATAAAGAGTTCCAATCAAGGTCATTTTTAATTTCAGAAGCTGTTAGAGGATTTGGTGGAATTCTAAAAACTAAATCCGGTGAGACTTTTATGCATCTTTACGATGAAAGAAAAGAACTTGCTCCGCGTGATATCGTTGCAAGAGCCATTGATAATGAGCTTAAAAAAAGTGGTGATGAATTTGTTTATCTGGATCTTACACATAAAAGAGCAGATGAAATAATAAATCACTTCCCGAATATTTATGAAACTTGTAAAAATATTGGCATCGACATAACCAGAGACTTCATCCCAGTCGTTCCTGCTGCTCATTATGCTTGCGGTGGAATTATCGTTGATAAGGATGCGAGAACGAGTTTAAATGGTTTGTACGCCTGTGGCGAAGTAACAATGACCGGGTTACACGGAGGGAATAGATTAGCAAGTAACTCTTTACTCGAGGCTATTGTCTATGCTAACAGAAGCAGCTTGTCAATAAAAAATTTTCTTAAATCTTATAATCAAAATATTCCGGAAATACTTGACTGGGATGATTCCGGAGTTCTTTCAGCAGATGAAAAAGTATTGATTACTCATAGTGTTAAAGAAGTTAAACAAACTATGTGGGATTATGTGGGAATTGTAAGATCAAATCTGCGACTTAGTCGTGCACTAAAAAGAATAGACAATATTTTAGATGAAACAGAAGAACTTTATAAAAAAACTAAAATATTTTCGGAAATTCTGGAATTAAGGAATATCGTAACTTGCTCCCGTGCCATAATTCTTTCGGCTCAGATGAGAGAAGAGAGCAGGGGATTGCATTATAACCTTGACTATCCCGAAAAACTTCCTGATGAGTTATCTTACGATACTTTATTATAAATCAGTTTTAGCTGTAAAAAATAGTTTTAAATATTTATTTTTGAGAAAACTTTATACAACAATATGACAATTAAAGAATTACCTACATTAGCTAAAATTATTGCATTAATCTCATTAGTTGCTTTATCAGTGCTTTTGGGATCTTATGTTACTAAACTTTTTACAGTATATTATTTGTTTGAGGGACCGGATTTAGTTTTAAGGAATTATATTGACCCATCGCATCTTGACACTACATTAAAAGTTTTATTCCCTGTACATTTGATTCAATTTATTGCGTATGTCATTACCATTCTTGGTTTAATTTTATTTGTTATTACATCAAAGTTATCTATCAAGTATAATGGCTGGTTATTTATAATCATCTTACTGTTTTTGGTAACTTTACCCTTTGAAGTTTATCTGATGACAATTGATTATAAATTTATTGTTGCAGCTATGTCTGATAAAATTAATAGCGCAGAGCTTCTGGAATTGTTAAGAGACAGAATTAAAGAACTTAGCAGCTATCCGCTTGTAGCTTTATTCTCTTATATATCAATTTATTATTTCATTATTTTCCAACCACTTACAAAAAGTAATCAAAACTCAATATGAAGATAAAAGAAAAAGAATTTGAAGAAGTAATTCAGGATCTGAAGTCGGTAGCCACGCAATTAGGTGCTTCTGTAAGATTTGAAAAAGGGGACTTCAAGGGAGGATATTGTCTTTTAAATGATAATAAGGTTATTGTGATAAATAAAAATGCTAACCTTCAGCGAAAAGCAATGATACTCTCTGCAGCATTAAAAGAATTGGGTGTTGATGATGTTTATCTGAATCCAAAGCTAAGAGAAATTATTGAGGAGATGAGTGATACAAAATGAAAATTTTAATTATCAACGGACCGAACTTAAATCTATTAAACAAAAGAGATAAAAATCTTTATGGAAAATTTACTTTGAAACAAATTGAGGGAATTATAAAAAAAGAATTTCCAAAAGATGATTTTGAGTTTTTTCAATCAAACTTTGAAGGAGAAATAGTAAATAGAGTACAATCTGCATCAAAAAATTTTGATGGATTAATCATAAATCCCGGAGGATATGCACATACATCTGTTGCAATCCACGATGCACTTGAACTATGTTCCATTCCAAAAATAGAAGTTCATCTTTCTCATCTGGCTAAAAGAGAAGATTTCAGACAGAATTTATTAACTGCCCGTAAAACAAATGGTTATATCTCCGGCTTTAATGAAAAAGGCTATCTGGCAGGAGTGTATCTCCTTAAAAAGTTATTAAATAAGAAATAAATTAATTTTTATAAACCTGTTAATTACCCGAAACCAATTTTCACCTGATGGTGTCATTAGGATGATCACTTCACAAAAAAATTAAATAAATCCATTTAGTTGCTATTAAATAAGAGATTAGTTATTTTCGATTAAACATTTTTGAGAAGCCTATGAAGGATTTATCAATTCGCAAACTCTATTACTCTATCAGTGAAGTAAGTAAGATCACGGGTATTGAACAATACGTTTTACGATACTGGGAAACAGAGTTTGAGCAATTAAAGCCTCAAAAAAACAGGGCAGGGAACAGAATTTACACTAATAAAGATATTCAATTAATTCTTCATATCAAGACACTACTCAGAGAAAGAAAATTTACAATTGAGGGTGCAAAAAAAATAATGGAGAACTATTCTCCGGATAAGCTTCTTCAGGTTGATGTTCAGGATAGATCCAGTGATAAAGCTGAATCACAAAATCCTAAAAAAGATAAAACGTCTTTACAGAAAGATCTGGAAGAAGTTAAATCGTTACTTGAATATCTTGTTTCAAAATTATAATCGGAACGTGGCGCAGCCCGGTAGCGTACCTGAATGGGGTTCAGGTGGTCGCGGGTTCAAATCCCGCCGTTCCGACTGATATTAAGCTCATTTTCGCATTATTCCATTCTTGAATCATTCTCAATTATCCCAATCTCTTCCCATTTTGGGCAGGTTTTTAAACCAGGCTAAATCCTCTATTTTAGCAATTGTGAAATACTAAATCTGAACTATTTAATTTCATTTAATACATTAAAATTTTTTGCAGTCGCTAAAGTTGTACAAAATATTTTATGTATTAAGAAATAAAATCTGATAGAGAATTAGCAATGGCGATATTTTTGTTTTGCTGTGGAAATTGGAGGAACGACCTTGCACACAGTCATAAAAATAATGACTGAGCAGGATTAATTGATAAAGTTACCAGTCTGTCAAATGCAGACAAGGTAAACGTGCCGAGTAGCTACAAGACGGAACAGGTGTACAATGTAAAATGAAGGTTATAAAATAAATGTTAAGCCGGTTGTAAGCATTTCAACTTTTGTTGTGTGTTGAAAAGAAAAACTGATGCCTGTATCAAACGAAAAGTTATTAAATATGTTATATGATGCACCAATAAGGCCATATGATTTTGGAATTGTGCAATGAATTGATGGGTCACGTCCTAAACCAAAATCCGCAGCAAGTATAATTTTTTCTGTAAACTGGTACTCAATACCTAAAGAGGTAAACCATAAATCTTTGAACTCTTCTGCATTAAAGTTTTGATTATAACCAAGATTATAATGAAAAGATATATCACCAGTACTAATTGAAGTTATCAGATTAAAAAAAGCCGAAGGTGAGGAAATAGAGGCATCAATAAATTGCGAAGAAAGTCCTGAAGCAAAAGAAAAATTAAAATCTTCTGAGCTTACAATATTTTGTTTGAAACCAACATCAATGCAATCGAAATATAAATTACCATTAAAAAGACGATTAGTTGTCGCTAAAGAACCGATAAATAAATCAGTTGCATCCGTAAGACCATAAGTAATTGTAACTGGGAAAGCTGAGAAATGGTAATCCTCAAGAGTGATAATATCAGAGGCAATTTCTAATTGGAAAGCATATTTTCCAAGATTAAAAGCATCATTAGATTTTAATGGACGGGCAGCAAACGATAGGCAGTTAACAATAACGAGGACAAAGATTACAATATGCTTCATAAAGTTACTAAAATAATGATTTATCTTATCTAAACTTAGTCTAAATAAGGATAAGAAGCAAATGTAAAATCAGTTGGGGGTGTGCGAAAGCGTGAGCCACCCACAACGCTGACTTACCTTTAACCCCCTCTTGTTTACTTTCAAATATAAAAGGAGAGAATAATACAGTGTAAGTGAAACTAGGGTGACTTGCAAGAAGTACGGTGAGACCCGAAATGAAGCGATGATGAGTTGATTAGTGCGAGTGCCGAGACCCGGCAAGTTGTAAGCTGGATGAAAATAGAAGTGTGAAATAATGAATGCTTGCCTTATTAGAAATTGAAAACATTACATACAATTAACATTTGATAAAATGTACTTAGATTTTTAAGTTGCATTAGTCTTTATAACAAACATCTGATATACGATGTTGTAGTTGCACATCTCAAATCTTCTTGAAGATTCCTGCGTGCTGAGTTGGTGGGTAAGGCAAGTAAATCTAAAATTAATCTATATCAGCTATGAGACTAAAACTAACTCTTAAGGCAGATCAAGGTAATCTCATCTCTTATAATTATCACTATCATCTTTCCTCAGCTATTTATAAACTTCTTCAATTCGGATCACCAGAATTTTCAAAGTTCTTACACGACAGGGGTTATGAAATTAATGGCAGGAATTATAAACTTTTCACTTTCGCATTAAGATTTGAAAAATATTTAAACTTACAGAATGCTATCAAACTAGAAAATGACACTGCTTATTTATATATAAGTTCACCTTTGATTGATGAGTTTATTAAAAATTTTATAATGGGAACCTTTGAATCGCAGGTTATTGATTTAACCGAATTGAACTTTCCTATAAAGTTCAAAATTATATTTGTTGAGACTATACCTTTGCCAAATTTAAATGAGCAGGTCTCGTTAAAGTTGCTCTCTCCTCTAGTTTTATCAACAGTGCGTGAGCATAATGGTAAGGTGAATAAATATTTTTTAAGGGAAGATGATACAGATGAAATAAATCGGGTTCTTACAAATAATATTCGCAATAAATATAAGGCTGCTTTTAGTAAGGATAATGAGGGGGAACTTAATTTAACGTGGAATGAAGAGTATATCCGTAAAGTAAAAAGAATAACGAAGAAAGTTACTATCAATCAACACGGAAAGTTTCCTATAGATATAATTGGTTTGAATGCACCATTTAAATTAAGCGGCGATATTGATTTAATCAGGTTTGGATATGAATGTGGTTTTGGAGAAAAGAATAGCATGGGCTTTGGTATGGTAGAGCTTAATTAAAAACATTGTGAAAACGTTTTGAAGTTAGATTTATCTGTTTTAACAAAATAAATTTGTTCACAGAATCCATTAGGAAATCAAAAGTTAAGGGAAATTTTATGACAGCAGAAGAAAAAACATTAATACTTGGAGCACTTTTCCACGATATAGGGAAGTTTTAACAGAGATATACCGGCAATCCCGGTAAAAAGTATCATCATACTCTTGGAAAAGAATTAATTGAATCTGGAAGATTTGTTGACAGATTCATTAAAATCGTTGGAGCAGAAAATCTTCAAATTTTACTTAATACAATCAGTGAACATCATAATAAAAATGCTCAAGGGTTAACGAAAATAGTTCAAATTGCTGATCATTTATCCGCAAGCGAAAGAGTAGAGAAGGAAGAAGTTGAAGCATATCAGGATCAATGGAAACACAGGCATCTTGCTTCACTATTTAGCAAAATACAGCTAATGAATAATACTCCTATCTCTCCCAGATATTATAAACATAGAGTATTAAATAAAAGTGAACACGATGTAATTATACCAACTGGAAAAAGCGAAGATGAAGTTAAAGAATTTGCCTATCAAGAAAGCGATTGGAATAATTTCCTCGAGGATTTAGAATATGTGTTGGATATTTATCAAAAAGAAGATGATTTCGAAAGTCTTATTAATCTATTGCTGATAATTTTTGAAAAATATATGTGGTGCATTCCGGACTTTACCGGCAGCTCCGAAACAGATATTTCATTATTTAACCATCTTAAAGATGTAGGCGGATTTGCACACGCCATTTATTTATCTCAAAAAGAAAACAGTGATAACAATAACTTAAGCTTAATAATTGGTGATATCCCAGGAATTCAAAAATATATTTTTGATGTGGTGAATAGAAAACCAGCAAAGATATTACGAGGGCGATCAATCTTTGTTCAGGTTTTAACAAGAAATATCGCTACAAAATTTATTAAGGAATTGGGATTAACTGAAAATAATCTGATTATGCTTGCTGGTGGTAAGTTCTATATCATTGCACCAGATACTAAATTATCAAAAACAACATTTGAAGAATTGAAAGTAAAGATTAATAAATATCTGTTTGATAATTTCAGGATGGAGTTAAGTTTTAATTGTGCTTTTTATTCTTTTTCATTTCGTGATTTGATGGACAAAAATCATCCCCTTACTTTCGGGCAATTAGTTGAAGATGCATCTCATAAATTAATTGAAAATAGATACAATCTCTTTAGTGAAAGATTATTTAATAAAGAAAAACTGAATTACGAAAATTATATCTGGGAAGAAGAATTAATTGAGGATGATGGCACTGGAACAGATTCAATTAAATGTAGAGTTACTGATAAACCTATTAGAAAGGAGCGCAAGGAAGAAATTAAAATTCCATCTGATGAAGGATTGGAATTTTTAACTGTTGATTGGCAAGTGGCAATTGAATACACTATTGGCGAGAAAATTATTGGTAATAAT
>FWPV01014961.1_pt1 | contig 11262 bp, 5 predicted proteins | sample 2228371 | NCBI WGS metagenome assembly FWPV01 (sample SAMEA103939776, study PRJEB20133) | metagenome | reverse complement strand
TGAATAATCCCTTTTTAGGATCTAATACACAATTACTGAAATAAAATTTTTGAATGTAGTAATAAAAACTATTATGCTGGTTTGTATCTATCGGATAAAATTCATCTATCTGCACAAACCGAAGATTTGAAATATCCGGTTTATTTGTTGGATCCAAATCAACTTTCTTTAACTCATTAATTACATTTTCTTTATCCCAGTTTTTAAGAAAATGTCCAACCCATTTAATAAAATGTTCAGGAGTTTTACCAGTTGGCAATGAAACAACTCCACCGGGATTTTGCTGCATCCACTCGATAAACCTTAATGCAGTCATCTTACCAAGTTCCGGAAAATTCGGGACCTGGATGACGGGAATTTTTTCTGTCGGTTTATAAATTAATTCTTTGCCTGATTGATCTAAGTAGTATTGTTCAACTTTTGATAACATGATAAGTCAATTTTTTGTGGTAAAATAATTTTATTATTTACTTTTCAAATATAGCAAGCCTTGATATCTATTAAAAGAATGGAATTGATTAAAAACATATAGTTCTTGATTTAACTTTTTCTAAATTTGAATGGTAAAATTGAAATATTTATCTCACAAACTAATTTTTCTTCTATGAGCACATCACCGGATTCCAGAACACTATTCGAAGAGATCAGCAAACTGACTACTGAACAGAGAAATCCCCGATCAATGGATATTGATGCAAGATCAACTGCAGAAATTCTAAAGATTATTAATGATGAAGATAAACTTGTTCCATATGCAGTTGAGAAAGAATTACCATACATTGAACAGGCTGTTGAAATTATCGTTCAGGCACTAAAGCAAGGCGGCAGGCTTTTGTATTTTGGTGCTGGAACAAGCGGCAGATTAGGAGTAGTTGATGCATCAGAATGTCCTCCAACTTTTGGAACTCCATTTGGAATGATCGAAGGATATATCGCTGGAGGAAAAGAAGCTATGTTCCGCGCGCAGGAAGGAGCTGAAGACAAAGAGGAAAATGGTGCAAAAGAAGTGCAAGCAGCTAATGTAAATTCTAAAGATGTAGTATGCGGAATTGCCGCAAGCAGAAGAACTCCATATGTAGTAGGTGCAGTTAAAAAAGCCAAACAACTTGGGGCAAAAACTCTTTACGTTACAACAAATCCGAGAAAAGATTTTGATATTGCTGAAGTTGATGTAGCAATTTGTCCTTATGTCGGACCCGAAGTTATTATGGGATCAACACGAATGAAAAGCGGCACAGCGCAAAAATTAGTGTTAAATATGCTTACAACTGCTTCAATGATAAGGCTCGGAAAGGTTTACGAAAATATGATGATCGATCTGCAGATGACAAACAAAAAATTAGTAGAGCGTTCAAAAAAAATTGTAATGACAATTACAGGCTTGAGTTACGATGATGCGACAATCGCATTGGAAAAAGCAAAAGGACATGTAAAAACAGCACTTGTTATGATTAAAGCCAACGTAGATTACAAAGAAGCAAAAGAAAGGTTGAAACGTGCTGATGGATTTGTACGTAAAGCAATTGAAGGATGAATTTTCTTTTGAATTTTGTTGAAAAAATAGATTTTTAACACTAAATTAAATTTCAAATTCGGGCGTATATAATTTTAACTAACTAATAACTTTAACTAACAAACATTTAGGAGGTTTAATGAACCGACTAGCATACCTTGTTGTACTTTTCGCTTTTGTTTTATCTGCTCAGCTTGCAGCTCAAACATTCACTCGCGTTGCTGAAATCAAAGATCCATCAGGATTAGAATTAGGATTTGGAGCAATTGTAGCCGGAGTTGATTTTGATCAGGATGGATTGCCTGAAATTTACGCTGTAAACACAAACTTTGTTGATCGTGATTATGAATTAATTCCAAGGATTTACAAATTCGAGTGGAATCCAAACACTGCAGCCTGGGATTCAGTTTGGGGTGCACAAGCTCCATTAACATTACAAAACACCTGGCCTGCTTTAGCTGCTGGTGATGTTGATAAAGATGGTCGTCCGGAATTATTTTGGTCACCAATTAACTATAGCCCTTATCCGGAAGTTGCAAGAATTTTAGTTTACGAATATCCCGGAGATGGAAGTGATAATATGGGTGTTGATGATGGTTTTGGCGGATGGGAGCCAAATGCAGCCACCCCAATTCTTAGTGGCGATGGATTAAATATCAGACCTGTTAAAATTGTTATTTCTGATGTCGATCAGGATGGTACCGATGAAATTATTTTTGCTGATCGAGCAGGTAACGCTGCTGATTTTCATTTAGGCGTTATGTCAGTTGATGATATACCTGATAATGGCGGCGGACTTGAAACTTGGACATTAGAATTTTCAGGAATTGGTGATATCAATTTATCAGCTACCGGAAATTATTGGGATGTTATCGTCGTTCCTCCTTATATCGGATCCTTTACCGGTACTGGTAAAGTTGCATTGGTAAAAGCCGAAGGACCCAATAACTATGTTTCTTTGCCTGTTCAGAGTGGAGTCGCTGGTGAAAACCTGTCTTTCAAAGGTATGGTTACAGTAACAGGCTCGGAACCAGATCAAGTACTTGTTTACGCCGGAAGTTGGTTCAGTAGTAAAGTTTATAATTTATATAAACCAGATAATGCAGACACTTTAATTTCGTACGAAGTAGCTGATTTTGCACCTTATGCTGTAAGACTAAACGGATCAGGAGCCGGCGATCTTGATGGCGATGGTTTGCCTGATATGGTTTTTGGATCTCGCTACGATGCTGCCAATACTGCAAAAGTTCCAATCTTCAGATTAGAATATCAAGGTGGTGATGAAACCTTAGCTTCAAATTATGAAATGTCAATAATTGACTCAGCTTATTGGGATAAAAATGGTGATATGGATGTTGTAGTTGTAGCAAATATTGATGGAGATCCTGAAGATGAAGTTATCTATACTCAGGGATATTCAAGAGGCAATGCAAACGATGATCCAATGCCGATAATCGTACTTGATTTACAGTTTACCCCCGTTTCAGTTGAGAAGGAAAATGAAGTTGTTCCTGCTCAGTTTTATCTTGATCAGAACTTCCCAAATCCATTTAATCCTTCAACTGAAATTAAATTCGGACTTAATGAGGCAACAAATGTTGATTTAAGAATTTATGATGCTCTCGGAAGAGAAGTTGCAGTTCTTATCAATAATGAATTTATGAACGCAGGTTCTTATAATGTTAAGTTTGATGCTTCAAAACTTGCAAGCGGTAATTATGTTTACAGAATGACCGCAGGTGCTAATACTGTTTCCAGAAAAATGCAATTACTCAAGTAATTCATTTTATGTTTTTGGGTTATCAGAATATTCTTCTTTTTCAGATTACTGAATAAGTTTTATTCTGATAACCCTTTTTTATAAAAATAAATTTCTGAAAAATTCTGTCTTAGTCATAGTAAACGTTTTCGAACAATAATTTTACCTGAAATATCGCACTTCGAATTCGCTTAGTGCGACTGTTTATTCTTTAGATATAATTTTTTAGAATTTTTTATTTGGATAACCTTTACTTTTAATAGACCAAAATAGGCAGTTCCAAAATCGATTTTTTACATTTAATTTTGCCACAAGAGGTCACGATGAAAAAAAATTTACTTTCTTACTTTTACATTCCACTCATTTCCTTGTTTCTCATTACAACAAACACTTTCGCCGGTATCACAGGAAAAATTGCCGGTAAAGTTACAGACGCACAAACAGGCGAGGAGCTTATCGGAATTAACGTTCTGATTGAAGGTACTACTATGGGTGCGGCTACAGGTGTGGATGGAACTTATATAATCAACAATATTGAACCAGGAGTTTATAACCTTATTTTTTCCGGGGTTGGATTTCAGAGAAAGATTGTTCGTGAGGTTAGAGTCTCATCTGATTTTACAACACGAATTGATGTCCAGCTTTCTAGTGAAGCAATAAGTTTAGAAACTATTGTGGTTGAAGCCGTTAATCCGATGGTAAGAAAAGATCTTACCTCATCTAAAACAGTAATTGATGAAAGCCAGATTCAGGCTTTGCCTATTGAAAGCCTCGATCAGCTACTAACATTACAGGCTGGTATAACCAAAGGTGCAGGCGGAGAAATACATATCCGCGGTGGAAGATCATCTGAGGTTGCATACAATGTTAACGGGGTTTCAACAATTAATCCTTTCGATTTCAGTAAAACAGTTACGATCTCTACAAATGCTGTTCAGGAACTTTCTGTGGTCAGCGGAACATTCAATGCGGAGTATGGAAACGCATTGAGCGGAATTGTGAATACGGTTACTAAAGAAGGTGGTTCTGTTTATCGTGGCTCTTTGTCTTTTTATACGGGAGATTATGTTAGTAGTGATAAAGAAATCTTTAACAATATAAATAAGATAAATGCATTTGGTAATCAGGTCTTGGAAGGAACTCTCGGTGGACCTGTTCCCGGTTTAGGAAATTTGGTAACATTTTTCTTATCCGGCAGATATAATAAAGATGGCGGATATTTATTCGGAAGAAGAGATCACACAATTTTTGATTCTGTTTACATCAATCCCAATGATGTTAAAGATATCAGAGTATCTGCAACAGGTGATGGTGCTTATGTACCAATGAACCCAAGTGAAGATTTTACAGGAACAGGAAAAATCACAGTTAAACCAATTTCCACATTAAAAATCAATTATGATATTGTTTATTCAAAATCAAATTACAAAACATATAATCACGAAATAAAATATAATCCCGATGCAAACTATCAGAGATTTGAATGGAGTTTGCTCAACTCATTAGAAATCAGACACGCATTAAGCAACACAACATTTTATTCATTACAGGGAGCTCATAATATTTATGATTTTAAAAGATATCTTTTCCCTCTGCTTGATGCCAGCGGTAATGCAGTAACATTTAAACCGGGAATGGATATGAGCGGTCTGCATCCGGATCCAAGATATCAACCTATCCATAAATTAAACAAAGCTACACCTTACACTTTTGTTTCAGGAGGAACATTAAATGGGCACTACTATCAGCGCTCTCATACAACAGAATTAAAATTTGATATAACTAGTCAGGTTACAAATCAGCACGAAGTTAAAGTTGGTGTTAAATTCAAAAATGATTTAATGGATTTCGAAGATTTTACTATTCAGAGAGATACCTTAACATATCTGACCCCAACAATTCTAAGTCCGGAAAGTCCGGTACACGATTTATATTCCAAAGAACCGAGACAGTTTTCAGCTTATATACAGGATAAGATGGAATTTACGAGTATGATAATAAATGCAGGTATCAGATACGATTACTTCAATTCGCGTTCACTTTATTCTCCAAATACAAATCAACCGACACAAGATTTACAAATGGCAGAAGCAAAGAATACCTTTAGCCCGCGTCTTGGAATTTCTTTCCCGATTACTGATGAAGGTATAATACATTTCTCGTATGGACATTTTTATCAGCTGCCTCCTTACAGTTATTTGTACACTAATCCAACTTTTGAAAATAACGTTGCAGTTCCAACATTCGGAAACGCAAATCTTAATCCCGAAAAAACTGTTACTTATGAAATCGGATTACAACAGCAATTATCTGAAGATATTGCATTCAACGTAACAGGATTTTATAAAGATGTTCGTGATCTGCTTGCGCTTCAGCAGATAAGAGTAAGCAGCAGTTTTTCTTATTATAAGTATGTTAACAAGGATTACGGTAACATAAAGGGAATTACCTTCTCACTTACAAAAAGAAAACTTCCTTCTTCACTGTTTGCATTATCACTTGATTATACTTTTCAGGTTGCTGAAGGAAATGAAACCAGTGCATCAGCATTTTTCCTTGATGCAGCATCCGGAAGACAAAGCGAAAAAATTCCTGTTCCTTTAGATTGGGATCAGGCTCACACTTTAAATGGTGTACTATCTTTTGGAAGCGACAGAGATTGGATGTTTACTCTGGTTGGAAGCATCAGCACAGGCTTGCCTTACACTCCGCTGATTTATGATAAACAGATTTATTTAAGAAGTAACAGCGAAAGAAAACCACTCCAGACTAATGTGGATTTATTGATTGAGAAATCTTTCGATCTTACCGATATAGTTTTAACTGCCTTTATAAAAGTGTATAATTTATTTGATACCCGAAACGAGAGATTTGTCTATGATGATTCCGGAAGAGCAACGTATACTTTAGAAAGTGGCAGAAGTGGACCTGAGGCTGCAAATCAGCTGGCCGCGGGTAATCCACTAATTAAATCAGCAGATGAATATTTTATAAGACCGCAGTATTACTCAGCACCAAGAGAGGTAAGACTTGGTCTTATGCTTGAATTTTAATGATTTCTAAATGGAGATTAAAATGTTTAAAAATAAAAGTTGTTTATTAATTACTCAGATTCTGCTCTTTCTTTTTATAGTTAATTTTTCAGTTTTTGCACAAAAAACACCTGAGCAAAGAAAAGCAGAACATCAAGCTATAATTGATTATATAAATACTAATCATCCAAAGTATCCTGTTAATACTATTCACACAGGTCCTAATCTCAAATCTGAATCCGATAAATCACTTAGAAAAATTGCCGGTGAAGAAGACAGAAAATATTATATGATGAATGGAAATAATGTATTAACTCAAATCTGGAATTATGGTGGTATTGGTGCTGGTTTGCCCGGTGATCAGGGCGGAAGTTTGCGTGAAAGATTAAATTTAGTTTGGAGAGACTTATCTTATATTTTCCAGTTCTGTCCATTAGTTGGGGCAGAAGTTCCAAGCGCAACTAATCCCGAACAAAAAATCAGAATTGTTTCTGATGGACTATTTGATTACAGCAATCCGGGTTTACGTGATGAGGACAGAGTAACTGGATTTAAATGGACCTGGCAGCCGTTACCCGGTTATGCAGATCCTGATCAGGAATTTATGGCTTCAAATCCCGCATTTGATTCTGACAGAGATGGAAAACCAGATAGCTGGCCACGTGATTGGTACAGCGAAGCTATCGGTGAGTATGTCTGGCCCGGCTATTTAACTGTTGGAGAAAATAATGCTGATCTTGAAGTTTACTGGGCTATGGATGACAGAGATAACAGAGAATTTCCTTATTTCCCATTTCCCGGTGATTCACTAAGAAAAGGTTTAGGTCTTCAGGTTGATGGTCGTGCTTTTCAATGGAGCAATTCTCTTGCAGCAAATGCAATCTTTTTTGTATGGACAATTACAAATGTTAGTGAAAAACCATTAGACAAAGTCTTCTTTGGAATTTATGGTGATCCCGATCTTGGTGGACAATCAGATAATGATGATGATAATGGATTTTTTATCAGACCATACGGAGAGGAGGTTGAAAATATTCCTGTTTACGCCAGAAGCATGGTTTACTTTTTTGACAATCCTAAAACTCCAACAGGAAAGGGAGGTTTACCGGTTTATTATTTGGGATGTAAATTTCTCGAAAGTCCGGGTAATCCAAATGATGGAATTGATAACGATGGAGATGAACTGATCGACGAGCGACAGGATGATGGATTTGATAATGATGGCGATTGGAATCCTGACACAGATGATGTAGGTGTTGATGGAATTTCCAATACTTTTGATCAGGGAGAAGGTGATGGTGTTCCAACTGCAGGCCAAAGATTGCCTGATGGAAGACCAGATCCATTAGCTCCCGGAGAACCAAATTTTGAATACACAGATCTTGATGAAGCTGATCAGATTGGATTAACAAGTTTTGCAAGTTCTACCTGGAATACAGATCTGAAAGTTGGTGATGATGAAGTTATCTGGAATAGAAATGTTCCCGGCAGTTTTAGTGAAATAACTCAGGATGCTGATATAGTTTTCACTTTCGGCTCAGGGTATATTTCTTTGGCACCCGGTGAATCTAAAAGAATTTCCATGGCGTTTTTGTTTGGAGAAAACCTAAGCGATTTGCTCACAACTGCTGAAACAGTTCAGGATATTTATAATAAAAACTACAGATTCTTCCGTCCTCCTTCACTACCAAGACTTACTGCTGTTCCTGGTGATAAAAAAGTTACTTTGTTCTGGGATAGTGAATCAGAAAAAAGTATTGATCCAATTACAGGTGAAGACTTTGAAGGATATGTAATTTACAGAAGCACGCGTCCTGATTTTTCAGATATCCAGACTGTTACAGACGGGCGTGGATCAAGCTTCCTGTACGCTCCCTTAACAGATACAAGAGGTTTTGAAGCTAAATGGGATTTAACAAATGGTTGGAAAGGATATCATCCCGTCCCTTATCAGGGAAGAGGTGTTCACTACTATCTTGGTGATGATGCTGGATTATTACATTCTTTTGTTGATTCCAATAACGTCATTAACGGGCAAACATACTATTACGCCGTTGTGGCTTATGATCACGGTGATTCTCTGGGTATCCCGCCAACAGAAACAACTAAAAAAATATCTGTTGATCCGATCACATCAAAACTTATTTTTGATATAAACACTGCCTCGGCAATTCCCGGTCCAAGAGCCAGCGGCTATTCTCATCCGGCTTTAACAAACAATGATGTTCAGCATACACAAGGTTTTGCAAATGGTGATGTGAGTTTTTCTATATTAAATGACCTTGCAGTAGTTGATAACAAATACACTTTAACATTTAAAGATACTCTCTACTCGGATGAGGGAAACTTATTAGCTAAAAATTATAGCGTAATTGGTGATCAGTTAAAAACAGAAACATTTTTCTTGTTTGGAAATAAAAATACTACACTTTCAGGACAGTATTTAATTAATGATGGCAATCTTGTTGTTAAGGGAACGGATGGAACGGTTTATCGTAATGGAATTGACTACATTATAAATTATGAAAAGGGAACAATTAAACGTGCCGATAATTCATCAATGCCGGATAACAGTCAGTTTACAATCACATATAAGAACTATTCAGTTTATCAGAGTACAAATCTTAATGGTGAAGATGGCAACCCGGTGTTTGATGGAATAAAATTAAAAGTTTCAGATTATAAAACTCTTGCCATTGATCTTGAAAAAACCAAATGGTCTGATCCTGATTTACAGATTCCGTTCAGGATCGCTTTAACTCCACTTGGTAACAGAAAAAAAATCTATCCCGGAGATTACATAATAACTTTTGCGGATGAAAATATTTATCCCGCTAAAAAAAGAGTTCCTGGAAAACCATTGCAGGATATTTTAGTTAATTATCAGGTAGAAGAAATTTCAACCGGAATATCAATTCCGGTACTCACATTACTGGAAGAAAGAGCAAAGAATGATACAACGTTATCGCTTGGGGATGAAATTATTTTCTTCTTGCCTGGTGCCACTGGTTTAGCGACGGATACTCTTTCGTGGGGTGTCACTCTTTCAAAGACCGCTGAGGGTGATTCGATTGTACCCGGTGCAGGCGATGTCTTGTTGATTTACACCACAAGACCATTTACAAAGAGTGATGTCTTCACATTAGAAACAAGAGCAGGATTTGTAAGTAACGAAATTGCTTCTTCAAAAATGGATAACATTTACGTTGTTCCAAATCCTTACGTTGGCACAAATGATATTGAACCTACTGAGAAACTACCAAATCAAAACCGTGGTGAGCGCAGAATTTATTTTGAGAACTTACCAATGAAATGTACAATCAGAATTTACACGTTAAGTGGTGAGTTGGTTAAAACAATTGAACACGAATCCGGTTTGGATAACGGAAGGGAATTCTGGAATCTTCTTAACAGAGATGGCTTCAGTGTTTCTTATGGTTTATACCTTGCGCATATTGATGCACCAGGCGTTGGTGAAAAGTTGATCAAGTTTGCAATAATTAAGTAACAGAGCTGCAGGAGAAAAATTATGAAAACATTAAAATCAATAATCTCTTTAACAATAGCAGCTGCTTTGTTTTTTGCTGCAGATGCTCAAACATTAAAAACCGGTACAACATCGGCACAAATTTTAAAAATTAATGTCGGTCCGCGTGCAATTGGAATGGGCGGTGCATTTACAGCAATTGCTGATGATATTACATCTTTATACTGGAACCCAAGTGGAACAGCCAATATTCAATCTAACGAAGCTTATTTCAATCACACAAATTTGTACCTGGATATAAAAAATGATTTTGCTGCGATTGCAACAAACGTTGGAGGATTTGGTACTGTGGGAGCTTTTGTATCAGTGCTATCTACGGGAGAAATGATGGTCAGAACAATTGAACAGCCGGAAGGTACAGGCGAATTTTTTGATTATGGTTCGATCGTAGTCGGATTGAATTATTCAAGATTTCTTACAGAAAATTTTGCAATCGGATTTAACGCAAAATATATAAATGAATCTATCTGGCATATGAGTGCGACCGGTTTTGCCATCGACGTTGGAACATTATACAAAATACCTGTACTTAACGAGTTGCGAATTGCAGCCAGCGTGTCAAACTTCGGTACAAAGATGCAGATGGCAGGAAGAGATGCAACACAAAATTTACCTGCAGGTGCGGGCGGTGGAAATCTTGTAAATGCAAATCTTGAAATGGATAAGTTTGATTTACCACTACTGTTCAGGTTCGGTCTTTCTGCGGACGTAATCAAGGATCAAACTTCAAGATTAACAACATCTGTTGATGCAATTCATCCTAATGATCACACAGAGTATATTAATTCAGGATTAGAATATTCGTGGAATGAAACAATATTTGTTCGGTTTGGATATAACTCTCTGTTTGAAAAAGACTCAGAGAAAGGTTTAACTGCGGGATTCGGCGTTAATTATAGAATTGTTGATCTTGTAAAAGTTAAATTGGATTATGCTTATCAGGATTTTGGAAGATTAAAGGACGTACATTATTTCTCCGTTGGAGTAAATTTCTAAAGCGGATGAAAATATTTTGTACTGCACTTTTTATTTTATTTACCTCATCAATCTGGTCGCAGGTCTTTCGAATTGAAAGACCTGTGCCTGATGATATTCAGACGAATGGTTCATATCTTTATGGTGAACCAAGCATTTCAAATCCAGGGCAGGCTCACAATGGAATAGATATTCTGGTTCGTTATGATACCGTTTATTCTGCTACCGATGGAGTTGTTACTTTTGTTGGATACATTCCTGGTGATACATTATCCTTTACCGGATATGAGCCAAATGGAGCCGGCAACTATATCTTTGTAAGATCATACATTTTAAATGCATATTATTACTTTTTATATGCTCATTTAACCCGTCCGTTCGTTACTGTTAATCAAACCGTAAATAAAGGACAGCCCATTGCTCTCTCTGGAAATAC
>FWPV01010924.1_pt1 | contig 11262 bp, 16 predicted proteins | sample 2228371 | NCBI WGS metagenome assembly FWPV01 (sample SAMEA103939776, study PRJEB20133) | metagenome | reverse complement strand
TTTTTGTTGTGGACCAACGGCACGCTGATCCCGGAAGACTGCCGCGAGTTCGCGGCATTTGATTGGGTCTTCATTACCGACTACGGCGGTAACTGTGCGCCGAAAAATATCAAGAATCTTCAGGTCGTCTGCCCCTGTGTTCGATTTATCCCGGCGCAGTTCGATGATCGCCTGGACAAACTTGGCGTCGAATCTCGCGAAGGTTGTCAGCGTCCGCTTACCGAGTTTGTCATTGACGCCTACGGGAATTGCCATCTGTGCTGTGTAGACTGGCGGGGGCTAGCGTCGCCGGGCAATATCTTCCGTGACGGGCTCGACGCCTGTTTGCAGCGTTGGCAGGAGATGGCGTCCAAGGTCTTAGGCGAGACGATGGCGGAGGACGCGCCCGAGGCATGTCTACGGTGCCCGCACCGCTATCGCGAACATCACGCGCTTCTTCTCGCGCCGGAGATGGCGCAAGAGGAGATCTTTGCGACGGCGGACATTTGGCGTGTGCCTGTCGCAGCCGTTCGTGTGGAATGGGTTTGGTATCCGCACCGCGGCTGTGGAATTCTGCGCGAGACGTCGACCCGACGCCCGCTCCAGTGGTTTTCCGACTATCACGCTCTTGCCGCGCATCACCAACGTACCGCCGAGGCGCTGCGCCTTCATACCTTGGCGCTCCCCGATGACCTGAATGTCTTGTATGCGCGTGCGCGGCAGGTGGCCGACGGCGGGTCAAGTAGTTAACCGCACGTCATGCGCTTCTCAACGCGGATCGCCCGTTGATCGACTGGACGGGCGCGTCGTCTCGTTCCCGTGACGCGTGTTGCCTTTTTTGCCCTGAAAGGAGTTCAGGAATGGTGCCCGTGTGGAAATACGGATGGATCTTGCTATGTGCGTGTCTATTGTGCGGCTGCCAGAGCAGCCGGGTGACGATCAATATCCACTATCCTGACCGGCCGGACATTCCCGAGATCGGGATTACGGTCGAACCATTGTTCCGGTAGTGTCACATCACTGTGTATCTGGAGGTGTCGATGAGAATCAACAAAGACGATGACTGCTGGATGGTCCTGTGTGCGCTGCGATACTGTCTATCGCTCCATCAAGAAGAAATGCGGGCGGCCCATCGGCGTAGCGATAGCGAGGATGAGGACGCGGACGCATTGTGTACGTTGCAGAAATGTGTCGCACGCGCGTTTTCGGGGGTCGAGCGCTGTCTTCGTGTTATCCAGTCCGTCTGGTCGCAGCTATCAGATGACTATCACGAACTGATGACTCGGGACGTGATTGTAGAGTGGGCCGCGGGGCGGCTATGCGGGGACTACGAGGAGACATGGCGCACGTTTGCCGCGTGGGTATGGGAGCGAGCCCCGGGGAGCAGGCGGCGACGCATCCGCGCGTGGTTGAGTCGACCGGCGCGCGAGCGGCTCAAACTGTTACGGTCGACAACGGCACATGCGCATGTGTAGTGAGGATCACATGACTCTTCGACTGGATGCAAGCTATTTCGATAATTCGGGGCGTTACACCGGTCGCGTGAACCTCTCGAATCTTGAGGGCAGTGTTATGATCTTAGAGGGTCTCGGCAAGATCCGCTTGCCGACGACGCGCGTCCGCGGTTCGTTGCTGATCCGCGATGGTACCGAGGTGTCCTTTGCATCGCTCTCCGTCACCAAATGGTTGGAGGCGTTTGGGAGGGTCTCGTCGCGCAGCAGCATTACGGTGATGCACGACATCGTCGCTCGGGGCGGGATCTATGCCCAGGGCGATCTGTATGCAGCGGAAAAACTGATCTCCAGCGAGAACATCGTCGCCATGTGTATTCGTGGCGACCGCTGTGTGACCGCAGCAGGGAAGATTCGCGCTGGAGGCAGCATTCGCTCCGACGGCGACGTAACAGCCGGCGAGGATATTTGCGCGGAGCGCGGGATCCTCGTGCGCGGGTCGATCGTTGCTGACGGCAATATTCGTGCCGGGGCGACAATTTTGTGCGGCGGCGAGTTGCGTGCAGGTGGCGGCATCGCTTCGGGTGACGATATTCGCGTCGAGGGTGCTATCGAGTCGGGCGCTGGCATCATGGCCCAGTCGTCGATTTCGTGTATGGGTCCAATTCAGTGTCGCGATCGGGTGTTCGCCGGGTTGTGTTGTTTCAAGCACCCGACCGAGTCCGATAAGGTCATCCTGTGTCGCCGTCTTCGTGGCGGGACGGTTGGCTACGGCTGGCTGTTGGAAACCGATCGCGATCTTTCAGCAGTGCCGGCTGCGCAGCAGACAGGAGAATGAGTATGGGGAAAGGCATAGATTACGGAATGGGTTTGCATAACATCGACAAGGAGACAGGGATCCGGTTTGGGGTCATCCCTGCGGCACTGGTGCTGGACGTCTGGTCGACGGAGAGCACGGCTGAAATCTCGCCGACATGTGCCGACTGCGGAGAGGATGCTGTGGCCTGGGAGGACGCTGCACCGGAACTTACCAACGGACTATCCAAGGACGAGTTTGTGTGTCCTCGGTGTTGCAAATCGTTCGACGCGGCTGACGCATTCGGCGATCCGGACGGGTTTAGCGTTTGCGACGACGCGTATTCGGCGTTCCAGTCTGCTGATGATACGGACATCTTCGTGATGCGGTCGCCGTACTATACTCGTGTGGTGTTTTGCTCGCCGTGCGCGCCGGGAGCTGGCTACCTTCCGGAACCGTGCGATGACGGTGAAAAGACTTATTGCTTCGACCCGGATTGGTTTATTCCGTTGGGGGACGATGATGTGACCGGTGTTTACTGCGGCCATAAGACATCGTGCCCGTACCCGGTCTACCGGGTTGCCGATGATGTATGCGTTTTCACGCCGGAGAGGCGACGGAGTTAATGGCTCACTCGACCTGGGCAATGAAAGGAGCTACGGTGGCCCCACGAACTGACATAGAAAAACTTCGCGAGACGCTGCTGCATCGTTATCGGACCTTGCAGACACTGTTGGACGCCGCTGCGGGGCAGCTGAGCGAGCACCCGGTCCAAGCGTCGTGCGATTTTGCTGACGCGGCGTTTCGCGCGTCCGAAACGGCCGTCAGCGCGGAGACGGCCGATGTGGTCATCCGCGAAATGGCGGCCATCAAGGACGCCCTGGAGAGGATCCGATCGGGGAAGTATGGAATATGCCTCCGTTGCGGGGGGCGAATCGCACCAGCGCGTCTGCGCGCGATGCCTGCGGCGTTGCACTGCGTAACGTGTCAGGCTGCGAAAGATCTCGAAGACGAGGCCGAGTAAACCGCTGCGCGATCGGGTTTTATGCGGGACATAAGTAAGCATATCTCGGGTTTGCGATTCCGCCTTTTGGTCGGACCTAATCACCCACTACAGCAGTACCTGTTATTCGGCGTAGCAACTGTGTGGCGGCTGTTGTAATATGACAGTTGGGTGAGTACTTTTTCTGTCAACTACAGCGAGCGGAGCATTGTGATGGATCCGGTGCAGTTCGTACGAGCGTTGGTCAAACAGGCCGACGTGATTGTTGAGACCTACAAGACGGTTGCTGGGAGGCCGTCGAAGTCTGTCGTCCAGATCGACGAGGACATGCGGGCGGCGATGAAGAGTAACGTTCGCCGGCGACGTAAGAAACCGCCGGTGAAACAGCCCCCCGTTGAGGTGATTCCCGAGAAGACTGCGGCCATCAATCTTCGCGTGATGCGGCAGATGGTGGACGACGGCATTCGGTCAATGTTAGGTAGTTGACACCCCTAGCCTGGGCCGGGTACAGCATGATGCTGTCCCGGCTTTTTATGGTGTGATATGACTGCGTGGGATGACGGTGTACCGGCCGAGGTCGGGTTTTGGAACGAGTGGTTTTCGAACTGCGGCGGAGAATGGCACGAGGACTATCTTTATCGCTTGGATCCCGAGACGCCTCTACAGCCGGAGCTTGCGGAGCTTTTGACGGATGTGACGAGTCGACCGATTCGTATCCTCGATGTCGGCGCGGGTCCGTTGACATGCTTGGGTAAGAAGTGGCAAGGCGAATACTTAGAAATCCATGCCACGGACGCCTTGGCCAAGCATTACGACGAACTTCTTGCGAAGCACGGCATCGCGCCGCCAGTTCGCACAGTTGTCTGCGAGACGGAGCGGCTGGATCAGTGCTTCGAGAAGAATTATTTTGATCTCGTCACGGCCTTCAACTGCCTGGACCATTCTTGGGATCCGTGGGCTTGCGTTCATCGTATGGTGGACGCCGTGAAACCGGGCTGTTGGATTTATACCCGGCATCATATCAATGAGGCGACGTCTGCTGGTTGGTGGGGTTTGCACCAGTGGAATATGTGGATTGAGGGAAACCATTGGATGTACGGCAATAAGCAGCAGCAGTTCGATCTGACGGCGGCTTTTGCAAGTCGCTGCCATATCGAGTGTGCACTTGTGCCGACAGGAGAAGTGCTGGACGCAGTGGTCAAACTGCGGAAGCATCGAGGTGGTGCATGAGTCAATGGCTGTTTCAAGGAACAAACGAACGCCCGCTCCGTTTCTGGCAGGATCAAGAAACGTTCGAGACGTGCATGATGAATCTGATGTTTGACGTCGACAATATCAAGTCGGACGTCAGTGACAATAAGTGGCGAAGTCGTGTCGCGTTTTGGATATCGCTAACGACGCTGGCTCTAGTGATCCTATCGTGATGAAAATCATCGTCGGCATTATGTCGTGTCAAGCGGCCGATGAGCGACAGTCCGCTGTTCGACGAACGTGGCTCCGAACGACGCCCGATTGCGAAACGATGTTCTTTGTGGGGCGGCCCGGGCGCCCGCCGTCGCTTGAGGGGGACACGCTCTATCTGGATTGCTCCGACTGGTACGAAGATCTGCCAGCCAAAACGTTGGCATTTCTGCGCTATTGCCTGGAGCACTTCCAGTTCGACTACATTTTCAAGTGCGACGACGACACGTATGTTGACCTCCAGAAGCTCGTTCGGATGCCGTTCCTCGGGGCGGATTACGTAGGTCATCGCTATGATGATCCGCGCTGGAGCCGTTCGTACCACGTCGGCAAATGTCACAATCCGGCGCTGAACGTACCGACCACCGAGCCGAAAATCGGCCCGTGGATGATGGGCGGCCCCGGCTACTGGCTGTCGCGTCGCGCCGCGCAGATGGTGGTCGAGTTTATGCCGGGTCTGCTGGCGTCGCGTCGCTATGAAGACAAAGCCGTGGCGGATGCGCTCCGGATGGCTGCGCATCGTGGGCGCTATTTCGTCGAGCGGGACGCCGCCCGTTACTTATGGAACGGTCATGACGAATGGACGGTTCCGGCCCGGCATCTTGCAGCAAGCGAGACGGTATCTGCGCATCCGCTATTGCCGGATGCCATGCTGAACGTCCATGCGGCGCTCGGTCGCGCAAACACCGGTGAAGAGCAGCATTGCGGGATCTTGACCGGGGCAGATAGCGGGTTTTTCGCCGGCTCGCGGTTGCTGTATCGTTCCGTTCGCGAGCATGTGGAATGGCCGTTCATGCTATTCGATCAGGGGCTGACCGCGGAAGAGCGCAAGGTAGGGACGGCGGACGGGATGATTATTCGCGATCTACCGGAACTGCCGTCGCGGCAGCGCTTGCGGGACGCGCGGGAGCGGCAGCTATGGATCAAGCCGTTCCTGATCGGGGCATGTCCGTTTACGCACGTACTATGGATCGACAGCGATGCGGTCGTTTTACGCAATCTGACGGAAGCGTTCGTGCTTGCGACGAAAGGTTTTACGGTGTTCCGCGAGCTGCACTGGCCCGAAGGAACTCCCAATCCGTTGCCCCTGTACCTGCGATTTCCAACGGCCGCGCGCCCGTCCGGGATTGTGTTGAACGCGGGGGTCATCTTCTGTCATCCGCGTCGCGACGATGGTATCTGCAATGCGTGGCGCTGGCTGGCGCGACATGCGATCGAGGATCGCGAGGTCGCGAAGCTGATCCGTTGGCACGATCAGGGCTGTTTGATCTGGGCGCTGCATACGGCGGGTCGCCTGTCGGCTGTATCCGACGACACCCGCTGGAACGCCCTGCCGAACGGATTGGTTCGTGCACACGTCAGCCGGCGAAAGCGCTATATCGACGACGGGCATTTATTTGACCATCTGCGCGCTGACCATCCGGACGCGAACATCCTGCATTGGATGGGGTGGCCGAAGCTACACGCCAATTTGTTGGACAGGCCCTCGGCTCAAGGAGACGGACGATGAGCGCCAGGCAACGATGGGCATATTGGGTCGTGGTTGTGTCAAACTGTGTAACGATGTCGCTGCTGCTCGCAGCAAGGAGGAATGAGATGCAGATTTCGTATCAAAACGACATGCTGAATGTTCGGCTGCTGAAAAGCGAAGAGCGCATCCTGCGTGATGCGGAGCTGTTGTGTCGTCGTCTGGGGATGTTGGCCCCAGTGCCCGACGAGCTTCAATCCGCGTCGGTGAATGCCGCCAGCAATCTTCGGGCTATCTTGGACTACGCCGCGTCGAGGGACGAGCAACCGGAATTCGACGCGCCGGCGGAGTCTTCGGCGAGCGAGTAGAGGGCGGCAGCCATGCGAAGTCGACGCTTGTCGGTTGACGAGCGCCGTGTCCTCAAGGCGGCGCATGCGTGTCTGGATAAACTCGCTGCGCGTTCGCCGACGGCGCTCTTAGCGAACCAATGGAGGGAGCCGCTTGCGACCGCGGGAGCCTGGTGGTGTGGTTCTATGAAGGCCGCCGCAAGGGGTTGGCTCGCCGCCGCGGCCGCGAAACGGCGCAAAATCACGTCGCTCTTGCGCCGTTTCGACTCGGATCAGGACATCAGCGCGCGGATCATTCGGGACTTGGCCTCGTGGCGCGCGATGACGACTGTCCGGCAGATCTATGACGACATCATGGCGCTCTATGACGATCCAGTCTTCACCGCCGTTGCTGTCGATCCGCGTGGCGATGTGTCGGCGACGACGGACGAGATCGTCGTGCGTGGTGTCAATTTCGGCCGCTTCCGAATCCGGCTTCACGATCTTGCGGATCCGGCTTATTGGCGCGTCAGGGCGGAAGCGACGACGCCTCTCCTTAACCGGTGTGCTGTTGAGCTGACCCATCCGCACGTATGGAAGTCGATCGTGTGCCTCGGGAAAGCGGAGTCGGCCGTACGGGCGGCTTGGTATCAGGGTCGGATTTACGACTATTTCTGTATCGTCGCGCGGGTCTTGAATACGTACAGCCCGGACACAGCATACCAGGCATCTTATGTCTGGTTCAACGACACGGACGACCGGCGCGTGGCGCGTTGCGCGGTATGCGAAGATCCGCTCTCGACGGGCGACTACGAGCTGTTCTGTGCTGTCTGCCTGCAGGACATCTGCGAGTCATGCGTTGCTGCTGTCGTCGGCGGGCGGGCGATATGCGCGAATTGCTACGAGGAAGATCACGCCGGCGCTGTACGCGGTGGGGATCCGGCTATTGCGGCGGGCTGATCGCCGCACGTGGTATTGGTTCGGGCCAGGTGCATCCTGGCGTTACTGGGTTTCACGAACAGGTTAGGAGCCAAATCATGTTGGAAAACCAAACGGTGCGCGTTCTGTTTATCAACAACAACGGCGGCGGCTTCGCGGAGCGGATCGAGGTGCCGGCCGGGACGACGCTGGCGGACTTCCTTGAGCAGCGTCTACCGGGCTATTGCCCGAGCAACTATCTCATCCGCCTGAACAGGCAGGCGGCGACAGCGGACAGCGTATTGAATGACGGGGATCGCGTCTCCGCGACGCCCATCAAGATCGAGGGTGCATAGTCCGCTGCGGTGCTGTAGTTCGTGGGTTGCGGCCGCCCGGGATATTCCCGGGCGGCTGCTGTTTTTTCGCGAGGACGTACTCATGGCTACCAAACAAAACAGCGAGATGCGTCGGTATGTTCGGGCAGCGTCGGCGCTTTGCGACAAGCTGATGCGGCTCTATCGCGGTGAATACTTCTGGGACGAGGGTGGGTTGGCGTCGCCGACGGATGCGTTCCTTCGGCATTGGCGCCGTTGCCAGATGGCCGCGGCCCGCAACTGGTCCGTCGAGTGGCGGGAGTGGGACTGTTTTTGCAACAAGCTCGCCGACGCCGATACTCTCCTCTCGGCGCATCGGAGCATCCTAAACGATCTCCCGATGCAGCCCGCGAACGTCTATACACCGCCACACGGGTTGTTGTATGCGATTTACGAATCGCTGCGGAATCTCAGCGACTATTTTGACGAAGTGAGCGTCCAAGCCGACGGCTCGGTGGGGGTCTTGAGTGAGGATATCAGCGATGTCGTGGGCGGCCCTGCCTGTCGGCTCAGGATCCATCTCCCGGGCAGCGACATGCACCCGAAGATCGAGCCCGTCTGGCTTGGCGAGGCGGGCGAGCCGTCGCCGGCGCTTCGTGACGGGAGGCTGGAGGGAGTGCAGGACCATGTGTGGCGGCGGCTCTTTATCACCAATCTGTGTAATCTCTACAACTTTTTCACGTCGGTTACGCGCATGTTTCTAGAGGAGCATGCGCGGGCGATGGCGATCGCGAATCGGTATGCGGTCGACGTGCAGGAAATGGGATGAACATGGAGACTGCGCGATGAGTAGGCCGAGTTTAACCCCGGACGAGCGGCAGGTCTTGCGGGCGGCGCACCGTTGCTTGGCGGGGATACGTCAACGCCACGTGGCGTCGCTGCTGCAGCCCCACGCTGTCGACATGCTGCACGCCTTGCTTGGGCAGTGGGCGACGTACAAAAAAGCCGTCCAGCGGGGTTGGTACGCAGCATCGGCCGTGATCTTTCGGAGGATGTTGCATGCTTGGTTGACGTTTGAGTCCTATACCTCGGAATATCGCAGTCCGGGCGTGATGTCGGCTTGGCGCGCGGCGTCGCCGTTGCGGCAGATCTACGAGGATATTCGCGCGCTGAATGACGTCGACGGCGAGTTTTCGAGCGTCGAGATCGACTCGATGAACGATCTGTCCGTGACGACGCACGCCATTGAGCTGGGCGACCTGAACTTTGGCCCGTTCAAGATCCTGTTGCCGAACCTGGCGTATACGCCGCGGCACTCGGTGAATACCATTCCGAAAAACCCGCTCGAAAATCCGGCGGATCCGTCCGTGTCGCATCCGCATGTTCGATACGACCAGTTGTGTATGGGCGACGGCCAGGCGGCCGTCCAGGCGGCGATTCGGGACGGTCGTATCTACGATTATTTCCTCATCGTGGCGCGGATTCTCGCGACGTATCAGCCGTCGACGTCGTTTAGGCATCTGGAAACATGGCACAACGACTATTATGAAACGTGCGAGTTCTGTTGCGCCAACGAGCAGGCGGCGGTCGAGGAAGACGACGTGGAGGACGACGTGGAGGACGACGTGGAGGACGACGTGGAGGACTAGATCGTCGGCAGCGATACGTCCGAGAGTCAAGGAGTCTGCGCGTGGTGAGAATGGCAAAATTACCTTTGGAGACGCGTCGAGCCTTACGCACGGCGCAGTGCTGTGTGGACACGATGCGGCGGCGTCATGCCGCGTCGCTGCTCGGTACGACCATCGGTTATATTCTGTGCGACGTGCTTCCGGACGTCTGGGCGGCGTACGTTAAAGCGGTTCGTCGGGGATGGTATGCCGCGGCGGATGTGTTTTTACGGCGGTTTATGTATCGTCTGGAGCAGGCGGTCGAGGATCTCGGTGCGCGGGATGCCGTGGATCTGGGGAAGAGGTGGCGATCGGCCGCGGCGTCGCGGCCGATCGTCGAAGAGTTTCGCGCGCTGGCCGCCGACGCCGTATTTGCCGGCGTGGACACGGCGTCCGGGGAAGTCATGGTGACGACTCACGACATCGTGCTGGACGGGGTGAATTTTGGTCCGTTCCAGGTCGTGTTGCCGGACTTGGCGTCCCTGCCGTGTCTCCACGTGACGGTCATTCCGCGTGCGCCGTTTACCAACCCATCTGCGTCGAACGTGTCGCACCCGCACGTCCTGGACAACCGGTTATGCTTGGGTCGAGGCGAGGCGGCGGTGCGGGCGGCGATTTGCGAGGGCCGGCTCCACGATTATTTTCTCATCGTGTGGCGGCTCTTGCTGACGTATCAGCCAGCGTCGGCGTACATGCCGCTGGAGGCATGGCGTAGCGGCGAAGCATCGCGGGAGGTGTTGTCATGGCAAGGCAGGTGTTAGCGCCGAGGATGCGGGATGTTCTCCGGGCTGCGTATCGTATTCGGGCCGCGCTGTTGGGTCGGCACGTCGCGCATGACGTGGGTCAGGTGTACTGCGACGGGGTGGATGGTTTGGAGACGTATTGGCGGCATTATGCGAAAGCGGTCCAGCGTGGCTGGTATGCGGCGGCTGCGCACTACTTTTGGCGGTTCTTATCGGCGGTCGATTTTTGCCGACACACTGGGCCGGACTCGGTGCCTATGGAGGTACCGACGGTCAGGCAGCTTTACGACGATCTGTTGGCGCTGTATTCGGAGCCGTTGTTTACGGAGGTTACCGTGACGCCGTCTATGGAGGCGGCGCACGCACGCGCCAAGCCGTTTGGCGTGTCGGTCACGACGCACGACATTGTTTTGGAGGGGACGTATTTCGGTCGCTTCGAGATATTTCTGGCGGACGTGTTCAACGTCCTGGCTCCGATTGTTCGGGTTGTTGCGTTGGAGCCGCAGTATTGCCCGACATCACCGGACACATCGCATCCTCACGTGTACCGTGGTGTTTTATGTTTGGGGGATGGGTTGCCTATCGTGGCGGCGGCGCTGCGGTCGGGCCGGATTTACGATTATTTTCTGATCGTGGCGCGGATTTTGGGTACGTATAGCGAGGCAGCGGCCTATCATCCGATTAGGCGTTGGAAGTCGGCGGGTCTGGACGTTGAGGAGGTGTGTCACGCATGCGGGTTTTCGGACGATCCGAGCGAGCTATGCCAGTGCGATCGTTGTGGCGCGTGGGTATGTACGTTTTGTATTGATGACGAGATGTCGGGCAACGTATGTATCGATTGTGCCTCGGTGTTGTCGAGTTAGTGGAGACCAGAGGAGCTAGGGGATGAAACTCAAATTCAGTCCGACGACGTGGGCCAAGTTGTGTTATTTGCGCGACTTAGGGCCTTCGGAGATCAGCGGGTTCGGGATTGCCGATTTTCCGGAGCTATTTGTCCGGGACATCCGTCTGGTGCCGCAGACGGCATCGGTGGCATCGGTCTCGATGTCCGACACGGGGGTTGCCGAGTATTTTGACCGGTGTGTGGACGAGGGGTTGCACCCGGCGCAGTTTGCTCGTATTTGGGTCCACACGCA
>FWPV01014957.1_pt1 | contig 11264 bp, 11 predicted proteins | sample 2228371 | NCBI WGS metagenome assembly FWPV01 (sample SAMEA103939776, study PRJEB20133) | metagenome | reverse complement strand
AGAGCATCGCGAACTCGTTACCCTCAGCGGTCTTCGGCGTCACCTCGACGCCCGGCACTACAACCTCAAACGTCGTGCCGCTCGGGCTCTGATCGAGGACTAGTATCCTAACACTGCCGGTATTACCGCCAACTGAGAGCCAGCCGGCAAGGGAAAAACTGGCAGCCAGTAGAACTGCTATCGCGGCCACTGCTCGCTTCGTCATCAAGGACCTCCTGTTAACGTTGGATTCTATCGAACAACCTGGCTCGGCACGCGACCCGCGCCCGCCCGCTCTTGCTAGCAGCAAGGTGTAAGTATACCAGTCGGTCGCTGGTCAGTCAAAGAACCGGCCCAACATTGCTCAGCGATTGCCTACTTTCATTCTTCCCCTTCCCTTGACTGGAGAAGGCAAGCGGGAAAACCCGGAACTGTCGCGGATTGCGCCACGTTCCTACGCGGCGGGGACTGTCCCGTGGTTTTCTCGACGGGAGCCCGACCAACCCTTCCCTCCTGATAGGGAGAAGAAAAGTTGAGGACGAAGCGTGCGGCGCCGCGCTTGACTTTTGTGCGGCGCGCACCGATTATCTACGTTCAGGAAACGAGGAACTGTCCCTTGGTCGGCGCCGAAAATTCGAGACTGTACCGGATTGCGCCGCGCCCTTAAGCAACGAGGACTGTCTCGGGGCCTTTGGTCGGACTCCGGTCATTCAGGCTTGCACTTTGACCTTTAACCTCGCGCCGCAGGCGCATCGGGGACTGTCCTTATTCTCCTGCGTTCCCACACGTCGGAAAGGGCGAAAGATGAAGCTTTTAGTCGTAGCCACGAAGTCTGAATTCGTGCGGACACTCACTGAGGCGTTAGCCGGAGACGGCCATGAGGTGGTCTCGGCGGGTAGCGCCGCCGTTGCGCTGACGCTGATTGAAACCGAATCGCCAGCCCTGATCCTGTTCAACTTTCCGCTGCCGGATTGTTCTGCCCTTGAGTTCTTACGTGCGGTCAAGGCGGGCCGGCCCGACATCGAAGCGGTGCTCATTGCGGAGCAAGCGAACCGAGACTTGATGCTCGAAGCGATTCGTGCCGGAGCTTGTGACTTTGTTGAGCAGCCACTTTCCATCGAGCACGTAGTCGCCACGGCCAGGCGGGCGTTGGAACAGCGACGACTGACACTTGATCGGCTGGCGCGCACGCAAGCCGAGGACGAGCACTACCGGATTGTCGGCAACTCGCCGGCAATGAAGATGGTTCGGGAAGCGGTCGCCCGGGTTGCCTGTACTAACCTGCGAGTGCTGGTGACCGGCGAGTCCGGTACCGGGAAGGAGTCAGTCGCGTACTGGCTGCACCGCTATTCGCCCCGGCGGGATCGGCCGTTTGTCAAGCTGAACTGCGCGGCGATTCCCCGGGACCTGCTCGAGAGTGAATTGTTTGGTTATGAACGGGGGGCATTCTCCGGAGCAACCGTGGCCAAGCCGGGCCGACTCGAACTGGCCGATACCGGGACGATGCTACTTGACGAAGTCGGTGACCTCGAGCCGGCGGTTCAGGCGAAGTTGCTGCGGGTCCTAGAGAGCGGCGAGTTTGAACGACTGGGTTCGACTCGTCCACGCAAAGTTGACATCAGGTTCATCGCCGCTACCAACAAAGACCTGATAGCCGAGATTCGGGCCGGCCGCTTTCGCGACGACCTGTACCACCGGCTGAACGGCTTTGCTCTTCACGTTCCGGCACTACGCGAGCGTAGGGATGACATACCGCAACTCGCACTGCATCTACTCGCCCAGTACTGTCAGGAGAACGGCCTGCCGCCCCGTAGCCTAAGTCCGGATGTAATCGAGTTCCTGGTCAGTCTGTCCTTCCCGGGCAATGTGCGTGAGCTCAAAAACCTAGTTGAACGGGCGGCCATTATCGCGCCAACCCAGGAGATTCGGCGCGCGCACCTTCAGATTGAAAGCCGACACTGCCTATTGGAAAGGGACGACCCGTTCGCCCGGACCAGGCCACTCGACCAGGCATTGGATGAGTTCGAGAAGGCCTACATTGAACGGCAATTGGCGCGGTTCGGCTGGAGTGTCTCCCGCACCGCGGCCGCACTTCAGGTTGGACGTTCGCGTCTTTCCCGGCGCGTCAAACAGCTCGGCATCGTCCGGCCCAGGCCGGAGAGAGGGGACTGAAGAGCAAGAGAAACCCCGGTCTTCCTGCCCAGCTTAGCGCAGGTTACGGACCATTTCCCGGACCGTTTCGGGTGCGGTCTCGGTTCCGGCAAGGCCGCCGCGTGCGACGAGCGGATGAAGCTGGTCGTAGGCAGCACGGCCAGAGCGGTAGAGAACGCCGATGGGTATTCGGTCGCCCCATTCGAGTGAACGGTGGAATGCAACAGTCTGGTTCGTCGGGTCGTAGTCCGGCTCGTTTGCCAGTTCGTAGACACGATGGCTGTACCATTTGTGGGTGTTGACATGGTTAAAGGAGACACAAGGCTGGAGGATGTCCACTAGGGCGAAGCCGCGGTGGGTGACTGCTGCCTTGATAGCGTCGGCGAGGTGGCGCTGTTTGCCGGAGAATCCGCGCGCGACGAGTCCGGCGTCCATCAGCACGGCTAAAGCGACCGGGTCGAATCCCGGAGAAGGCGAGCCGGAAGGTGTGGTCTTGGTGACCGTGCCGAAGTCGCTAGTCGGTGAGGTCTGGCCCTTGGTCAGGCCGTAGATTTGATTGTTGTGGACGAGATAGGTGATGTCAATGTTGCGGCGGAGGGCGTGAATGAAGTGGTTCCCGCCTTCGGCGTAGCCGTCACCGTCACCACCTTCGGCGATGACGGTCAAGGCCGGATTGGTCAACTTGATGCCGGTTGCCACCGGCAGGGTCCGGCCGTGGAGGCCGTTGAACAGGTTGCACCTGATGTAGTGCGGAGCTTTGGCTGCCTGACCGATGCCTGAGACAAAACAGACCTGTTCTGGCCTGAGGCCAAGTTCGGTAAGTGCCAGTTTGAGCGCTTCTCTCACGCCGTAGTTACCGCAACCAGGACACCAGGCGACTTCGTCGTTGCTCTGCCAGATGTCGCGGTCGGCGGTCTGGTTCATGTGGACGTGATGGTCTGTTTGAGTCCGGTTTCGACTTCGGCGACCGCGAACTGCCGGCCGTCGTACTTCCGGACTGAACCGGCGATGCGCAGCCCGGTTTCCTGAGTGACAAGTTGGGCAAGCTGACCAGTGTAGTTGCCTTCGACCGTGTAGAGGTATCGGGCGCCGGCAGCAAGCTGCCGGACTTCCTCGCGCGGGAACGGCCAGACCCGGCTGAGGTGAACCATTGCCAGTCGGTAGCCGTTGTCGTTCAATCTTGTTAGGACCTCGGCGACGATGCCTTTGGTCGAGCCGAAGCAAAACACCAGTGCGTCCGGGTCGGGCGGGCCGGTGTATTCGGGCGGGTCGAGCGGAGCATCGGTCAGCTTTCGGTTTCGCTTTTCCACCATCTGTCGGCGCACCACGGCCGATTCGGTGATGTGTCCTTCGGGTGTATGTTCATCCGAATCGGCGTAGACGACGTGGCCGACGGTACCAGGCAGAATACGAGGTGAAATGCCGCTATCGGTCAAGGCGTAGCGCTGGTAGACCGGGCCGGCAGACGCGACCGTTGCGGACCGAACCAGACGTTCGTCAACGGTAAGGTTTTCGGGTGCGACGGTCCAGCTAGCATCGGCCAAGTACTGGTCAAAGAGGACGATAACCTGAATCTGGTAGCTCTCGGCCAGGCGTATCGCTTGGGCCGTAGCACGAAATGCCTGAGCCGCATCGGCCGGGGTGAGGACGACTCGGGGGAACTCACCGTGTCCTGAGTAGATTGAAAAAAGCAGGTCAGCCTGGGCAGTTCGGGTAGCCAGTCCGGTGGCTGGGCCTGGTCTCATGCCTAAGCATATGACAAGCGGGATCTCGGTCATGCCGGCGAGGCTCAACGCTTCGTTCATCAAAGAGAAGCCGCTCGCCGAGGTGCACGTCAAGGCCGGCGCTCCGGCAAACGCCGCCCCAATCGCCATATTGGCCGCAGCGACTTCATCTTCAGGCTGCTCGCATAATACGTTGAGCCGGTCAGCGTGGCGCGCCACGTACTCGAAGAGCGGACTTGCCGGAGCCATCGGATAGTTGGTGAAAAACCGGGCTCCGGCTGCGAGTGCTCCGAGTGCGAGTGCCTGCGCGCCGGTAACGAGAATAGCAGAGTGAGGAATCAAGGGGGAGGGAATGCTGAGCGCAGAACGCCGAGCGCGGTGCACATGCTCGTATCCGGCCCGGGCGCAGGCCAGGTTTGCCTTGGCGGCTTCGACCTGACCGGTCGAAAACTGCTCGGTGAGGAGTCTGAGCAACGGCTCGAGCGGCTGGCCGAGCAACGCCAGCAGCGCACCAACTGCAACGGTGTTGGCAAGGAGAACATCTTGGCCAACTTCAAGAGCGAGGGCTGCCATCGGGATGTTCATTACATTTGCACCGTCACCCTTTTCGGCCAGCACCATCGCACCCGACCCGACGTATTCGGGGAGCAGGCTTGGGTCGAGCAGTGCCACCAGTGCTGAAGCATCGGCGTCAGCCGCGACTGGCCGGTCAGCGACTCTGATCCGGGCAAAATTGTGTCCGCCGCGGATACGGGACATCAAATCCTGGGTGACAAACACGTGGAAACCGCAACGCACCAGGACCCGGGCGAGCAATCTGGAGCAAAGCTGGACGCCCTGACCGGCCTGACCAGCGATGACCATTCCCAAATCGGTGTGGCTCATCGAAACTCCTCGATTGCGGCAACAAGCAGTCTGGGGTCAGGCCGGCGCTCAACGAGCGGGCCGCGCGCCAGAGGCAACAACTGGTCTTCGTAGACCGGGCGGTGCGACCGGTAGAAGACACCGAGCGGGATGCGGCTTTCCGGCGAGTTCGAAGCCGGCCACTCGCGCGCCCGAGCCAGAGCTTTGTCTAAGTCGGACGGGTCGTGCCCGTCGGCGGCAAGTTCATAGACCCGTTCTTTGAACCACATGAAACTGTTGACGCGATTATAGGTGACACAGGGCTGGAGGATGTCGAGCAGGGCAAAACCGGGGTGGCTCAAGGCCTCGACCATCAGTTGTGTCAGCTGGGACTGGTTTCCGGCAAAACCGCGCGCGATGAACGTCCCACCCGCTCCCAGGGCGAAAAGTAGTGGGTTGAACGGTGGCAGATACCGGCGAGCGTCGCGCCGGACAAGTTCAGGGACGCTGGTTGGAGTTGGTTGACCACGAGTAAGGCCGTAGACCCCGTTATTGTGAACAAAGCAGGCAATCTTGGGGTTGCGGCGGAGCAGGTGGAGCAGGTGGTTGCCACCCTCAGCATACATATCGCCGTCGCCGCCAACTGCGATTACTGTCAGGTGATGATTGGCCAGCTTTACGCCGAGGGCATGAGCAAGGGCGCGGCCATGAAGCCCGTGAAAATAGTTGCAATTGATATGGTGGGCAGTTCGGCCGGCCTGCCCGATACCAGCTACGACAACAACCTGCCAAGGCGCAAGTTTCATTTCAACGAGCGCCTGACGGAACGAGCCGAGAATTGCATAGTTGCCGCAGCCCGGGCACCAGGTTGGTTCAGCGGTTGTGGACCATTCGGCCGGCGTCTTCTTCATCGTCTTGCTCTAGTCGTTGAGCGTCGAGGGCGACCGAATGATGGAGCTGGTCTTGACCGGTGGTTCAATCCATTAGCTCTTTCAGGCGGCTGACCAACTCTCCACTGGTGAACGGCCGGCCGTCGTACTTTAAGACTTCGTGCTCCGGTGCGATTCTCGTCTCCCGACAGAGCAGCCGGCCGAGCTGGCCGGTCGAGTTGTTCTCAACGGTAATGATGTGCCGACAGGCGCTCAGCCGAGCGACGATACCGGCACGGGGAAACGGGCAGAGCTCGGACAGATGAACCGCACTGACGTTCAGTCGTTCAGCCCGAAGACGGTCAACCGCCTCGCGCACTGGTCCCAAGGTCGAGCCGAAGCAGACAATTGTATGCTCGGCATCGTCACAAGGATAAGGTGCGGCGATGTCAACCTCTTGAACCATAGCCGACAACTTCCCCATCCGTTTGTCATGCATTCGGGTTCGGGTCGAGGAGTCTTCAATCTGAAACCCATCTTCGTCATGCTCGTTGCCGATGCTGCGGACAACCTGTTGCGGAACACCAGGACGCAGTCTTGGTGATACTCCGTCATCAGTAACAGCATAGCGCCGATACGAGAACGGCGCAAGGTTCGGTCCGAGCTGGATGGTCTCAGCTCTGGGCTGAGACGTTTCAACCGGATTCAGGCTCGACACAGTCCAAAGCGAATCGGACAAAAATTGGTCGGACAGAACAATCGCCGGCACTTGATATCTCTCGGCAAGGTAGAACGCACGTCGGGTCAGCTCGAACGCCTGCTCGGCGTTGCCCGGGGCAAAGACGAAACGAGGGAACTCGTCGCCGGATGCGGTGATGGCAAACAGCAACTCGGCTTGCTCGGTTCTGGTGGGAAACCCGGTAGCGGGCCCAGGCCGCTGGGCCAAGACAATGACACACGACAGCTCGGCCATACCGGCCAGGCCCAATCCTTCAACCATGAGGGAGAACCCTCCGCCCGAGGTCGCGGTCATGGCTCGCGCACCGGCGTAAGATGCCCCGAGAACCTGGTTGATCGCGGCAAGTTCGTCTTCGGCCTGCTCAACCACCAGTCCGAACCGCTGCTGTTTGCCGGCGAGATACTCCATAATCGGAGTGGCAGGCGACATCGGATAACCGGAGAAGAACTGAACACCGGCAAAGAGCGCTCCCAAGGCAATCGCGTGGCTGCCGGACAGCAGAAGCCGACGCGGCGACCTTTTCAGGGCTGGAACCGCGCATGGACATGACCGGGCAATAGCCGGGGAGACGAACCTGTACCCGGCTTGGGCGCAGGCCCGGTTCAACCGGACCGCATCGTGGCCCTTAGCCGCGAATCGCTCGTCGAGCAAGTCAAGCAGCGGGCGGATCGGATGACCGATGAATGCGAAAAGTGCACCGAGTCCGACGGTATTGGCCATTGTCCGTGGGGCTCCCAAGTCACTGGCGAGCTTCTCAGTCGGCACGCGCACCAAAGAACCGTCGGTTGCCGAGTCCGACATCCCTGGAGCGATAATCATCCCGCCGGACACGAGGTCGGGCCGGCGGAGCGCGATTGAGGCCTCATCAAGCGCAAGCAGTAGATTGGCGCTACCGAAATTACCAAGCCGGGGCCGCTCACTGATTCGGACTGAAGTGAAATTGTGGCCGCCCCGAATACGCGACATCACGTCCGGATAAGAGAAGACGTAGTAGCCGCTGCGGACTAGCGCCCGTGCGAGCAACTCGGACGCGGTGTCAACACCCTGGCCGGCCTGCCCGGCGATTACGACGGTGATATCGGTCATTGTGTTATCCCCAGGACTCGTGAAGAAGGACGAGTGTCGGTTCGGCTGTTGTCATAAGCCCGGACTTGGTTCACAGATTCAGCCAGCGCGCCTGACGCAGGATGGCGCGTACCTCGACCAGAGTACGGAAACGGAGCAGGTCCTGGGCGACAAGCGAACGGTCTACGGCCGCAAAGAGTCTCGGGTCCTTGTGGGCCAAAGCGATGTAGGGCACGCGAATTGCGACATGGCCAACGGTGTAGGCACAGACCACGGCCAGGAGGAATCCGAAGAGATAATTGAACGCACCCATGCTGAACGCAACGCGCGAGCAGAGCACCGCTGCCAGGAGAACTGCGGCCGCGGCGGCAAAGAGGAACAACAACAGGTACACCACCCAGTGAGGCAGATTGGTCAGCTCCTGTACCGGGACGAAGAAACGATTGGTCAGTATCAGGGCGCCGATAAAGAGGACGGTTTCGTAGAGAACGCGCGAGAGGTCCCGTCCGGCTCTCAAGAACTGCACCCCGGCAACAGTCGCCACGAAGCCGAGTGCGGCCCAGTCCAACCAGTTGTAGCGCATCGAAGGAAAGCCCGGGAGTGCACCGGATTGCGCGCGTTTCTACGCGGCGGGAGCTGTCCCGGTGTTTTCCGGCAGTGGACGTTTGAGAAAAAGGATTGCCCGGGTGATGATGCCGGTCTGCTCGCTGCCACTGATTGTCGCAACCAACTCCCATCCTTCGTGGCCGAGCTGGGTGATGTAGGCTTCGACGCCTTCCATGGTGTCACGGGGTTTCTTCTCGCCCGGGACAACAACGCCCCAACGAGCCATCTTCAGAATCGGACTGAGGTTGACGTCAATCTGCACAAACTTGTACTCAAACTTCGTCATAGGGCGACTCCTTTCGACTGCCCATGCTAGCCGCCGGTGCGGCCAAGTCAAGACCGACGACAAGCACTGGAATTGACTCACCCTGAAATCCGGAACTGTCCCTAAGTCTAGCGGGAAAGTTGGTCGGTCAGTAGTCAACCCGCTGCCAAGAAAGGGAGTCGTGGGCAAAAGTCACGAGCAGATAGCCGAGGCGACCAAAGTCGAGCTGGCTTTTGCTCGGCTGCATCGTCCCGGTGATGAAGTGTCGCACCCCCTCGACTTCAATCCTGCGCCAGCCGTGGATATGGCCCGAGGCGATCGCCCAGACGCCGTGCTTCCTGAGCAGACTCTGGAGTTTGGCCCGCTCCGGGCCGCTGGCCAATCGGCCGATGTCTGGCACGACGTCGTCGTAGAGCGGGAAGTGGGTCATGACGAACTTCGCGCACTCGCCGGCTCCAGCCAGTTCTCTCTCGAGCCATTCGAACTGGCGACTTCCCAGTCGGCCTTCGGCCGTGTCAAGAAAAATGAGCCTGACCCTGCCGGCAATAACGACCGAGTAGCAGCTGGGACCGAACACGGCTTTGTACATTCGCCAAGCATCGGCCTGATACAAGTCGTGGTTACCGAGAGTGACGTAATACGGCACGCCGACGCTATCCAGCCCGGCACGGGCACGCTCCACTTGGTCTGGTTTGCCGTCGTGGGTCAGGTCACCGAGTACGCAGAAGAAACCAATACCATTCTCGGCAACGTCGTGCCGGAAACGAGCCATCGTCGGGTGTTCGGCAAGGGTGTAATGGACGTCGCCGAAAACGGCAAAAGTGAACGAGTCTGGGTTGACTCTGACCGGGTCGGGAACCGCCAGCTCGCCGGACAGACTTTCCTCGACTCGCTGCTCAACCGAAGGATGAAAAAGGAACTGTCCGACATCCCACTCACAGCCGGCAGCGAGCAACAGAATTACGAACCCGGCGCGCGGTCGCTGTCTAAAAGTCACGACTCACCCCAAGTTCGGCCGCGATTTCGCTGGCTGACACCAGCAGGCCGGACAGACCGTTGACTGCGGCGGCACAGCCGGCTGAAACATGCCAGTCAGCACCAACCGAGAATCGACCCAGTAGTCCGAGCGGCAGTTGCTGCGGGTTATGAACAGTAAGCAGGTCAAGATTGGCGAGACGAATGCTCAGCTCAAAGCCGGGCCGGCAAAGGAAAGCCCAGTCAGCAAGGTACGCAAGGTTCCACTCCGATACCGGACTGCGCCAGTAGCAAGGCGAGCTGAACCGGGCCGGGTCGAAGATGGTGGCGCGCCAGACCAAGCCGACTCCGAGCTCCAAGCAAAGCCACGGCGACCCGGTCACAAATCCGAAGACCCGATTCTCGCCTGCCTGCCAGTCGTGCCACTGCTCGTGGGCCGCCCCGGCTCTGAAGCGTAGGTCAAGGGACTGAACCGGCCGCAGCTCAGCATCAAGACCATAGACGGCAAAACCCTGGCTGCCCAACACACCTCTGGCTCCGGCCAGTCGGAGACGGGTACGCCGACCAACAGGTAGTATTGTCAGCCCGGTAACAAGGAGCCCGCTCTCAACACCGGGCTCGTACCTCAACCTTGTCCCGAGCTGACCTTCCCACAACCCCTGCGCCTCGGCGGCAACAACGAGCAGAGCTAGCCAAACACCGGCTGCTGTCTTCGGCATCACTTCAGTATGACCACAGGGGCGCGACAAGTCAACAGCGCAATCGCCGTCCCCAATCCGAGCCATTGAGCCAACGCGACCAAACCGGAAGAGCAGCAGAAAGAAAAACGGGGCAGTGCCTCGTTTTCCCATTTGACTTGGCTCGGGTTTTTGGTATAATTATTTTGAGGCTGAGGTAACGGCGGAGCCGCCGTCTTTGAGTTATTCACAACTCTACCTCACAGAATAGCATCTGCCACTGTCAGTGCCGGGGGAATCTAGGAGGTTTGGATGTGGGGTCGTGTTCTTATGCCTGGGCCAAGTCCGGAGAAAGATACCGAATCGCAGACAGCGCCGTCACGTCATCGGGTGATTGTCGTTGCGCCGGAGAAAACCAAGTACGCTCCGACGCGGTCGCTGATGACTTTTCGACTGCTCCTGCCTGAACCGAGCCCGATTCCGGTAAGGAGTAAGGACTAGCAAAGGGCCCGCGCTGGTCTGGATTCAGTGAGAGGGTTCGGACCGGAGCAATGGTACCGCAGCGTGTGGGCATCAACCAACCAGCTCGACGAGAAGATGCCGGCCGATAACGCCAGCCCGTAGCCGGGGTAGTGACCGTGTCGCAACCGGCTGAACCCAAGTCCGAGCACTGGCGGTAACCAAATGGGCCGGAGACGGAGGCTACAATGAGAAGTCGTCTTAACCAAGCCGGGGTGTGGAGTTTGTTTCTCCTCCTAGCTGTGCCCGCGTTGTCGGACGCAGGCGAATGGAGCGAGCGATTCCGCTCCTGGCACGGAGCAAATGAGTTTCGGTGCATCGGCACGAACAACTCGGCCCATCTGGCATGGTGGGAATCGTATCTGCTCCAGGCCTATCTTCCAATGTACAATTCAACCGGCGACTGTTTTTGGCTTGACCGATTCGTCGTTCACGCCGACGAGGTGATTCGTGTCGCCCAGGACGTACCAGTCACCGGCGGCTATTGGCCCGGCTATCGTGACGGCTTTCTCGGCTGGGGCACGACGCGCTACGACCCGCACGGACGCTACCAGGAGTATCTGGTCCACGATGGCCGGATATGCTTGCCGATGGTGCGGTTTGTCCGGATGGTCTATGAACAACCGGCGTTGCGCGACCGGTACGCCCGCCAGGCGCGACGCTATCAGGCGTTCGTTGAGGAAAACGTCATCGCCAAGTGGTACCGCAGTTTCAACCTAGACCGCGGTACTGGCGAAGACTTGGAGCACTTCGGCGGCTGGCGCAACCTGCCCTTGAACCAATTCCTCGCGTTCGGCGAGGTGCTCTTGGTGCTTGCGGACATCGCTCGGATGCCGGAATGCGGAAGGTCGC
>FWPV01014956.1_pt1 | contig 11264 bp, 8 predicted proteins | sample 2228371 | NCBI WGS metagenome assembly FWPV01 (sample SAMEA103939776, study PRJEB20133) | metagenome | reverse complement strand
CGCACCAGGGCCAATAGTACCACAATTTGCAGCTAAGTCAAGCCGGAACACCGGCTAATCTAACATTGTCGAGGTAGTTACGCTGGATATTGGCCCTATAACCTCTGAATCGCTGGCCGGTATGTTACCCGCCGCACCCGGCGCGGGTTGCAAACCCGCGCCGGGCGGTATTTTCGTATCCGGGGATGCGTCGGGGCGCTTGAGCGACTGAGCCGGGAGGCGGGTCAACCACTCGCGGGTCGCACGCGGGGAAGGCAGGCGCACGACGGCGAGATGGGCGTATTCCGGCCGGGCGAAGAGGGCCGGGTACTCCCGCCGTCGCCGGTGGTAGGTTTGCAGCGACCACAGGACGATGGAATCGCGGCTGAAGAGCGCCTTCCGCAGCGATTCGCGGTTGCCGCTCCACAGCTCCTCCCGGGTCAGCGACCGCCGGAGCGTGCGCCACACCACCCGCCACAGGACCACCGGCAGCGAGTAGTCCAGCCAGACCACCGTATCTGCCCGGCCCCAGGCGATGTCGCGGACCTGGCTGTAGTTGCCGTCCGTGACCCAGGCGTCGCCGGCCAGGGCTTCGGCCACGCGCGTCCGAAACACGTCCAGCGGGGCCTCGGTCCAGTTCGGCTCCCAGTGGAGCGCGTCCAGCTCCACGTGGGGGCAGCCCAGGCGTTGGGCGAGCTGGCGCGCGGTGGTCGTCTTGCCGGAGCCGGACGTGCCGATCACGACGATGCGCCGGGGGCGTCCCGACGAGTTCGGCGGCGTTTGGATCATCGCCTGGCTACACATCTCGTCCTATCATTCGCCGCGTCGCCGCCAGCGCACGCGAACCAGATAACCGGCTACCCCTATCCACATCGCTACGGCGAGCAAGGCCAGGGCGATCATCTGCCCCGGCGACAGATAGCCGCCCGATGCGCGCGACGCGATGTGCAGCGCGTGCAGGATCGAGGTACGCGCCGCGTCGTCACCCTGGGAGCAGTATAGCACCACACCTTTGGCGTCGAGGCTCACAAAGGTCAGGTGATATGCGGAGCCGGACACGGGATGAGCCATGAGCGGTTTGCCGGCGTCGCCCCGGACGGCGTACAGGTGTCCATCGGAGGAGATGGCCAGGACGTCCAGGAGACCGTCGGCCGTGAGGTCAACCAGAATAGGCTCGCGCATCATCTCCAGCTTGTTCTCCGACGGATACCGGCCCTCGAAGGTCCATTGGAGACGACCGTCCCGGCCGTCCAGCGCCCGGAGCGCGTTGGCCGGCGTGACCCGGGTGTAGACCGTGGTCTGGGCGACCTCATCGTAGTCGGCCCGGTATTCCGGCCCAAAGGCCAGCACGACCTCCAGCGCCGGGTCGGCGTCCAGGTTGCCCACGGCCGCGGCGTACCCCGCCGGTCCGCCCGTGCCGTGAATATCCGCCTCGACGGCGCCATCGGCCTTGTGCGTCAGCCATACGCCATACCCGGCCACCGTGGGCGCTCGCCACAGCAGTTCCCCGTTGCCGGTCAATACGTAGTAGTGACAGCGCGTCCCCCAGCCCACCTCCATCATCCCATCGCCGTTAAAGTCCGCGATCGTGGTCGAGATGTAACCGAAATCCGGGACATAGCCCAGCTCCGGCGGAGCCTGGGCCTGCTGCTCCGCGGAAGGAGCTGCCAGGTAGGTCCACAGCAAGTTGCCCTCCCGATCCCAGGCCAGCTCCCGCTCCCGCGACGGGTTGTACAGGTGACTGTGGCTCAGGATCTCGCGGCGGCCATCCCCGTTGACGTCGCCCACGGTTGGGACGTTGTATGCGCTGCCGTCGGTCTGCCGCTGCCAGATGACCCGGCCGTCCTGCCCGCGCAGCAGATAGATGGTCCGAGGGTTGCCGTAATCGTTGATCGCGATCTCCGCCCAGCCGTCGCCGTCCACGTCGGCCACGGTCATGCCCATCCCGTGGCCGGGGAAGGGCTGCTCCCACAGGAGCGACGCATCGCTGCCCCTCAAGGCCATGACCCGCGAATCGGACGCCAGGACGACGTCGCGCTGCCCGTCGTTGTCCACGTCGGCGATGACCGGCGTGCTCCAGAAAAACCAATCTCCCACGTTGTACCGCCACAGCACGCTGCCGTCCTCGACGTGGTAGGCGTAGAGCCAGAAATCCTGGGCCGGGTAGTTGTTCACGCCGATGAGGTACTCTGCGCGTCCGTCATCGTCTATATCCGCCGCCACCGGGAAGAAACTGCCGAAGGTGTAGCCTTCGGGAGCAGAGACCTGCCATAGCTCCGCCGGCCGGTCGAGCAGTTGCCATCGGTCGGACGTGCTGGCCGCTGTGTTAGACAGGTCGTGGCGAGGGTAGGGCCAGTCCGCCGGATCGGCTGGGGCCGGCGCACACATCGAAAGAAGCCATGCGCCGGCCACGAGGAGGATGACGAGGACGATCGCTGTCCGCAGCGCGCGTGGGGACACGGAACCTCCGACATCGCCGATAGTATCGGCAGGCGTATTATACACCGAATTGCCCGGCGTGACCAATGGATCGAAGCAAAACGGGGGCGAGATAAGGTCCTCGCCCCCACAGGATCACGCCGGGTAGCGGATGCCTACTTCTCTATGGACACCCACAGGCCCTCTACTCCCGGGACGGCCGAGGCGTGTGAAGCCGGCGCCGCGCTGAACCCGATCTCCTGCGCCCGGGTCACGCTGCGGATGTCTAGCTCCGCCTCGCGCAGGGCGGCGAGCAGCGCCGGGCGTGCCGCGCCGATCCGCAGGCTGCGCAACGGCGCCCCCAGGGGCAGTTGATTCTCCGATTTGTAGCGTCGCACCTCGGTGGCGATCCCCACGAGCGCGCGCCCGGCCATCTCATCTGCCTCATCCGGCGGCTCGTCCGCGGCCGCCGGCCACGGGGAGACGTGGATCGACGCCGCCCCATCCGGCCGGGCAAAGTAGAGTTGGTAGATCTCCTCCGTGATGTGCGGCACGATGGGCGCGAGCAGCTTGATCACAGTTCGCAGCACGTGGTACAGGGTGTACCGGGCCGCCTCCTTCCGTCCGTCCCCATCGTCCAGTTCGTAGAGCCGGACCTTCACCATCTCCAGGTAGTTGTCCGCCAGGACCTCCCAGAAAAATGACTCCACCTCGCTCTTGGCGGCCCCGTGGTCATAGTCCATGAACGCGGCCGTGGCGACGCGGATCGTCTGCTGGAGCCGGCCCAGGATCCAGCGGTCGGCCGGCAGGAGGGCCGGGGCCGCCGGCGACGGCGCGTACCCGGCCAGGAACGGCCGCGCGAAGCGGGCCACGTTCCACAGCTTGGTCACGAACCGCTGCCCGGCCGCGATCTTGTCCTCGTCAATCACCGAATCCCGGCCGAGCCGGGTGCTGGCGGCCCAGTACCGGACTGCATCCGCCGAATACCGCTCCATCACGTCCACGGGGTCTAACGGACCGCGCCCCCGTGATTTGCTGACCTTGCCGCCCGCCGGGGCCAGGCCATACCCGGAGATGGCGATGTTCGACCAGGGCAGTTGCCCAAAGTGGTAGAGCGACTTGACGATGGTGTAGAACGTCCAGGTGCGGATGATCTCGTGGGCGTGGGGCCGGAGCGACATGGGAAACACCCGCTGGAACAGCGCGTCGTTCGCCAGCCACTCGCCGGCGATCTGCGGGCTGACCGACGAGGTGGCCCAGGTGTCCATCACGTCGGTCTCCGGGATGAACTCGGCGCAGCCGCAGGCGCACGGCCGGGCCGGGCGCTGGGTCAGCGGGTTCACCGGCAGATCGGCCGGGTCGGCCAGGATGACGGCCCCACAGTCGGCGCAGTACCATATCGGGAACGGCACGCCAAAGTAGCGCTGCCGCGAGATGCACCAGTCCCAGGCCAGGTTTTGCACCCAATCCTCGTACCGGGCGCGCATGTGGGCCGGGTGCCAGGCGATGTCCCGGCCGGCCTGCAGGAACTCGGCCTTGTGGTCGAGGATCCGGATGAACCACTGCTGCGTCTCGATGTACTCGACCGGCGTGTCGCAGCGCTCGTGCACCCGGACCGTCTGCGGGGCGCGCTGGCGGTCGAGCAGCAGCCCCCGATCCGCCAGGTCCGCGACGATGCGCGCCCGCGCGGCGGCGACGCTCAGGCCGGCGTATGGCCCGGCCAATTCGGTGAGGTTGCCGTCGCGGCCGATGACGCTGATGAGCGGCAGGTTGTGCCTGTACCACCATTCCACGTCCGTGGTATCGCCGAACGTGCAGCACATGACGACGCCCGTGCCCTTTTCCGAGTCGGCTTTGGCGTCGGCCTGGATCGGGACGGCGCGCTCGAACAGCGGCGTGATGGCTGTCTGCCCCACCAACGCCCGATGTCGCTCGTCGCCGGGGTTCAGGAAGACCGCCACGCACGCCGGCAACAGCTCGGGCCGGGTGGTGGCGATGGGCAAGACCGCGCCGTCAGCGAGCCGGAAGGCCACGGTCACGAACTCCGTCTCGCGCTCCAGGTCGTCCACCTCGGCCTGGGCGATGGCGGTCCCGCACAGCGGACACCAGATCGAGGGCGCGGCGGCTCGATAGGCCAGGCCCTTGCGGTACAGGTCAATGAACGAATATTGCGATATCTTGCGCGCCAGGGGGCTGATCGTCGTGTAGGTGTGTCGCCAATCCACGCTCAGGCCCAGCCGTCGCCAGATCCACTCGTATTGGGCCTCGAACTCTTGCGTCACGTTCAGGATGGCCTCGATGAATGCCTCGCGCCCCACCTGGGCCGGTTTGATGCCCAGGCGTTGCTCCACCAATCGCTCGGTGGGCAGGCCGTTGTCGTCCCAGCCCATGGGGTAGTAGACGTTGTGGCCGTTCATCCGCCAGAAGCGGGCCATGAAATCGGTCTGGCTGTACGAGTAGCAATGGCCCAGGTGGAGGTCGCCGGACACGGTGGGCGGCGGGGTGTCAATGGCATACACCGGGCGCTCATCTTCGAGTGAGAAGTGAAAGATGCCCTGTTCTTCCCAGAATCGCTGCCATCGCGCTTCTTGGGTCTGGGGGTGGTAGCTGAAGGATGAAGGCGGAAGGATGAAGGATGAAGGCGGAAGGATGAAGGATGAAGGCGGAAGGATGAAGGATGAAGCAGTGGGGGCGTCATCGCTTCGCGCCGGGTTTGCGTCCTCGTGCATGGGAATCTCCTTTCGGATGCCGAGGGTGCGCTGGCCCGGCGCGGCGGGGGGTCAGAGGCGACCCGGGGTGCGCGCGCGGGGCCGGCGGCCTTCGGCGGCTATGGGACGGGCTGTCGTAACGTTCACATCCGCATCGTCGTCTGGGTTCGTGTCTTTGACGATGAGATGCGTGGCTGGTTGCGCGCGCATCTGGGTCTCACCTCCTTCCCGTGGTGCGTGTTTCGTGTTGCGTATTCCGTGTTGCGTGGTGCGCGCCATAGATCCCGAAGATGGGGGTATATCTATGACGCTCCGCGCAATCGTTGCAGTTCATCCTGCAATTCGGCCAGGCGGGCTTCGGCGGCAGCGGCGCGAGCTTCGGCGGTGCGGCGGGCGGCCGTCTCGGCGCGGCGGGCGGCCGCTTCTTCGGCCGGCGTCGGCAGCCACTCGCCCGTCGCCGGGTTGTACAGGCGCAAGACGTAGGCCATCTGGTCCGCGCTGCCCGATCGCGCCCATAGCTCCAGCCCCAACGTCTGGCTGGATAGTCCCAAAATGCCTCGCTCTGTCCCCAGGGAGGGCAGTGGCCGATAGCTTTTGCCTCGCAGCCGATGTCCCTGCAAGATCGGCCGAAAGTATTCGCCCGTCGGGTCAAACAGGAAATACTCGCGCACGCCCAGCCCGGCGTACAGCCCGTGCTTCCAACCCAGGTCGGCGCGCCAGGTGCGCGGGGAGGCAAACTCAAAGACCACGTCGGGCGGCTTGCCTTCTTCCCAGACCAGGTAGTTGCGCCGCGTCACCTTGGGCACGCCCAGGGCCACGAACACGTCGGGCGCGATGCTTTTAGAAGGCTCGCCCTCCACGAAATAGATCAGCAGATCGGCGCCCACATAGACCTGGGGGTTCTCGCGGTAGTATTGCTCCAACGCAAAGCGCGTGTCGGTAATGCACCGGTACTGCAGGTCGTTATCGGCCATCGGTTCACCATCCGAGTCGGGATAATAGACCGCCGCAGGTTCGGCCGGGGGCCGGGCGCGGGGTTTGGGAATGGCTGCTACAGCGCTCATGTCCTGTCACCTCCACCGAGAGGATGTTCACGGTGCGGAGTATAACACGTGGTCTATGCGTCGTCAATGGGTCAAGAACGTGTTGCGTGCTATTTCGCGGCGGCGTTGGCGGCCACCAGGAGCGGGTCCCAGACCGGCGCGAACGGCGGCGCGTAGCTCAGGTCGAGCTGTTGCAGGTCGGATACCGTCAAACGATGGTGGAGCGCAGTCGCCAGCACGTCCACGCGCTTGGCGACACCCTCCCCGCCGACGATCTGCCCACCCAGGAGCCGGCCGGTCGCCGCGTCCGCGATCAGCTTGACGTGGATGGGCGTCGCGCCGGGAAAGTAGTGCGGCAGGTTGGTGGCCTCGATCCGCGTGGCCTGCACGGTGTAGCCCAGCGCCTCGGCCTGGGCGGTCGTCAGGCCGGTGCGGGCCACCGCCAGGTCGAAGGCGCGCAGCACCGTCGTGCCCACGATCCCGCCAAAGGCCGCGTCGCCGCCGGCGGCGTTGGTCCCGGCCACGCGGCCCTGCTTGTTGGCCGTGCTGCCCAGGGGGACGTAGGCCGGCCGGCCGGCGACCAGGTGGAACGCCTCGGCGCAATCGCCGGCCGCGTAGACGTCGGGCAGGTTGGTGCGCTGATGGTCGTCCACCGCGATGGCCCCGGTCGGCCCCAGGGTCGCGCCGGCGGCCTGCGCCAGCGCCACGTGGGGCCGCACGCCGATGCTCAGCAGGGCGACGTCGCACGGGAGGTCGCCGTCCCGCGTAACCACGCGCTCCAGGCGGCCCCGGCCCTCGAAGGCCAATGGCTCGCCGGCCACGATCTCCACGCCCTGCCGGGCCAGCTCCTTCTCCACGAGCGCGCGCACGTCGTCGTCGAGCACCGGGCGCAGCACCTGGCCGGAGCGGATCAGCATTGTCACCGCCAGCCCCAGCCGGCGGAACGTCTCCGCCATCTCCACGCCGATGTAGCCGCCGCCCAGGACGACGGCGCGCCGGGGCCGGTGCTCCGCGATGAACCGCTGGAGGGCCAGCCCCTCTTCCAGCGAGCGCAGGGCAAAGACGCCGGGCAGGTCCAGGCCGGGCCGGGCCGGCTGGATGGGGCTGGCACCCGTGGCGATGACCAGCGCGTCGTAGCGTTGCTCGAACGTGCGGTCGGCGGCCAGGTCGCGCACGGTCACGGTCCGCGCGGCCGGGTCAATGGCCGTGACCTCGTGGCGGACACGCACCTCCACGCCCTGCTTCGCCATCTGCTCCGGCGTGCGGGCGATGAGGGCGCGGTAGTCGGCGACGTCGCCGGCGATGAGGTACGGCAGCCCACAGGCCCCGTAGGAGATGTGCGGGCCGCGCTCATAGACCACGGCGGACAGGGCCGGGTCGGTGCGTTTGGCCTTGGCGGCCGCGCTCATGCCAGCGGCCACCCCACCGATGACAATCAGTTGCTTGCTCACGGTCATTCCTCGTTCTGCACTTGCTGTCCCAGGAACTCGTCTACGGTCAGTCCGGTCACGCGGATGATCGCCCGCAGGGCGCCGGGATGATACGGCCGGTCACGCGATGAGCGGGTCCCCGTGTTCCAGGCACGACTCGATCAGCTTGCGAGCCACGTCCTGGGCGATCTCCATCGTCTCTGCGACGGTTCGCCCCTGGGCGATCAACCCCTGCAGGTCGCTGCTGGTTGCCAGGTAGCCGCCCTCTGCCAACGGCTCAATCTGGATGGTAAGTAGAATCTCGCTCATGTGTGCACCTCGTGTTGTGCGAACGCTACTTTCATTCTGGCACGGGCCGGGCCGGAGTGCAAAGCCGCTATCCGGCCAGGGTGTCCGTCATCGTTTTGCGTTAAGGCCCTCCATGCGGGGACATACCCCCTCTCCCTGGTAGGGAGAGGGCCGGGGTGAGGGTGGAAACGGCCGGCCGGCGCAGAACGCCCCTCACCCCGACCCTCTCCCCGATGGGGAGAGGGAGCCAACACGCCTCCGCGTGCAAAAACGTGACGGGCACCCATCCGGCCAACTCGTCCAGCCTGGCCCGGAGCCGGGTCTGCCGCTTGCGGAAGTCGGCGAGCCTGGCCCGCTCGCCGTCCACCACGGCGTCGGCGACGATCACTTGCCTGGCTCACAGGCATTCGTCATCTTGCGCCTGTTGCTCCAAAAAGTCGGCGAACGATGTCAGTTCCGCCTGCACCTGGGCCAAAACCGCTGGCGCGCGTTCAACCAACGCCTGCACCTTCGCGGGGTCGAACTTGAAGGCATAGACGTTGCGGACAACGTGCCGGAAACCTCGATATTCGTCCAGCGCGTCTCGGGTATCCGTGGAGATCACCGCCGGGCGCACCGTCGGCACTTCGGCGGCCATCTGGCCCAGCAGCACCTGGTGCCAGTTCGCGCCTTGCGGGACGTTGTCATCTACAACAGCCGCGATCCGTTGGAACAGTCGTTCCAGGCCGCCATAGAAGCCATGCAAGTTCAACGCCACCCCGTCCAGGTAATAGTCATCGGCTGACTGGGCTGCCCGGCGACACCCTTCCTGTGCCCGGTCCACCACCCGGCCCAATTCGGCGATCTCGTCCCGAATCCGCTCTGCCAGTCGTGCCCACGGTTCGATCATAGCTCAATGCCCTCCTGCTCCACCCGCTGCCGCAGGGCCGGGGGGCACGTATCCGGGTCCACCAGATCGATCTCGAACTCGGAACTCAGCCCGGTAACCGCAGCCACGGCCCGGTAGAACTCGCCCGGCGGGATGCCCCAGGCCACCAGGTCTATGTCTGACCAGGGAGTGAACCACGCGCGGTGAGTCACCGACCCGAACGCCACGACCCGCGTCGCGGCAAACCGCTGACGCAACAGCATCGCTGCGGCGCGGGCTGTCTCCCAGGCGCGTTCCCACCGCTCTGGCTCCACGGGCTTACGGATCGGCCGATAGGCTCGCCGTTCTGCGGCGGTCAATTCCAATGCTGTTCTGCTCATCGGTGACCTCCAGACCCCCCACTGCCCGCCACCGGAGAGGAGAAGAGTACCTCTATGCGTTTATCATACCACGTTCACGCCAACTCGTCCAGCCTGGCCCGGAGCCGGCCCTGCCGCTCGCGAAAGTCGGCGAGCCTGGCCCGCTCGCCGTCCACCACGGCGGGCGGGGCCTTGCCGGTGAAGCCGGGGTTCGCCAGCAGCCGCTCCAGCCGCGCGATCTGCGCCGTCACGCCGTCCAGCTCTTTGGTCAGCCGGGCGCGTTCGGCGGCGATGTCCACCAGGCCGGCCAGGGGCAGGTAGCACTCCACGTTGCCCACCACCAGGGCCACAGCCTGGGTTGGCTTCTGATCTAACGCGGCCTCGATCTGCAAGCGGGCCGGGTCCACGTGGGCCAGCAGGGCGATGGCCGGGGCCTGCTGGCGCAGCATCTCTGCCTGATGGCCAGCGGCGATGATGGCGGCGATGCGCCGGCCGGCCTCTACCTCGTGCTCGGCGCGAGCGTTGCGGATGGCCCGCACCAGGTCCATCACCAGGGCCATGTCGGCCTCGGCCGCCTCGTCTATCGCGCCCTCTGGGTCCGGCCACGGAGCCACCATCAGCGATTCGCCTGCGTCAGCATGGGGTAAGTGCTGCCAGATCTCCTCCGTCACGAAGGGCATGAACGGGTGGAGCAGGCGCAGGGTACGCTCCAGCACGTAGACCAGCACGCGCCGGGCGGTATCGGCCGCCTCTGCGTCATCGCCGTAGAGCCGCAGCTTGCTGATCTCGATGTACCAGTCGCAGAACTCGCTCCACAAAAAGTCGTTGATCTGGCGGCCGGCCTCGCCGTATTGGTAGTCGTCCATGAGCTGGCTCACATCGCGCACCAGGCGCTGGTGGCGGGAGAGGATCCAGCGATCCGCAAGGGCGAAATCCCCCCTCACCCCGGCCCTCTCCCCCCAGGGGGCGAGGGAGTCGGGCGGGAGGTTGCTCACGATGAAGCGGGCCGCGTTCCAGATCTTGTTGGCAAAGTTGCGCGCGCCTTCGATGCGGCGCGGGTCCAGGTTCATGTCGTTGCCCGGCGTGGAGCTGGTGGTCAACGTGTAGCGCAGCGCGTCGGTCCCATATTCCTGAATGATGTAGAGCGGATCGTATTTCTCCGCGTCGGGCAGCGACTTGCTGATCTTGCGGCCTTGCTGGTCGCGGATCAGGCCGTGCAGGTAGACCGTGCGATACGGCACGTCGCCGGCCATCGCCAGGCCCAACATCACCTCGCGGGCCACCCAGAAGAACAGGATGTCGTAGCCGGTCTCGCGCACGTCGTTGGGGTAAAACGTGCGCAGGTCCAGCGTGTCGTCCGGCCAGCCAAGCGTGCTGAACGGCCACAGCCCGGAGCTGAACCAGGTATCCAGCACGTCCGGGTCCTGGTGGATGTGCGCGCTCCCGCACGAGCTGCAGGCCGTTGGATCCTCCAGTTCGCACGTCTGCGCGCCGCAGTCATCGCAGTACCACACCGGGATGCGATGGCCCCACCAGAGCTGGCGGCTGATGCACCAGTCGCGGATGTTGGTCATCCACTGCTCCCAGCGGATTTCCTCGCGCTTGGGGATGATGACGATGCGACCGCTGCGGGTAGCCGCCAACGCGGCCTCCGCCAACGGCTTGACGTGCACGAACCACTGGGTGGAGATGCGCGGCTCGATGTCGGTGCCGCAGCGTTGGCAGGTGCCCACGGTATGGCGATACGGCTCCACCTTGATCAGCAGGCCCTCGCGCTCGAGATCGGCCACGATGGCCTGGCGGCACTCGAAGCGGTCCAGGCCGGCGTAGGGGCCGGCCAGCTCGTTCATGTGGCCGTCATCGGTCAGGACGGTGGGCATCTCCAGGCCGTGGCGCTGGCCCATCTCATAGTCGTTGGGGTCATGGGCCGGCGTCACCTTCACCGCGCCGGTGCCAAACTCGGGGTCCACCAGCTCATCGGCGATGATGGGGATGCGCCGCGCGAGGGCCGGGAGCACGGCCGTGCGCCCCACCCAGCCCTGGTAACGCGGGTCGTCTGGGCTGACGGCCACGGCCGTGTCGCCCAGGATCGTCTCCGGGCGGGTGGTTGCCATGCTGATGAACTCGGTGGCCCCGGCGGCCCATTGGCCGCTGCGCCACCCCCCCCAGCC
>FWPV01014955.1_pt1 | contig 11264 bp, 8 predicted proteins | sample 2228371 | NCBI WGS metagenome assembly FWPV01 (sample SAMEA103939776, study PRJEB20133) | metagenome | reverse complement strand
CCCGTCCAGAAGTTCGAAGCCGGGTTCATCGCCGGCGTGAAGTCGGTTCTGCCCGATGCCGAGGTCAAGAGCGTCTACACCGGTACGTTCACCGACCAGCAGAAGGGCATCGAGGCGGGCAAGAGCCTGATCGAGGGCGGCGCCGACATCATCTTCGCGGCGGCCGGAGCCACCGGTAACGGCACCGCCAAGGCGTGCAAGGACAACAAGGCCCTCTTCATCGGTGTCGAGGCGGACCAGTACGAGACCATCGAGGGCATCGGTGACACGATCATCACGTCCGCGATCAAGCGTGTCGACAACGCCGTGTTCTTGACCGTCAAGGACGCCGTGGACGGCAAGCTCAAGGCCGGAGAGAACCGAGTGTTCGGGCTTGCCGAGGACGGCGTGGGTCTCGCGCCGTATCACGATTGGGAGACCAAGATGCCGGCCGATGTGAAGGCCGCAGTGGACAAGGCCATCGCAGACATCAAGGCAGGTACGGTCACCGTGCCTGAGAGCAAGTAGTCCGCCGTAGCAGCCAAGAGGCCGTGACAACCGGCGGGCGGGCGCTTCGTGCGTCGTCGGCCCGCCGGTTGCGCGGTCGAATCCGTGCTTGGAGCACCCATGACTGCCGACCCCGGTCCGGTCGTGTGCGATCTGCCCGAAGCGGGTCCGTCTTCTGACCCGGTCCTCGAACTCAGGCACATCACGAAGCGCTTTCCCGGCGTGCTCGCCAACGATGACGTGTCCATCGCGGTCGCGCCGGGTGAGGTGTTGGCGCTTCTCGGCGAGAATGGCGCCGGGAAGTCGACGCTCATGAACGTCGCCTATGGCCTGCTCGCGCCCGATGCCGGTGAGATGCTCGTCGACGGTCGCGTGGTGACCGTGCGTGCGCCGCGCGACGCCATCGCGCTCGGCATCGGCATGGTGCACCAGCATTTCATGTTGGTCCCTCCCCTGACGGTGACCGAAAACGTCATGCTGGGCGACGAGCTGGTGAGAAAAGGCCTTTTTCTGGACCGGCGCCGATGTGCGGAGAGGATCCGGGAGCTCTCGGCAGCATATGGTCTGGCGGTTGACCCCGATGCTGTGATCAGCAGCTTGCCCGTTGGCGTGCAACAGCGCGTGGAAATCATCAAGGTGCTTTATCGTCAGGCCGATATCCTCATCCTGGATGAGCCTACGGCGGTGCTCACGCCTCAGGAAGTGGAGGATCTGTTCCGGGTTATCCGTACTCTTGTCGAGCGGGGCAAGTCAGTGATCTTTATCACCCACAAGCTCAAGGAAGTGATGGCATTGGCGGATCGCATCGTAGTCTTGCGCCAGGGGAGGGTAGTGGGCACTACGACGCCGGCCGAAACCAGCGAGCGCGAGTTGGCCTCGATGATGGTGGGCCGCGAGGTAGAGTTAGCTGTGACCAAGGCGCCGGCTAAGCTGGGCGAAGTTGTCCTGGATGTACAGAACCTGTATGTGCTAGATAATCGGCACAATCTGGCGGTGAACGATGTGTCCTTTCAAGTGCGCGGCGGGGAGATCCTGGGTGTTGCTGGCGTGCAAGGCAACGGCCAGACCGAGCTGGTCGAGGCTCTTACAGGCCTGCGCAAAGCTCTCCGTGGTGCGGTGTGCATCGTTGGCCAGGATACAACCGACGCTTCCCCGCGGGCGATTATCGAGCGCGCCGTGGCCCATGTGCCGGAGGATCGCCAGCGAGATGGCCTGGTTCTGCCCTTCCCCGTCATGGAAAATTTGATGTTGTGTACTTACTACCAGCCTCCTTTCGCCAAAGGTGCGATTATTCAATGGGATTATGTTATGCAGAACGCAACCCGGTTGGTGCGGGAATTCGACATTCGCACACCCTCCATTTTCACCGCAGCTGGTTCGCTTTCGGGAGGAAATCAGCAAAAAGTCATCGTTGCACGTGAACTTTCCCGTCCCATCCACCTGCTGGTTGCTGCTCAACCCACTCGCGGCCTGGATGTTGGTTCAATCGAGTACATTCACTCTCAAATCCTCAAAAGGCGCGACGAGGGGGTAGCCGTGCTGCTGGTTTCCACCGAATTAGATGAGATTATGCAATTGTCCGATCGCATAGCGGTAATGTATCGAGGTAAAATCACAGCCACCGTTTCGGCCGAGGAAGCCACCAAAGAATTAATTGGCCTGCTGATGGCCGGAGTGCCATTGGAAGATGCCCGTCTGCAAATCCAGAATAAAGCCACACAATCTGAACAATTCGGGGGTGCGAATTGACCAGCAATTCCGAAGAACCCAAAAAACCCGGTGTTGGGCAAATCTTTCTTGAAGAATTGAATAATCAATTCAAACCGCCCAAAAAGGACCATCAGAAAAAGGGCAGCGTCAATCAAATTCTCTTGATACCCCTGTTGGCAGTGGTCACCGGTTTGATCATCGGCGGAATTTTCATTATCCTCACAACCGAACAGGTCTATTCCGCTTTTGGTCAGTCCTTTGGTGCAGGACTTGCAGCAGCATGGGATGCCGTTTCAAAAGCCTATTCCGGTTTATTCACCGGTGCATTTGGTGATCCTGCCCGAATGATCGCCGCTCTCCAATCCGGGGATGCGTTGCAGATTCGCCGCGCCTTCAATCCAATTTTGGAAAGTCTGGTGACTTCCACCCCTTATATATTTGCAGGATTGGCTGTTGCACTGGGCTTTCGAGCAGGCGTTTTCAACATTGGCGCCGAGGGTCAAATTTTTGTGGGTGCAATTACGGCCACCTTCGTGGGTTACTCGATCACTGGACTTCCTGGAATCATCCATGTTCCATTGGCGCTTTTAGCCGGAGCAGCCGGCGGGGCAATTTGGGGATTCATTCCCGGCTGGTTGAAAGCCAAAACTGGTCGGCACGAGGTAATCAATACCATCATGATGAATTACATCGCCTTCCGGTTAAGCGATTTTCTGCTGACGGGACCGATGAAACGTCCCGGCTCTTTCAACCCGGTCAGCCCGGAAATTTTACCCAGCGCATGGCTGCCACGTTTTTTCCCTGACCCTATTCGTTTTCACCTCGGATTCTTCATCGCACTAGGAATTGCCTATCTGGTGTACTGGTACTTGTTCAAGACAACATGGGGATTTGAGCTGCGGACGGTGGGGACCAACCCCAATGCAGCCAAATACGCCGGCATGAACGTAACGAAAAACATTGTTTTGGCAATGAGCCTCTCCGGGGCACTGGCCGGTCTGGCGGGTGCCAATGAAGTCCTGGGGGTTAACCGCAATCTGGCAATGGCTTTCTCATCCGGTTATGGGTTCGATAGCATTTCCCTTGCTCTTTTGGGTAATAATCACCCCCTCGGAGTAGTCCTTGCCTCGCTCCTTTTTGGCACTTTGAGAAGCGGTGCTACGCGCATGCAGTTAACCGCCGGTATTCCGAATGACATCATTTCCATCTTACAGGCCGTCATTTTAGCCTTTATTGCAGCCCCCGCAATTATTCGCACCATCTACCGCCTGCGTAAGCCAACCGTCGAAGAAGCCGGCGTAACCATTCGTGGGTGGGGAGGATAACGGATTATGGCATCTACCACCAACAATCAAATGTTCCATAAAACCCTTGTGCGTGAGTCCCCGGTACGCCAACGAGTGATGGGGATTGTCTTTCTCGTCCTGGCTCTGGCTATCTGGTTCTTTTTCGCCCGCTCGGTGGAAAGCAACGCCATCTCCAGCTTTGGTTTAAGCACTTTTCAGGCAAAGACCCAAATTGACCCCTGGAATCTACCGGCGCTAAATACGTTGTATGTACTGGCAATTGTGATCGCCGTCTTAGGCGGCATCCAACTTTCCCGTGGATTCAAGAAATACACCAACGCCGTTTTGGCTGTAGTGGTTGGCATTTTTGTATTCGGCTTTCTCGTTTGGGCTACCGCCGGAAAATCCCTCAATCTGGTTGGGTTGTTCAATACCACATTAAGCAAAGCCGTCCCAATCACTTTGGGCGCTCTTTCGGGAATCCTTTGTGAACGCTCTGGCGTGGTCAACATTGCCATTGAAGGCATGATGTTGAGTGGCGCCATGGTTTCGGCACTGGTGGGTAGCATTACCCAAAATGCCTGGATCGGGTTGTTCTGCGCCGTGTTGACCGGCGCTTTACTGGCGTGGGTGCATGGTATCTTCTCCATCAAATATAAGACCAATCAAATTATTTCCGGTACGGTCATTAATATTTTTGCCACCGGGTTAACCTCGTATATCTCAGCAAAGTTTATGCAGGTTTATCCGGCTTTGAACAATCCCCCCACTTTTGGGGCCATTGCCATTCCATTGCTGGCAGATATTCCGGTAATTGGCGAAATCTTTTTCGTCAACAATCTGTTCGTTTTTGCCATGTTTATCTTCATTATCATTTTGCAAATCGCCCTCTTTCAAACCCGCTGGGGGTTGCGGGTACGCGCGGTTGGGGAGCACCCTAAAGCCGCTGACACCCTGGGTATTGACGTCTTTAAGACCCGTTATACCTCGGTTATCTTAGGGGGCATGATGGCGGGCTTTGCTGGTGCGTACTTCACGCTGGGCTCTGCCGGCCGTTTCGATGAAGTGATGACCGCCGGCCGCGGTTTCATCGGTCTGGCAGCCATGATCTTCGGCAACTGGATTCCGACTGGCGGGTTTGCCGCAGGTTTATTGTTCGGCTTCGCGGATGGACTTGCCTCCCGCATGGCGATTCTAGGCATCACCATCCCCTCTCAATTCTTGTTGATGCTGCCCTACATTGCCACAATGATCGTGCTGGCCGGTATCATTGGCAAAGGTCATGTACCGGCTGCCGATGGTATCCCTTACGAAAAGGAATAGCAGCCCGAATCATTATCAGCCGGTTAAATCAAGGCAAAACGTCGCGGGCGGACGTTTTGCCTTTTTAATTTTGTTATAATTTTCTTCCGCGGGGATTGGTGTTTCTGCAACTACTCCCCTCGCTTTTACGTAAATCAATTGCGCATACATCCCAAAAAGGTGGATATATTATGTCTTCAATCAAGGTAAATCAAATCAGCAAACGCTTTGGGAATCAGCAGGCTGTTGATGGGGTTTCATTTGAAGTCGAACCCGGTGAAATTTTTGGTCTGCTTGGCCCAAACGGTGCCGGCAAGACAACCAGCATCCGCATTATTCTGGATATTTTCAAACCAGATAGCGGCGAGGTAGAAATCCTCGGCGGCAAGATGACCGAAGAAAAAAAGAATCGGATTGGATACCTGCCCGAAGAACGCGGGTTGTATCAGGACATCACCCTCGAAGTATGCCTGAATTATCTGGCCCGCTTAAAAGGATTAAAACCAGCCGATGCCGCCGCACGCGTTGAACAGATGATGAAACGATTTGACCTTTACGACCACCGGAAAAAGAAGGTCAAAGAACTGAGCAAAGGGATGCAGCAAAAGGCGCAGTTGATCATCACCCTCGTCCACGATCCCCAGCTGATCATCATTGACGAACCTTTCAGCGCTTTGGATCCGGTCAACACCCAAATGGTCAAGGACCTGCTCCGCGAAGAACGGGATAAAGGCAAAACAATTGTCATGTGTACCCATCAAATGCATCAGGTTGAGGAATTGTGCGATCGCCTGGTATTGATCAACCACGGTAAAGTGATGTTGTATGGAAAACTGAGCGACATCCGCCGCCAGTATTCCGGTCAGGAAGTCATTGTCCATCCATTGAATGAATTACCTGCCCAAATTCCCGGCGTCAGCCGAATTGACCGAGACAACTCCGGTTACATCCTTCATCTGGCGGATCAAGCGACCCCACAAGCAATCCTGAAGAACCTGGTGGCTCAGGGCGTCGCACTGGAACGCTTCGAGGTGGCCTTACCCACACTGGATGAAATCTTTATTCAAGTGGTTACAGCTCGTGGAGAAGTCTCATGAACAAATTCTGGATTGTGTTCCGTCACGAATATCTGCGGCATGTCAAACGGAAGAGGTTTATCCTCGGGTTGATTTCGATTCCCCTTTTCATGGCGGTCATTATGGGAGTCAGTATGCTGGCAGCCGCCCTGAGCGAAGATACTCGCCCGATTGGATTCATAGACCAATCCGGTTTATTTAAGGATGCCCAGCCTCAACCTGCCAAACGATCCGGTCTTTTTGTGGATCAAGTTAAGATTGTTCCTTATGAAAATGAAACAGAGGCACGTAAAGCACTGGATAATGGCGAAATTCAAGCCTTTTATATCATCCAGCCAGATTACATGACCACCGGCAACGTGAAGATGATTGCCAGGGATTCGGTTGATTCGGGTATTCACCGCGACTTTTCGGAATTTTTACTGGCACATCTATTGAGAAATGAAAACCCCTCACTGCGCACTCGTATTCTGGAAGGTCCTGAACTGACCCTGCGAACCGTTGACAGCGACCAGCAATTCAACAGCCGAAACCCTTTTGGTTTTCTGGTTGCAATTTTCTCGGGTGTAATTTTCATGCTGGCGGTCAATACCAGCGGTGGTTATTTGCTTCAGGCCGTTGTGGAAGAGAAGGAAAACCGCACGATGGAAGTCGTTTTGACTTCCCTCTCTACCGATCAATTTATGGCGGGCAAAATTTTTGGGAATCTGAGCGTCGGTCTGACCCAGTTGTTATTCTGGCTGGTCATGGCGGGTGTGGCAGCCTTTTTTGCCTTGCGTGCCTTTCCCGACCTGAAAGAGGTGGGTATTGGTGTTCCCTTTTTCGGTTTGATGGCGCTGACCTTCCTGCCTGCTTTTATCATGATTGCCGCTTTGATGACCATGGTGGGAGCCACCGCCACCGAATCGCGCGAAGCCCAACAAATTGCCGGCTTATTCAGCCTGCCCATTGCCATCCCCTTCTGGTTCATTGCCGCCATTATGGATAATCCCAACGGCCCTCTGGCGATTGGGTTAAGTTTTTTCCCCTTCACCGCCCCCATGACCTTGCCATTGCGTTCAATGTTAACCAATCTACCGTTCTGGCAAATTGGGCTTTCGGTCGGTCTTTTGTTTGCTGCTGCTGCAGCATCCATCTGGCTGGCAAGCCGTGCATTCCGTCTGGGAATGCTCCGTTACGGCAAAAAATTAACCCTGGCAGAAATCCTCCGTCCGCGCTAATCTGGTGAGGCATTTTCTATGAATAAAACCTGGCTTGTCCTCTCACACGAAGTTGAAACCATCGTACGCAGCCGCTCTTTTATCCTGACCTTGATTCTGGTACCGCTGGTCGGTTTCATCGTCCTGTTTGTGGTGGGTATTCTTCAAAGGAACAACCCCAGCCCGGATATCACCAGCATTTTGACACCCGAAAGACCTTCCCTCAAAGGTTTTGTTGATCTCAGCCAAATAATCCAGGATATTCCATCAGAATTGAAAACCCAAATTCGGGCCTATCCCGATCAAGATGCTGGCCTGAACGCGCTCAAAAATGGTGAAATCGCCGTCCTGTATATCGTTTCACCGAATTACCTCGAAAGCGGCAAGATCGAAATGTTCGCCCAACAAATTAACCTGCTGGAAGACACCGCCGGCGCGTATCCTGTGGATTGGTTAATCGAGTACAACCTGCTCAAGGATCAGCCCCAACTGCTCGAGCGTGTCGTTCAGCCGCTCAATCTGACTGTCGAATTGGTTGCCGCTGAAAAACCACCTCGCGAACAGAACGATATGCTGACATTTTTCATACCATACGGCATCACCCTCTTCTTCTATATTTTCATTCTCGGCTCGGCTTCACTTCTGCTTAGCAACATCACCACCGAAAAACAAAATCGAGTCATGGAAATCCTGCTGACCTCGGTAACTCCCACCCAAATGATGACCGGAAAAATTATTGGCCTGGGACTGGTCGGATTGCTGCAAATGGTGGTGTGGCTGATTTCGGCATTATTACTGCTGCAGTTCAGCGGAAGAACATTTACTGCCCTACAAGGTGTTGAAATTCCACCGGCAATAATTGGTTGGGGTGTCCTGTTCTTCATCCTGGGCTACACCATCTTCGCAGCACTGATGGCGGGAATTGGAGCCTTGGTACCCAATCTACGTGAAGCCTCACAAGCCACCTTCCTGGTCATTCTCCCCCTGATCATTCCGCTCATGTTCATCTCGCTGCTGATCAATCGCCCCGATTCGCCGGTCGCGTTAATTCTCAGTTTGTTCCCACTGACTTCACCGGTAGCCATGATGACTCGTCTTGCAGCAGCGGCGGTGCCGCTTTGGCAGCTAGGACTGGCAGCCATTCTGCAAGCCCTTGCGGCGCTGTTGATCATCCGGCTGGTTTCGGGTATGTTCCGTGCCCAAAACCTGCTTTCCGGTCAGCCTTTCAGCCTCAAGGTCTTTTTACGGGCTCTGGTCGGGAGGGCTTGAAATTAAGTTGTCTGATCCTCTACGACAATCTGCTTGCATCGTATATAAGGGAATGTTATAATTTTGGCAAGCCAGCAAAAGGGCTGAAGAATTTCGTTCGATACACCGGAAAGATTTTTCCCATTTTAATCAAAATTTGGTCCCTCATAAAAAAGTCAGGACATCGCGCCTGGTGGTCTGGCTTGACCCTATATCCCAAACCATTACGGAAGAGAATAAATGGAAATTCTCGAACTCGAAAAAGCACCTCTGGCAACATTGCGCGAAATTGCCAGAGAGTTAGATGTCCCCAATGCCTCGCGCTTGAAAAAAGAAAATCTGATTTTGCGCATCCGCCAGATGCAGGCCGAAAAAGAAGGGCTGGAAGTCCGTGGGGGTGTGCTGGAAATTCTTCAAGAAGGCATCGGGTTCTTGCGCGCCAATTATCAAATTGGGCCGGAGGATGTGTATGTCTCCCAGGCTCAACTGCGCCGCTATGAACTGCGCAGCGGCGATCTGGTCATTGGTGTCGTGCGGCCGCCGCGCGAAGGTGAGCGGCATTACGGCTTGTTAAAAGTCGAAACCATTAACGGCATGACACCGGAAGAGGCCCGTGACCGGCCGGTATTTGAACGCCTTACACCGATTTTTCCCGATAAACGCTTTGATTTGGAAACCGATCGGAATATCCTCTCCACCCGCCTGATCAATCTGATTGCTCCCATTGGACGAGGACAACGCGGGATGATCGTTTCTCCCCCCAAAGCGGGCAAAACCACCATCCTCAAACAAATTGCCAATGCCATCACAGTCAAAAACCCGGACGTGCACCTGATCATTGCTCTGATCGGTGAACGCCCCGAGGAAGTTACCGATATGGATCGTTCCGTAGACGCCGAAGTGGTTGCTTCCACGTTTGACGAGCCGGTTACAGCCCATATCCGCGCCGCCGAAATCACCCTGGAACGCGCAAAAAGATTGGTCGAAATCGGACGAGATGTGGTAATATTGATGGACTCATTAACCCGGTTAGCACGGGCTTACAACCTCGTGGTAAACCCTTCCGGGCGAACCTTATCAGGCGGTATGGATCCATCGGCATTGTATCCGCCAAAGCGTTTCTTTGGAGCAGCCCGCAATCTGGAAGAGGGCGGATCGCTGACCATCATCGCTACGGCTCTGGTGGATACCGGCTCCCGCCTCGATGATGTCGTTTATGAGGAATTTAAAGGTACCGGCAACATGGAACTCCACCTTTCACGTCGCCTGCAAGAACGGCGTGTTTATCCGGCCATTGACATCGAACGCTCCTCGACCCGTCGTGAGGAATTACTGCTTGGGCCGGACATCCTTCAACGCGTGTGGCTGATGCGGCGGATGTACTTGCAAATGATCTCCCCACCCCCCCAGGGAGCAGGAATGGATCCGGCAGTCGCCACTGAAGCCATTTTGCAGCGCATGGCTAGAACCAAAAACAATGCGGAGTTCCTCGAAAGCCTGACGGAGGATCTGTGAATCGAATCAAACCAGAAGCACCAGCCAGCGAGGCATCCCCCGCTGCTGGATCTGGATTTGCCTCAATCCTTCTCTGGTTCCTGGCAGTGGTCATGATTGGGTTGGCCGTTTTTATGGCTTACCAGCGCTTGTTTGACCGCCGCAACAGCGCTGGAATAGCGGTCGCTAACGCTCCGTTGGATTTACCCGCCGCCCCGCAACAGGTCAGCCTGCCCGTGTTCCAACCAGAAACTCAACCCGTCACATTGCACCGGCGGGCTAATTTACGCACCATCTTACCCACCCGCCCGCGCGAACAAGAAATCGTCTACCGCGTTCAGGCCGGCGATTCGGTTTTCGGGATTGCCCAGTCCTTCAATCTGAAGCCTGAAACCGTCCTGTGGGCGAATTATGATATCCTCAACGATGACCCTCACATGATCTCCATCGGTCAGGAATTGATCATCCCCCCAACCGATGGTGTGCTTTACAAATGGAAAGAGGGTGATACCATCGAAAAAGTGGCGGCCACTTTCAAAGCCGACCCGCAGGATATTTTGCTTTATCCCGGCAATAAACTGGATCTGGTCAACCCGGTCATCGAGCCCGGCACGTATGTCATGATTCCCGGTGGTTCACGCGAATTTCGCACATGGGTTGTACCCACCATTCCGCGCGGCGCCGCAGGTGTGAATAAGTCTATTTACGGCCCAGGTGCCTGTGATACCAGCGCCGGCGGCGCGTTCGGTACCGGCACTTTCGTCTGGCCAACCGTTAACCGTGTGCTTTCTGGCAACGATTACTGGCCCGGTCATCTCGCGATTGATATTGCAGCCTACACCGGCGACCCCATCTACGCGGCCGACAGTGGTGTTGTGGTTTACGCCGGTCCGGTTGGCGGCGGTTACGGTAACATGGTCATGATTGATCATGGAAACGGTTATCAGACCTTGTATGCTCACCTTTCAGCCTGGAATGTACGCTGCGGAGCCAGTGTTTCGCAGGGACAACTGATCGGCCAGGCCGGCAGCACCGGGCGCTCTACAGGCCCCCATCTGCACTTCGAGGTGCGTTATTTGGGCGGGTTCGTCAATCCGTGGTACGTCCTGCCGTAACGGTTAAAGCAAAGATATCGGGTCAACTTCCACCCGCCAATCATCCCACTCTTTTCCTCGCAAAACGCTGGCAGGATCCATCCCACGCAGGATGATCTGCCAGCGGTACTGCCCGCTCTCCTTTGCAAAAAAGCATGGAACCGGGCCGATGATTTCAGTCTGGGGGTAGGTGCTGAGCATAATCCAATCAGCCACCCGTTGAGCCATTTGCTGAGCGGTAGTTTCGGCTGTTTTAGCATTCGAGTGTCGGTATTCCATGCGCACCAAACGTGCGAAGGGTGGATAGCCCATTTTCCGGCGCTGCTCGATTTCGTACTGTTCCTTTTCCCGGAGCTTGGCGGCGCGGAT
>FWPV01014954.1_pt1 | contig 11266 bp, 1 predicted proteins | sample 2228371 | NCBI WGS metagenome assembly FWPV01 (sample SAMEA103939776, study PRJEB20133) | metagenome | reverse complement strand
GTTACTGATAACTCTTCGGTGTTATTATCCTCATTCCCAGCTGAATCTTTCGCCCGAACTACATAATAATATGTTTTCCCTACCTCAAGCCCTTCAACACGGAAAGATAAACTTGAAGGCATTGGTTCTCTAATGCCAAAAATTGGTGTCAAGGTATATGATGGAGTAGCAAAATTTTGTCCTCCAGAGGATTCTGCCTGGTATATATTATATGTTATAGGCATTGATATATCAGTTGTTAATTCCCATACCAAATAATAAGTTGTATCATCTTCGCCTCTTTCAATCAACTTTATGCCAGCAAAAGAAGGTGGAGTCGTATCAGTTGCATTTATAGAAACTTCAATATTGTTTAACTCCTCATTTCCGACTACATCTTTTGAGCGGACAACGAAATAATAAGTTCTTCCATCCGGCACATAGGGAACTTGATAACTAACGAGTGGTGATTCAGTAGTTATTTGGTAAGATGGAGTTGAGAAATTCTGAGCACCCGAGCTGAACGACTCATAAATGTTGTAAGTTATCGGTAATGAAGTGTCTGTTGCAGATTTCCAGTGTAAAACAATCATTCCAATTTCAACATCCAATTCAACCGATTCAACTCCAGCGAAGATTGGTGGAGTATTATCAAGAGAAAAACTTATTGAAGCTTCTCTTTCATTCCCAGCAACATCTTTAACAACAATTTTTAATGAGTAATCTCCATCTGGCAAGGAAGTAGTATCCCAGTCAAATATTTTATTTTCGCCTTCAAATGAAATACCTGAGTCGAGCTGATTCCAAGAACAATTATTAGTTCTATCGCAGTAATAAAGGTCAAAATATTGGGGATTTGCATCATCCACATCTGCAAAAACTTCAACTATTTTTCCTGTAGGTTTATTACTTTCTGGTTTAGTTATAGAAACAGAAGGTGGTTGTGAATCGGAGCCATAGAAAGCGAACAGACTCCCATCTTTTGAGGCTACAAAAACCAATCCATTTGCAAGAGTAACTGACGATATAACGGAGTCTCCAATATTATACTCAGCGATTAAAGAACCTGTTTCTGTGTTAAGGCAGAGAAGTTTTCCCTCTGCTGTTCCCACATAAAGGAACGAACCAGCAACTGCAGGTGATGAAAGCCAGCCCCAATCGGTCGTAATCCCACTATTATACTGCCAAACAAAATTACCTGTTTCTGCATTTATTGCATATATCTTTGATGTTGGATAGCCAACAACTGCAAAGAGTTTTCCATTTGCAACTGCAGGTGAAGAAATATGAACAAATTTATCGGGGTCTGTACTTACCTGATATTCCCAAATAATACTGCCTGACTGAGAGTTAATTGCATAAATACTTTTTTTATAATCTCCAGCAACTCCAAAAACTTTTCCATCAGCAACAACAGGAGTTGAAAATGAAATATTGCCTTCAGTTGAAAATTCCCATAGTTTAGTGCCTGTTTCTGCTGAAATAGCATAAAATTTTCCGTCATTTGAGCCAATAAAAATTACACCGTTATAAATAGCAGGTGAAGAATAAACATATTGACCTGTTTCAAATTCCCATATTTGAACTCCATTATCTGCATTAAGAGCAACAACACTCTTATTGGGATATCCCAATCCGATATATAAGACGCCTTCATACACAAGAGGAGAAGAATAATTAGACCCACCAAAAGATTTTTCCCATTTGGTGCTTCCAGTTTCAATATCAATTGCATAAATTTTCCCACCTTCTGAAGCTATGTAAACTACATTATCCTCTATTGCTGGTGTTGAGTAAATTTTTCCAGCAGCATTAAATTGCCATATTGTTTCGCCGGTAAATGCATTTAGAGCATAAAGTTTATTCTGTGAAGCAATAAATAACCTACCTTTATAGTAGGAGGGTGAAGAAATTATTGTGCCTGCAATATTTTTTTGCCATTTACTTACGAGTGGAGGGGAGATTGGAGTTTCGGTATAAGCAGTTCTTTGACTGTTGCCTCGAAACATTTGCCAATCAGAAGTGAACATTAAGGAGTTAAGAAATAAAAGATAAAAAACAAAAAAGAGTTGGAAAGTAAATAGTTTTTTATAGTAATTTTTCATAGTTTTCTATGTGGATTATATTCTGATTTCATCAGGAATATAAAGTTTTTCCTCCTAAACAAAGGACACATTAAAGGCACATCGTATCCTTTCAGGATACCTTTCCCACAGGCCGTCTTGCTGAAAGCCCCTTGCTACATTGTCGTTCAACAATGAGAAAATCCTCACATTCTCCACTTTTTGACAAATCAGTGTCAGACTCTGTTTTGTCAAAAACTCAACGAACTTATAATTCACTCCAATGGGAAATAAAATATTTTTCCATCTGTGGATGTTACAATAAGACCACTATTTTCATCAGAAACTATTGTAATTGCCATAGGTCTTGAATCAGCAGCTGGCGCCCCAACCATCCCTATGTATGCAGGCCAATTTGATAATAAGCTCCCTGTATCTGGGTTAAGAGCATAAACATATCCATCATCCGAATATAGATACAATGCTTCATTAGGTTCTAAATATACACCTCCTTTTACAGCACCAATAGAACCCGTTGAAGGATATTGCCAAACTAAAGCACCAGTATTTCTATTAATGCAGTATACTTTACCAGCAGTAGTAGCAATATAAATATACGAAGTTGACAAAGTTACTGTATAAGGGGAGGCATATATTGAACTACCTGCATTAAAATCAGTCCAACTTCCGCCATATTCAGTCATCGTATTGTAGTTAATTTTATACAACACATTGCCCCCTGCTACCCACATTTCACTACCACCAATATTTCCTCCAATCATAACTTCTCCCTTAACAGCCCCACTGGTTAGAAAACTACCATCTACAGAGCCATTAGAAGTCAATAATTTGTATACTCTTCCATCATCACAGCTCAAAAATACATTAGTATTTGCTGCAAGAGTATGGTTAATATTTCCTCCCAATTCACTTGATGTCCATAGTTCAGAACCTCCATTAAAAGCATCATATGCATTTACAACTGAGTTACTCCCATTATAACATCCCACATACAATCTTATTTCACAAGCAGAAGGGCAATTATAGCCTCTAATTGAAGGTGACGAGCGTATTCGAGCAGATGGACAAGCATTAATATTAGTCCACATACTGCTTGAACTCCCGCCATCGTCAATTCTTCCATGCAAAATGCCTTCTTCATCTCCAAACCAGATTCTTGGTTTATCTAAACCAGAAAAATCATCATACCAAGCAAATGCAGATGAACGAATCGGATTTCCAGCGTTATATGTCCACAGAATCGTGCCATTGGAAATGTTTATACACCTTAAGACCCCATCTTCTCCACCTATATACATCCTGTCTGGATAATCAGGGTCGAAGGTATCATAAACTAATGATGGTGAAGTATAAAATTGTGTTGTTGTGTCAATTCGCCAGAATGCTGATTTCATAATTTTTGTTGTTACACCCGCAGAAGGTGCTGTAGATAACATTGCCTGATTGCCTGATAAGTCTGTAACAGAAAAATTTGTAGGTGAGGTATCTGCATCACAAAATACTTTCCAAGCATTTGGATTTGCAGAAGTTGCATTTGCCTGCGTCGTAAGAACAAGTAAATAAGTCTTTGAGGAAGAAGTTCCTACCTGACAATTTGCACTTCCATCACAATTTATTTGTTGAACTCCAGTTGTTAAACTAAATGATGATGACAATACCTCTCCAACTTGTATATCGCCTGCATCATAATTATTATCTCCATCATCGAGGTAAATACGCATTGCAGAAAATAATGCCTGTGCCTGTGCAGTTGTTAAATTGATTCCTGCTGCATTTTTAAATTGAAATTTGAAATTATTTGCTCTTGCAATTACAGATGTTGAGGGATTTTGAATTGACATTACTAACACATCATCAGATGATGAATTTGCAATTGATACTGCACTATTGGACAGGGAAATTGAAGCAATTGGTTTTACATAAATAGTGGGGTTAGTCTGGATCTCAGCTGGATTTGTAACAGTGGTCTTTCCTGCAGAGGAAAATTTTATTGTAGAAGTGCCTACTGAACCTGCAGTTGTAGTGTTTGAATAGGTTATAGTCATTGAATTTGATGGAGAGAGAGATATACCTGTAATTTGAGTTTGCTGACCTACCTGAGAAACAGAAGGCGCTCCTCCACCGGAAACATTAGGCTGTGATACACCCCAACCAGTGGGAAAATCAATATACAGTTTTCCCCCTGTCATTCCACTTTGACCTGCAGTGAAATTAAAAACAATTGTATTACCTGAAGTTCCTGCGCCCACTTCTCCCGAAGATGGGGTAGTTAATGATGCAGCCCCCTGGGAAACCACCTCCATTAAAACCGAATATGGGGATGCAGTGCCAGAAGTATGTATAAATGTTACCCCTTCTGTATCTATTGCATTTAAAACGGCATAATGAGTAGTCGTAACTGAGGCAGTCTTTATAATGAATGAATTTTCCCAGTTACTGGAGGCATAAGGATAAACTCCCTTTTTCATATAAATATTATTCCCCCTGTTATATACTACGAAGAGGTCGCTTCCACGAAGCTGTATTGATGGCGAATAGCAGGTTGTATTTGAATCAAGAGTCACTATTGTCTGCCATGTTCCAGATTGTCTATATCTATATCTAAGAGTGCCGTCCGAAGCAATAAAAACTAAATGAATATTATAATTTGAATCTGAAATTCCTGAAATTGACCTGCTCCAATTTCCTGACATACCTGTGGCAATTGTTTCAACTGAATTAAAGGACAAGTTGGTATTTATTAATCTTCCTTCGATAGTTCCAGCCCTATTATAAATCAAATACGCCTGACCTGTATTTGAGCCAGGTAAAATAATTGGAGCGAAATTCCGTGTAGCGCTATTTCTTGATGAATCATATGCATATGGTGAAAAGTTAGACACCGAATTTGCAGAAGTCGAACGGGTTACTGACACATTATAATTACCTGAAGACGGCATCATTTCGCATGCAAGCCAGATATACTCATCTGAAGAACGAGTTATTGAGCATAAAGCAGATGTTGCATTGCTTATCCCAGACATTGTAGGAGAAACTTGAGTTTCCCAAGTAGGATTTGAGGCAGAGGCAATTGAACCTTTCCTAACGGCAGCATTTGTTGTTGATATTGTTGGCCAGCCAATTGCATAAATGGCATTATTAGTTGTATCAACCCAAATAGAGCCCACTCTGGTAGTAGTAGTAAAAACGGTTTGTTCTGCACCGCTCCAGGTAAGGCCAGTGGTTGAAAATTTGTTTACAAAATTTGTGCCATTATCATAAAACATCCAAAAGCCATATGAATTTCTTGCAATTTTTCTTTGTGAAGAGTAAGCGGTAGCGGTTGCACCAGTTCCACCACCTCCTTCAGGTAGCACCTGCACAACAGGCGATAATGCTATATTCGTTGGCGTTACGCAATTCCCTGTTGAAGACTGAGTAATAAAAGTGTAATTTCCAGTAGTTGTTGGTGCAGTTACGCCACTTCCGCCTCCAGATTTATCTCCATAAGTTATTGTAAATGATTCATACGGAGACAAATTTATCCCACTAACTCTTATTTCTGGAACACCACTTGTATTCACGCTGCCTTTAGTAGATGTTGTATAGCCGTTATTGGACGGGGTTGTAGAAGGGCAAGGCGAAAATTGTCCTGCCCCACAAGGAACATCAATATAAACAAGTCCATCTTTCATTCCTGCTGAAGATGCAGTGAAAGTAAATACAAGTGTGTTCCCTGTTGAACTTACTATTACTCCTTCGGGAACAACATTATTCGTTCCTTCTCCATTTCTTGCCACATTTGTTGTTGGCGATGTTGAAATTGCCATTGGTGTTACATTGCCCACAGCATCTTTAACTTTAAATTCTACTGCTGTGCTGGCTGCTGATGGAGCAGTTGCATTGGTATAATTTATTGTAAGCGTTGACGGAAAAGATAAATTTATACCCCCACATCTTACATCCATCCCTGAAACTTCTACAGTTCCCAAAGAACAAGAAACACAGCCTTGATTACCTGGACAGCCGGTAGTAGTTGGTTGAGTCCAACCTGATGGCACAGTCGCATATACTCTACCATTCGTTAATGGAAACGAGGCATTTGGGGTATATGTAATTGAAATATTATTTCCTGATGAACCTGAAGGCACGCAAGATGGCGATAAAACTGCATTACCCTTTCCTGTTGCTAAAACATTAACAGAGGGTGATGTTGAAATATCTGTAGGGGTAACTTCACCGGTAGAAGACAAAACTGTAAATATATTTAAGCCTGTAGAAGAGCCAGCAGTTGCGCCAGGACCTCCGCCCGATGTTGAACCGTAAGTTATCGTCATTGAATTTCCTGCTGATAAATTTATTTCTCCTACTCTTATTTGCTGTCCTGAAACTGTAACTGTTCCTATTGAGGAAGTAGTATACCCAGCATTAGACTCTACTATTGATGGCTCAGACCAACCAGAAGGAACATTAATATACACTCTTCCATTGCATAAGTTATTTACGCCTGCAGTATATTGGATGATTATTGTATTATTGGGTGTATTCTGACCAACCTCTGCGGGGGACGGCGAAATGATGCTTGCAGCCCCTTGCCCTGTTGCTGAAACATTCACAATTGGATATGATGAAATAGGCATTGGCGTTACATCGCCAACAGCTGTAAGAACTGGAAACTGCCTTGAACATAAAATTTCTGATTCTGCTGTTGCCCCAGGACCACCCGCAGTTTTACTGCCGTATGTAACTGTCATACTTCCACCAGCAGACATATTAATGCCTGTTACTCTAATTTGCCTGCCATCGATTAATGCTATGCCTTTATTTGTAACTGTATAACCGGGCTCTGTTCCAACAAGTGAAGGTGTTGACCAGCCGGGAGGAATATCTATATAAACACGACCGTTTGACATCGCAGTTGAACCAGCAACATAAGAAATTGATAATGTGTTGCCTGTTGATGATACTACAACACTTGAAGGTGAAATTGATCCTGTTCCTTCACCCGTTGCAAGCACATTAACTTTTGGGGAAGTTCCAATGGGAAGAGGGTCTGTTGGTGCTGTAGATGAATATACGGTAAACTGAACATTATTTGCAGGATTTGATTGAGCAGTGATACCGCTTCCAGTGCCATAAGTAATGATAACGCAGTTTGTTTGTCCTGAAGAGCAATTTACACCAGAAACCTGTATTTGCATACCGGTGCAATTTAATGTGCCTTGAGAAGCGGAAGTGTTACTTGTGGTAGGTTGTGTCCAGCTGGTTGGCACATCTACATATACTCTTCCATTAGAAATTGCAGAAACACCAGCATTGTAAGTGATAGTTATTGTATTTGAAGATGTTCCTGCACCGACATTAGCAGGAGATATGCTTGCAGTCCCTTCTCCAGCACTTGTAACTCCAATAACTGGTGAAGAAGCAATTAAAGAAGGGGCAACATTTCCTGTGGAAGAATACATACTAAATGTGTAATTTCCACTCGTTGATGGTGCTGTAAATCCAGTCCCACCACCAACTTTTGAACCATAGGTAATTGTCATCCCGTTTCCTGCGGTTAAATTTATACCTGTTACTTGAATTTGCCGTCCTGAAACAGTTAATGACCCTTTGTTTGAAGTAGAATAACCATTTGCGGTTGTTGAAGTAGACGGTGGGTCAGGAAATTCTACAGGAACATCAATATAAACTCTACCATTGCATAAATCATTTGTTCCTGCAGTATAGGTGAAATTAATTGTATTATTTGTTGATGAGATTACAATCATATTTGGAGTTGGTGTTCCAGTGCCCTGTCCTACTCCTGCAACATTCATTGATGGTGATGAAGCAATTTCGGAAGGTGATACTGCCCCCGCAGAGGAATATATAGTCCAAATTTGAGAGCATGTAACTGTTGATTGAGATGTTGCATTATTATAGTTTATTGTAATACAAGATGTGCTGGCTGAACAAGTTATATTACTTATCTGTATTTGTTGTCCAGAGGTATTAACGGAAGGTGACCCACCTCCTGTAACTGACACACAGCCTTCACCAGCAGGGCAAGAAGGATTTGATGGTGGTAAAGGAGCAGACCATCCGTTTGGAACATCTACATATACTCTTCCTTTATTCATTGCGTGGTTTCCAGAAGTATAAAATATTTGTATATTATTTGCTGTTGAAGACGCCACAACAGCAGATGGTGAGATTGAGGCACTGCCTTCTCCTGTGCCAGCAACTACCTCAATTGTTGGGGATGTTGCAATTTGTTGCGGAGTTCCAGGTCCTGAATGAGAATATATTGTAAATGTTGCAACTGCAGGACTTGTCTGTGCATCCGCATTTTTATAATTAATCGTTAAACTCGCAATTCCAGATAAATTCGTAACTTGAACTTGATTTCCTACAATGTTCAAAGACCCAGCTGTTATTGTTATACACCCCGGGTCGGGTGTTCCTGTAGGGCAAGTAGCATTATTTATGGGTGCAGACCAGCCAGATGGAATATTAAGATAAACTCTTCCACATACAAGTTCATCAGAGCCTTTATTGTAAATTATTGTTATATTATTTCCACCTGTTCCTGCAGATACTTCCTCAGGTGAAATATTTGCAGTTCCTTGTCCGCCAGTCGGTGTTTTTATTGAGACAACATTCGACAAACTTGCATAATTGGGTACTTCATCTCTTGCTTTTACTGCAAAATAGTATGTTGTATTTTCAGATAATCCAGTAACATTAAAAGTTTGAAGGGCGCCAAAGCCTCCAGAATGAGAAACTGGAGAACCAGAAGGTTGTGTTGAAGATGACCAGTTTGCTTCAGTAATAGGCCCATCGGTGCGGTATCTTATTTCGTAAGAAGAAGCAGAAGTTTTTGTTATTTCAGAACTTTCATCTCCATCATCGCCTCTGCCTGTCCATTGTAAAGTAATTGTGGTAGGTAAAGTGCAAGAGCGAGTTGCAGTAAGGTCTGTAATTGCATTTGGTGCAATTGAATCACGCCATCTGTAGCGCCAGAAATTAGTTGTCCCATTACCGCGAAAGGCAAAAATATAATCATCATTTGTCCAGACAAGAGAACCTCCTGTACCTACAGTTGCAGGTGAACTTGCAGGGGTAAAACCATTGCAATTCCAGTTGTTTGAAGATATACAATATCTCCAGAAAGTGGTTGTTCCACCCCCTCTTAGGACATAAATATAATTGTCACTTGTCCAGGCTGATGCACTCCCTGCACCAAATGCAGCAGGGGCAGAGGTCCTCGCCGTCCAGCTTGTTCCTGACGGAATTTGCCACCTCCATACACCAGCAGTTGTTGTATTGCCCCTAAAAAGATAAACATAATCCGTTCCTGCATCTCGTGCGTAAGTTGCTGAAGTTCCAGCACTGACTGCTTGTGGAAGGTCTGTAAGCGATGTCCATGAATTTGATGAACTTCTATACCTGTAAAAATATGTTTGTGAATTTCCAAATACAAGGTATGCATCATCATCGTCATATTTTAATAATGATACGCCATCGCCAGTAACAGTTGAAAGTGCATAAGGACCCCATTTATTATTGTTAATATCATATCTCCAGAAGTCAGGATACAAGGTTCCCGAACCTGCAAATGCATATATTGACGAGGCAGTTGCATTGCCTGCTAAAATATTACCTGCAGATGTTTCACCTGCGTAAGGAAGAGAAGACAGGGAGGTCCAAGAATTTTGGGAAATAGAATATCTCCAAAATGTAGTATTTGCGGAAGTGGGTCTTGCGTATATATAGTCAGAGTAAGCACCGCCCAAGTAAGTTAGTGAGCCTCCACCGGAGACAGCTTCAGGTGGGTCGGCAACACTTGCATCGTCCCAAGTATTATTTGTAATATTATACCTTGCAAATGATACACTACTATTTCCTCTAAATGCATACAAATAATTTCCACCTGCATAAACAAGCGACCCACCTGCTGCTACTGTCCAAGGGGCGTTAGCTCTGATAGTCCAAGTATTTGCGTTGACATTATATCGTAAAAAGCTCGCAGAAGCTCCTCCCCTTAATGCATAAACACATCCACTTGCATCTGTGCATTCGCCTATGCCTGAGGGCACATAAGCAAGAGAAGCTCCAGCACCAGCATTACCTACAGCAGTTGCCCAGCTTGCCCTCGCCAACCAACTGTTTCCTGATATACTATACCTCGCAAAATTTCTACTTCCACCCCGAAGTGCAAAAATATAATCACCACCATTATAAGCAAGTGCACCGCCAACTGCAACATTCCATGGGGCATTTGCCATCGCCTGCCACTCATTTGTTGTGCACCCATCTGCAGATATCCTGTAGCGAAGAAATCCACTTCCAGAACCTTTAAATGCATAATAATCGGTTGATGAAACATTTACTATACATTTCCCTGCACCTGCGGTTGGTGAAGATTCATAAGGTGCATTATACCACCGATTGCTTGGCACATCATATTCCCAAAATTCATAAGAATTTGTTCCTGCACCTCTTACCGCCCTTATTTTATTATTTCCTGAAGTAACTAAATGAGCACCTGTTCCAAGAACTGTATCTGGAGCCTGACACCTACTTTCCCAACTTTGTGAATAAATGTTCGACAAATTTAAACGATAGAAATTCCTCGTTGTTCCACCAAAGAAAGCGTATAAATACCTATTGGTGCCATCTGTGTAGTAAGTGAGTGAACCTCCAGCTGAAATGCTCAGCGGTGGCTGCGGAATGTTATTCGAAGATGTCCACCAAACATTCGTGTTTTGAGAAGAAAAAGATATATCTTCTAAGATTGCAATAAATATGAAGATTAATATTGCCTTATTTAATTTCATTATCAATTCTCAACCGATTATTGCTAATTAAAATTTGTGACACAAGATTGTAGGGCAAGGCTTTAGAGGCTGGCCGGCAACCCTTATTTTGGCTAAAAATTGTATAAGTTTGGTAGGGAAAACTTATATAAAATTTGTAATTTTTTGAATTGTCGGACAGCCTCTAACGGTTTGCCAGACTTTTTGACAAATCAGTGTCAGACTCTCTTTTGTCAAAAACTCAGGTTATTAACACCACAAGTGGTGCCACTCCAAAAGTTAAATCAAAGGAAGTGCTGTTTTTCATTTCATAAGTGGAAACTTTTTATTTATGATGTTCTGACTTTTCTTGGACAAGCAACAACAGGACCTTGAACAACACTACATTTAAGGCATGATTGTGTGAATACATCAAACATTTTT
>FWPV01014953.1_pt1 | contig 11266 bp, 9 predicted proteins | sample 2228371 | NCBI WGS metagenome assembly FWPV01 (sample SAMEA103939776, study PRJEB20133) | metagenome | reverse complement strand
GTAGCTGCGTTTTTTAATATTGCCTTTTTTAATCTTTTTATATTTCTTCCCCATCCGGTTACCTGTTTTACAATTTTATTTTTAAGTAAAGTTTTTCCTAAGCTTCCACCCATTAATCCCATTCCTAAAATTGTCACTTTATCAAATTTGAATTTCATTTTTTATCCTTAAATAAAAATTTTTATATTTTCCTGTCTATTGCCTTTGCTATTTTTTTTACCTCTTTTACCAGTTGAGAATACTCTGATGGTAAAAGCGACTGATCGCCATCTGATAAGGCTTCTGATGGATTTGGATGCACTTCTATGGTTAAGCCATCTGCGCCTGCCGCAACTGCTGCTTTTGCCATTGCAGGAATTAATTTTTTCTTTCCAGTTCCATGCGAAGGATCAATAATTATAGGCAGATGCGAAAGTTCTTTTATTAAAGGAACAGTTGATAAATCCAGCGTATTTCTCGTTGCCTTTTCAAATGTTCTTATCCCTCTTTCACATAAAACCACATTCATATTTCCATTTGATAGTATATATTCGGCTGACATTAACCATTCTTCCACAGTTGCCATAAGTCCTCTTTTTAAAAGAACCGGCTTTTTTGTTTTGCCAACTTCTTTTAAAAGTTCAAAGTTTTGCATATTTCTTGCACCTATCTGAAACATATCAGCATATTCATTTACAAGTTCAACATGCCTTGTATCCAGAACTTCTGTAACAACAGGCATATTGAAAGTATCCCTTGCTTCTGCAAGTATTTTTAATCCTTCTTCTCCCAATCCCTGAAAAGAATATGGCGAAGTTCTCGGCTTAAATGCGCCGCCTCTCAATATATGCGCACCTGCTTCTTTTACCATTTTCGCCGCTTTTAAAAATTTTTCTCTGCTTTCTACCGAGCAGGGTCCAGCTATCAAAACAACCTGTTTTCCGCCTATTAAATAATTTCCTACTTTAACAAGTGTCGGTGTACTTTTAAAATCTTTACTTGCTAATTTATAAGGTTTTAAAATTTGCATAACTTTTTCAACGTATGGAAAACTCTCTAAAGATACTGTCTGTAAAACTCTTTCATCTCCTATAACGCCAATTATTGTTCTTTCTTTACCTTTTGAAATATGTGGAATAAGTTTGTATTCCTTAATTTTTGAAATAAGCTGTTTTACATCTCTGGTTTTTGTCTTTGGCTTTAATACGATTATCATCTCTTCCTCCTTGATCTATTTTGCTAAAATTTTTTTTAGTTCTTTTATCAATCTTTTATTTTCAGTCATTTTACCAATTGTTATTCTGGCATAATTATCAAAAAAGGGCCTTATGATAATCCCTTTTTTCAATAATTCTTCAAAAACAAATTTGCTGCTGTATTTAAATTTAACAAAAATAAAATTCGCATGTGATTGGACATATTCTATTTTTAATTTTTCAAATTCTTTTTCTAAAAATTTTTTTCCTGTATTGTTTATTTTTATTGTTTTTTTTATATGTGCGTTATCCTTTAACGCATATAAAGCAGCAATCTGGGCAAGCGAATTGACATTAAAAGGTGGTCTCACACGCTCAATAAAACTTACTATTTCAGGGTCTGCTATACCATAACCTATCCTTAAACCTGCGAGCCCATATATTTTAGAAAAAGTTCTAAGGACAATTAAATTTTTATATTTTGAAAGGTAGGCAAGCCCATCCGGATAATTTTTATCCTGAACATATTCAAAATAGGCTTCATCCAAAACCACTATTGTCCTTTCACTAACACTTTGCATAAATTTTTCAAATTCTTCTTTTGTTATTATTGTTCCTGTCGGATTATTAGGGTTACAAAGAAAAACTAATTTTGTTTTTTCTGATAATTTTTCTATAAATCTTTCTATATCATGTCTGAAATTTTTATGCGGAACCTGGATTGGAACTCCGCCAGCTATGTCGGTTACTATTGGATACACAACAAAAGAAAGAGATGAAAACATAACTTCATCTCCGGGTTCCACAAAAGTTTCTGCTATTAACTGTTCCAGTTCATTTGAGCCATTTCCAAACATTAACATATTTTCTTTTACATTGAGATGTTTGGCAAGCGCAAACCGCAAATAATAAACAGAACTTTCAGGATATAAATTTAAATCTTTTAGTTTTTTCTTTATGCCCATTAATGCGAGTTTAGAAGGTCCCAGAGGATTTTCATTTGACGCAAGTTTTATTATATCTTTTATGCCATATTCCCTTTCAACCTCTTCTATGGGTTTTCCCGGAATATATGGTGAAATATTCAAAATACTCTTTTTTATAATATCAGAAATTTTTTCCACTACTTTCTCCTGAAATTTTATAATTTGATAAGTTTTGGGTTTTATTTATAATTATATATTATGATTTTATTATTCCAAAACTTATAATTAAATATTATTTATTAATAAAATCACTATATTATACCTTTGTTTCAATATATTTTCAAGATTATATTGCATATTTTTTTATATGCTTTTATAAGGAAAAAATGCTATTTTTATGATTTTTTATTGTTTAATTCAATATAACCCGGCTAAAAAATATAAAAAATTCAACCATTTCAGCTGCCACCCCTTTTGAAAAAGTTAAATTTTTCGTTCTCAACCGTAAATCGTAAATCACAGAGATTTTTGCTTTCAAATCGTGAATTGAAAACCGTAAATCGCAAATTATTTTCAACCAGCAATCAGCAATCAGCAACCGACTTTCCCTTTTCCAAGATGATGACCAATGGAATTTGATTTCTGCCCCACTCCACTCTAACCATCCAGGCATCTAATCCTCCATCCTTCCATCCCCCTGCCACTGCCTTATTTTTTTAATAGATTTATTAATAAAATATGTTATAATTTTTTTCAAAATTTTATTTTCTTAAAAGGAGAAATGGAAATGGCTGAAAAAATATTTGAAACTGAAGCAATCAGAAATATAGCCATATGTGGTGCTCCCGGAGTTGGAAAAACAACACTTGCTGAATCTTTACTTTTTTTAGCAGGTCAAATTCAACAGATGGGAAGCACAGCAAAAGGCAATACAGTTATGGATTTTGACGAAGAAGAAATTTCAAAAAAGATGTCTTTAAAAACTTCCCTTGCATATCTTGAATGGCAGAATAATAAAATTAATATTTTAGATGTTCCTGGAATACCCGACCTTGTTTTTGAAATAAAAAGCGCAACATCTGTTGTAGAAGGAATCATTTTTACAATAAGCGCAGAAGATGGAATAACTATTGACACAGAAAGAAACTGGAATATTTTAAAAGAAAGTAAAATCCCGATAATTATTTTTATTAACAAAATGGATGGAGAAAATATAAATTTTGAAAAAATTTTAAATGACGCTTCAGCAAAATTTAAAAAACCTGTTTTGCCTTTATTTTTCCCTGCAGGCACGGGAAAGGATTTTAAAGGTATAATGGATATTATTAATTCAAAAGCATTTTATTTTGAAAAAAATAATTTAAAAGAAGAAGAAATTCCCGGCGATATGAAAGATATTGTCCAGAAATATAAAGAAAAATTACTTGAGGTCGCTGCCGAATCAAACGACGCTCTTACAGAAAAATATTTAAATGGCAAACAACTCACAGAGCAGGAGTTCAAAACCGGATTAAAGTCAAGCGTGCTTGAGGGCAAATTGATTCCTGTTTGATCTGGTTCAGCCTTAAATACTACTGGCATTAAAAATTTACTTGATGCAATTATTAATTATGTCCCTTCACCCTGCGAAATTATAAAGGAAAAAGAAGGGTGGGTTCCTAATAATCCCGAACAAAAAATTAAAAGAAACTGCTCTCCATCAGATCCGGTGAGTGCTATAATTTTTAAAACACGCATTGACCCTTTTGCAGGAAAAATATCTTACTGTAAAATAATTTCAGGAACTTTAACACTTGGAAAAGAACTTTTCAATTCAACTAAAAATATAAAGGAAAAACCCGCTCACCTATGGCTTGCCACTGGTAAAAATTTAAAGGACGCTCAAACTTTCAAAGCAGGCGATATAGTGGTTTTTACAAAGCAGGATAATTTTGAAACATGGGCAACCCTTTCTGATATTGATAATCCGATAGTATATGAACCTTTAAAACCACCAAAGCCATCTTTTTTTGTTGCAATCCATTCAAGCGACAGAAAATCAGCGGATAAATTATCAGAAGTTTTTCAAAATATAATGAAAGAAGACCCATCAATTAATTATGCTTACAACGATATTACAAAAGAAGTGGTTGTTTCCTGCACCGGAGAAACCCAGGCAAGAATCGCATTTGATCTGGTAAAACACAGATATAAATTAAATTTTGAAACAAGGGTCCCGAGAGTTTCATACAAAGAAACCATAACTACAAAAGCAGAAGGTCATTATAAACATAAAAAACAATCAGGCGGTCATGGTCAATACGGAGAAGTATATTTACGCATTGAACCTTTAAAAAGAAACGAAGGCTTTGTTTTTACAGAAGAAATCTTTGGCGGAGCTATACCTAAAAATTACATACCAGCAATTGAAAAAGGCGCGCAGGAAGCATGCCTTTCTGGTGTAATTGCCGGTTATCCTGTTGTTGATTTAAAAGTTAATGTCTATGACGGCACATATCATGACGTTGATTCTTCTGATTTATCCTTTAGAATCGCAGGGCTTCACGCCACAAAACTTGCAATTGAAGCCGCCAAACCTGCTATATTAGAGCCGATTGCAAAAGTTAAAGTTTATGTAGAAGAAAATGATATAGGAAATATAATGAGCGATATAAGCACAAGACGCGGTAAAGTTTTAGGCATGGAAAAATTTTCTGATAATTTAACCGTAATAAATGCTCAGGTTCCCCAGAGCGAAATGCTCACCTACCTTTCTGCTTTAAACAGTATGACAAAAGGCAAAGGATATTTTGAGATGGAATTTTCTCATTATGAATACCTGCCTTTTAATGAATATGATAAAGCCAAAAGACAGGCAGAAGAAATTAAAAAAGAAGAAGAGGCAAGAAAAAACGAATAAGTATTAAAAATAATTTACAATTTTCGGTTTACGATTTTAAATTTACGGTTTGCGATTTAAGGAACAAAAAATTTTTATACAAATCTTTTTTTTATAACTTCTATTATTAATTTTTCCGGCAGGTTTTCTTTAATAATTACCTTCCCTATATCTGTTATTAATACGAACCGATTTTTTCCTGTTACAAATTTTTTATCACTCCAGAAATGTCTCATAATATTCTCTATTTTGCAATTTTTTATTTTATCTGGCAAACCAATTTTTAAAAGAAGATTTTCTATCCTTGATGCTATCTCTTTTTTTAATAAACCTAACCTTACCGCTATATCATTTGCACATACAATGCCGATTGAAACTGCTTCACCGTGCTTGTATTTATATTTTGACGCTGCTTCAACCGCATGACCTATTGTATGCCCATAATTTAACTTTATCCTTATTCCTTTTGTATCAAATTCATCTCTGCTTACTATATCTGCTTTTATTTTATAACTTTCCGTAACTATCTTAAATAAAACTTCTCTGTCAAAATTAAAAACTTTATCAGCATTTTTTTTAAGAAAATTAAAAAAATCTTTAGAATGTATTGCCCCGTATTTTACAACTTCTGAAAGTGCTGATTTAATTTCTCTTTTATCCAGTGTTTTAAGAACGTCAATATCACCAATAACAATCCGCGGCTGGCAAAACCCGCCAACTATATTTTTAGTATCATTAAAATCTATTCCGACTTTTCCACCTATACCGCTGTCAACAAAAGCCAAAAGCGAAGTTGGTATCTGCACATAGTTTATACCCCTTTTAAAAGTATGAGCAACAAATCCGCCTAAATCTCCTATAACACCGCCGCCTAAATTTATTATAAATATCTTATTTGCTTTTTTATTATATTCAACAAGTTGCCCCATTAATTTTTTATAGGAAGCAAAATTTTTATATTTTTCACCATCTTTTATAATACCTGTTCTTATCTCTTTATAATTTCCTTTTTTTAATACTGATACTAATTTTTTTAGATATAAACCCGCAACCCTGGTATTTGTAATAATAAATATACTATCTCCTAATTTTAACGGGGCAATAAATTCATTTATTTTATCCAAAATTCCGCTTCCGATTAAAATATCATAATCCCTGTTTTTACCCACTTTTACTTTAAGTTTTTTAAACATAAAAACCCTTTTTACACTTATTTTTCAAACATAAATTTATTCTGCTTGCTGTCAAATGGTAAAGGATAGTCACCATCAAAACAAGCCATACAGAATTTATCTTTTCTGCCGCCGGTTGCTTTTATCAAACCATCTAAAGAAAGATAAGCCAGCGAATCCACGCGAAGATATTTTCTTATTTCTTCTATTGTATGGTCATTTGCTATAAGTTCTGTCCTTGTTGGAAAATCCATTCCATAAAAGCATGGATTAAAAATAGGCGGAGATGAAATTCTATAATGAATCTCTTTTGCGCCTGCCTGTTTTATCATTTTTGCTATTTTTCTGCTCGTTGTTCCGCGAACAATTGAATCATCTATGACAACAACCCTTTTTCCATCTAAAATTTCACGAACAGGATTTAACTTTAATTTAACCCCAAAATCCCTTATTGTCTGTTCTGGTTCTATGAATGTTCTTCCAACATAATGATTTCTTATTAAACCCATGTCATATTTTATACCGGTCGTTTCCGAATATCCTATTGCAGCAACTACACCTGAATCAGGAACAGGTATTACAACATCAGCTTCACAGGGAGATTCTTTTCCTAACTGCCTTCCTAATTCTCTTCTTATATCATTTACAGTTCTGTTAAAGATGAAACTATCAGGTCTTGCAAAATAAATAAATTCAAAAACACACATTGCGCTTCTCTGTCTTTCTGCAAATTTTTCTGTTTTAACCCCATCTTTTGAAAAAATTACAATCTCGCCCGGCTCTACTGTAAAGATTCTTTTTGCATTTAACAGGTCAAAAGCGCATGTTTCAGATGCAACTATATAAGTCCCGTCAATCTGGCCTACATCTAATGGTCTGAAGCCATTCGGGTCTCTTGCTGCTATTAAACAATCTTTGTTTAAAATCACAAATGAAAACGCACCTTTTAATTCTCTCAATGAATTTTTAACTGCCTCAATAAAGTCATACATATTATTTTTAGCAATAAGGTGCACCAGAACTTCGCTATCAACAGTTGATTCAAAAATTGAACCGTTTTTTTCAAGAGCAAATTTTATTTCCTGGGAATTAACAAGATTTCCATTATGCGCAACTGCAAGTGGTCCATTTACATAATTTACTTTTATTGGCTGTGCATTTTCTATAGTCGTAGAACCTGTGGTTGAATAACGCACATGTCCTATTGCTTTATCGCCCTTTAAATAATTTAATTTTTTTTCATCAAAAATTTCTGATACTAATCCCATTTCCTTTATTTCATATGATTTTCCCGAAGAATCAACAGTTACAATTCCTGCGCTTTCCTGCCCCCTGTGTTGCAGAGCATAAAGCCCAAGATAGGCAAGTTTAGCAGCCTCTTCGTGTCCATAAATTCCAACTATACCGCAAGCCTCTTTTATTTTATCCTCATACATATTTATTTACTCCTGATATCCATAATTTTTTAATTTCATCTAATTCTAAATTTAATTTTTTAGAATATTTTTTAGAAGCCCAATCAATATTTATTATCAACCTGTTCCCGCCTGTTTTCCCGATTTCAGTTGCTATTATTTTATTCTTTGATGCAATACGATTTAATTTTAGCAAATTTTCTCTTTTTACGGTTACTATTGCCCGTGATTGTGTTTCGCCAAATAAAAGAGCATCAACTCTTATATCGCTCTGCAATTCAATATATGCGCCTATGGCTTTACCACCATGCAAAATGCCTGATATGCAGCATTCAGCAAGAGCAATTGCCAGCCCACCTTTGCTTATATCATGAGCAGAAATTATAATTCCATTTTTAATGCCTTCCACACATGTCTTCTGTAATGCCTTTTCTCTTTTTAAATCAATGGCAGGAACCGGTCCTTTTATCAAATTATGTATTTCTTTTAAATATTCAGATGCTCCTATTTCTTCTTTTGTCTCACCTAATAATATAATTACATCGCCTTCATTTTTAAAATATTGCTTTGCATATTTTTTGTTTTTACCTCTTATATATCCCACCATACCCACAACAGGGGTTGGGTAAATCGCGCGTTGAGGACTTTCATTATAAAAACTGACATTACCGCTTATAACTGGCGTGCCTAATTTTTTTGCCGCATACGCCATTCCTTCCACTGCTTTTTCAAATTGATAAAATATCTCGGGGTCTTCCGGGTTACCGAAATTAAGACAATTTGTAAAAGCAACTGGTTGTGCGCCACTCATACTTACATTCCTTGCTGCTTCTACAACTGCTGCCATCCCGCCCAAAAAAGGGTCAAGATAAACATACCTTCCATTTCCATCAACTGATGTTGCAATCATTAAATTTTTATCTTTTATATTGATAACTGCCGAATCCGAACCTGGCAAAGTAAAAGTATTTGTCTGAACCATATGGTCATACTGCCGCCAGATATTTGATTTACAGGCAATGTTTGGCGAAGAAATTAATTTTTTTATAATTCTTTCTAAATCTTCCGGTATTTTTATATCATCTATTTTAATATTTATATCTTTTAAATATGCAGGTTTTATCCCTTTTTGCTTTTTTAATGGAAAATATTTATAATTGCTATCTGTTAAAGCTCTTACCGGTATCTCTGCGACAATTTTACCTTTTTCATAAATCCTGAACTGCTGTTCTTTTATTACTCTGCCAATTTTCACAGCATGCAAACCCCACTTTTTTAAAACCTTTTCTACTTTTTTTTCATTTCCTTTTTTACAGACAAGCAACATTCTCTCCTGGGATTCCGAAAGCAAAACTTCATAAGCGTTCATATTTAATTCCCTTTTTGGAACTTTATCTATATCAATTTCAACTCCTGTTCCAGCCCTGTATGCCATCTCAGAAGAAGATGATGTAAGTCCTGCAGCGCCCATATCCTGAATACCAATTATTAAATTTTTATCAATAAGTTCTAAAGTTGCTTCCAGTAAAAGTTTTTCCATAAAAGGATCAGCAACCTGGACCGAAGAACGCCTTTTCTGATTTTCTTCAGTAAGTTCTGCAGAAGCAAATGACGCCCCGTGTATCCCATCTCTGCCGGTTAAAGCGCCGATATACATTACAGGATTTCCCACTCCTTTTGCTATGCCCTTTTTTATTTTTTTCTTATTAACTATTCCTATTGTCATTGCATTAACCAGACAATTATCCTGATAGGTATCTTCAAATACTGTTTCACCAGCAACAGTTGGAACCCCAACACAATTTCCATAAAAAGCAATTCCGCTCACAACTCCCTGTAATAGATGCTGGGTTTTAAAAGTATTTAAATTTCCGAATCTTAAAGAATCTAAAATTGCAACAGGTCTTGCACCCATTGTAAAAATATCCCTTAATATACCACCCACTCCTGTTGCAGCGCCCTGAAAAGGTTCCACAGAAGATGGATGATTATGGGATTCTATTTTAAAAGCAACTCCTGTATCAAAACCTGTATCTATAATTCCTGCATTTTCTCCTGGTCCCTGTAAAACATATTTACCCTTTGTTGGAAATTTTTTTAAAACTGGTTTTGAATGTTTATAACTGCAATGCTCTGACCACATTGCAGAAAAAACACCTAATTCAACTATATTTGGTTTTCTTCCTAATATTTTTAATATATTGTTATATTCTTCTTTTTTTAAGTTATGTTCTTTTAAAATTTCATCTGTTATTTTAATATCATAATTATGCATTTTTCACCTTTTTTAACTTTTTTTAATATAATTAATAATAGATTCCCATATCATTTTACCATCTTCGGAACCTAAATCTTCTATCATTGCTCTTTCAGGATGCGGCATCATTCCTAAAACATTTCCTTTTGCGTTCATTATCCCCGCAATATTGTAAACAGAACCATTAATATTTGCTTCATCAGTTATAATTCCGTCTATATCACAATATCTGAAAGCAATTTTATCTGTTGCGATTAATGTATTTAATGTTCTTTCATCACAATAATAATTCCCTTCGCCATGAGCAACAGGTATCTTTAAAATCTGTCCTTTTGAAAATTTATTTGTAAATGGTGTTTCGTTATTTTCAACAATGATATTTACATATTCGCATATAAATTTTAAATTCTTATTATGTAGCATAGCCCCGGGTAAAAGTCCCGCTTCAAGCAAAATCTGAAAACCATTACATATTCCTATTACAAATTTATTTTTTTTATTTGCAAAATCATTTATACTTTCCATAACTCTGGCAAAACGCGCAATAGCCCCGCTTCTTAAATAATCACCGTAAGAAAATCCACCGGGCAAAATAATACAATCATATTTTTTTATATTCTTAGATTCGTGCCATATAAATTCAGCATCCTGATTTAAAATATCTCTTACCGCCCATAAACAATCAGCATCGCAGTTAGATCCCGGAAAAATAACAACTCCAAATTTTATTTTTTTTCTCATATCACTCTATCTCAAAATCATATTTTTCAATATTGGGATTAGCCAGTAACCTGTCACATATTTCGTCTATTTCTTTCTTTATCTTTTCTTTATCACCATTTTCTATTTCCATTTCAATAAATTTACCAATCCTTACATCTTTTATATTTTTATATCCCATTTTTAAAAGTGCGGCATTTACTGTTTTTCCCTGCGGTTCTAAAACACCATCTTTAAAAGTAACATATATTTTTGCTTTTGCCATTAAACACCTCATTTTTAATTTTTTTTACAGGATTATGTTTTTATTATATAGAATTTATATGTTTTTACAAGTTATTTTTTATGCTATTTAAACTTAAATTTTCCTTTTCTAAAAACTTCAAAACACAAATTGCTAATTTCGTCATCATACAATTTGCCTTTATTTTTCATTATTTCATCCAGTGCTTTATTTATCCCAAGCCCTTTTCTATATGGTCTTTTAAATGTCATTGCTTCAATTACATCAGAAATACCTATTATTTTTGCTTCCAATAAAATTCTATCTCCTTTTAATCCTTGCGGATAACCAGTCCCATTTATTCTTTCATGATGCTGGTAAATAATTTCTGCAACAGGCCAGGGGAAATATATTGATTTTAAAATATTATATCCTTCCTCCGGATGTTTTTTTATTATTTCATACTCATTTTTTGTAAGTTTTTCTGGTTTATTTAAGAT
>FWPV01014952.1_pt1 | contig 11267 bp, 12 predicted proteins | sample 2228371 | NCBI WGS metagenome assembly FWPV01 (sample SAMEA103939776, study PRJEB20133) | metagenome | reverse complement strand
TATATCTCTTATCCAATTTATATCCTAAACTTAATACCTGTCCAATATTCAAGGGTACAATATAACCGCCCCTCGATAAACTCGGGGATCACCCTCGACAATCTCGGGAACCTTATAAGCCTCATAGCGGCAAACTGTTTCTGTGAATCATTGAATTTATATAATTCTTGTCACTAAAAGTGCGGAATGTGGGTTAGAGAAATTCAGCGCCCGTAAAGACGGCACTTTTAAATATAAACTATGTATGTTTTCGAGAGATATGGTGCGGCTCCGTATGAACCGTGGCTTCCAGATTAAGCGATTCCCGGAGTGCCTTCTCTATGGATGAGGCTATTGCATGTGTGTCGACAAGAGTTCTTTCGCCTCCAAGCCTCACATGTAAAGTAAGTTCCCTGTGGTCTCCGTATCCGTGAACATGTAGGTGATGTATACCGGTAATCTCCGGTGACGTTTTTTTGCATATCTCCCTTATACTTTTCGCAAGCTCGTCAGTTACTTCTCTGCCCATAAGGTCGTCGGCGGATTTACGCACGACGTCAAAGGCCGCCCATAAAATAAGCAACGATACGCCCAGTCCCATAACGCCGTCGATCCACCACAACTTTTTGCCCAGAAGCGCTCCTGCTACAATCAAAAGCGAAGCGATCGCGTCGCTGCGGTGATGCCAGCCGTCTCCGATAAGCGCCCGTGATGATATCCTGCGTCCCGCCCAAAAGGCAAACTGCGCCAGCGACTCCTTCAAAACGGCAGACGCGGTAAAAATAAGAATGGGAAAAAGCGTAAAAGACGGAGTCGCCGAACGGCGCAGAAGGTTATGAGCCGACTCTTTGAGAAAGTTGACGCCCACGACACCGAGTATAATACCGATAATCAACGCTCCTATCACCTCGGCTCTGCCGTGACCGAAAGGATGCTCCTTGTCTTTGGGTTTACCGGCGATCGTAAATCCTACTATAACCACCAGTGAGGTAAGGGTATCGGAAAGAGTATGCCAGGCGTCGGCAATCATGGCGATGGATGAGATGGCGACGCCCGCCCAGAGTTTAAGAATAAAAAGAAGAATGTTGAGCGCCGAAGAGATCCACCCTTCAAGATAACCCAGATTTACTTTGCTTCTTTCCATGATCGTTTCTTTAATCATGTCTAAGATAGGCCTGAAGAATAAAGATATTCCGCAAACATGTTAATTAACTACAAAGAGACAACAAGCACCCTATTCAAAAAGAAAAGACCCCGTGGGGGGATATTTTTTTAGATATTCATGTCCCACGGGGTCTCTCCGTTGCCTTTGCGGGCCCGGCTGCGCCTCCGCTAAAATATCCGGAAGGCCGCCTGATCATTAAATAATATATAAATCTTTATAAGCTGCGTCAATAGTAGAAAAAGAGTTATTTATATATATTGAGAATATTAAACGGTTTCATGAATTAATATACCGGCCAAAATATAGTTATAAAGATTTTGATTCCAATAGGAGGAAAAGAGGTATTTTCATCCTTTTCTTCGCATATAATATTTTTATTATTTTTATCTTGAGGTGGTCGCACTACTTTATGCCCATTCGCAGTATGACAGGTTTTGGATTTGCCGAGGGGCTTACTGCATCGGGTACCTATCGTATAGAAATACGGGGAGTAAACAACCGTTTTCTCGAGATGCAGATAAGGCAGCCGAAATTTGCAAATAATCTGGAGCAAAAGATCAGAAAAGAGATTACAGGTGCTGTTTCGAGGGGAAGCATTCAGGTTTCAATCTCGTGTGACCGTGAAGACGATACTCTGAAATTAACATTGAACGAAAGTGCCGTAGCCAATTACATAAATATTTTACAAGAAATCGGAAGGAGGTTTTCTTTAACCGGAGAGGTAACTCTGTCACATCTGCTTCAGTTTAGTGATATCATAAAAGCCGAGAATGTTCAATACAACGAAGAGGAAATATGGAACCATATCTGTCCTATTCTGGGGCAGGCGATAGCTGCATTTCAGCTTTCAAGGGAGACGGAAGGCGGCTATATAGTGAATTGCATTAAAAATCAGGTTGTGGAAATAAGCAAAACGGTTGAGGAAATAGAAAAACGGGCTTATCTGCGTGTAGAAGAGTACGCAGCGGCGCTTCGTGAAAGGGTTTGTAAACTTATTGCGGATCCGCCGGATCCCAAGCGAATGGAAACAGAAATAGCTATCTGTGCCGACCGTCTGGATATTTCCGAGGAGTGTACACGGCTTCGGGCTCATATAGAGAAATTTAAAGAGGATCTTAATGCGGACGATGCTGTAGGAAAGCGAATGGGATTTATTCTGCAGGAGATGAACCGGGAGGCAAACACCATCGGATCGAAGGCCAACGATGCGGAAATTTCTCATCTTTCAATAAAGCTTAAAGAGATAATAGAAAAAATAAGAGAACAGATACAAAATATCGAATAAGCGGCATTCCGGGTATAACCGGGGGGCTTATATTTATTTAAGGAATAATAGGAGGATGCTATGACGGATTTACTGGAACTTGAGATTGAAAAGCTCGAAAAAAGGGGTATCAACCGTTACAAAGCAGTTCTGATGGCGTCGCAGGAGGCCCGTTTTATAAACGACCAGATACGGCTGAACATTTTGAAGACTACAGAAAAACCAACCACCCTTGCTTTAAAGCGACTTTTCGAGGGCCGTGTTGTTGAGAACGAAGAGGCTGGTGTAGGAAATTGATGATGAACTGCCGTGTAATAGTCGGCGTCAGCGGAGGAATAGCTGCATATAAGATTCCTCAGCTTATAAGGTTGCTTTGCAAACAGGGCGCGGCTGTAAAGACAGTGATAACCCCTAGTGCTAGGAAGTTCGTAGGTATCGAATCTCTGCGAACCGTGAGCGGTAATCCTGTGTACAGTGACGAGGTTTATTTATACGATGTTGAGCATATACGCCTTTCGGAATGGGCGGACATTCTTCTGATTGCACCCGCAACGGCGAACACAATAGCTAAAATCGCTCACGGAATAGCCGACAACCTTCTTACGAGTATAGCACTTGCCTTTACACCAGGCAATACTATAATCGCGCCTGCAATGAACAGCCGTATGTGGGAGAATCCCGCGACACAGGAGAATATTTTCCTTCTTAGAAGCCGACAATATACCATCCTGGCAGTTGGAAGAGGAGAACTGGCTTGCGGAGTGGAGGGGGAAGGCAGGATGCTGGAGGTCGAAGAGATCGTGAAGGCGGTGACATGTCATTTTAAAAACAGTCGTCCGCTTTCCGGGAAACGGGTTTTGATCTCTTCGGGCCCTACCGAAGAGCCTATGGATCCCGTAAGGGTTATAACCAACCGCTCTTCGGGGAAGATGGGTGCGGCTCTTGCCTCAGAGGCTCTGCGACTTGGCGCCGAAGTTACTGTAGTGAGCGGCCCGGCTGCGGCACAACTTCCTAACGGCGTAAAGGTGCGACATGTTAAAACCGCCGCCGAAATGGAAGCGGTTATGCAGAATGAGTTTCCGGATACGGATATATGTATTATGGCTGCAGCGGTTTCCGATTTCAGGCGACGCCTGTGATTCCCTATCAATTGATCTTATTCCAAATCCCGATATTCTGGCGGGTCTGGGAAAAGTCAAGAAGCGACAGTTTCTTGTCGGTTTTGCGCTCGAGGATGGCGACGACGAATGCCGGATTAAAGAAAAAATGGCGCGTAAGAACTGCGATCTCATTGTTGCAAACAGTATCGATAAATCGCTCGGCGCCGATACCACCGAAATCACGATTTACGATTCGAAAGGCGGCTTCAGAAAATACGGTCTTATAAGTAAAGTAGAGGCCGCGGCCGAAATATTTAAATATGTAATAATAGGAATCACCGGCAGCAGTCATGGATAAATTCCGGCTTCTTGGAACTTACTTCAGGCAGCAGCTTGAAATGTCTTTACCCGACGTAATAATCGACGCTTCACTTATTTCTATTTTGATGCATGCCAAAAGCCCCGTTTCAAAATCCGCAGATGAACCGATGCGGCAAATGGAGAGAAAGAAGAGTGCCGCGGTTACAAAAACCGTGTCGTCCGGTTTGAAAAGTAAGCTTTCGTCACTCACACCGGTTGAGAAACTTACTGAAGTAGAGTCGAAGATTCCGCCGCCTAAAGCCGTTTCTCCCGAAGAAGCCTCCCTGCGGAAGGAGGAATCTTCTTCCTCCAAACGGGCGGCTCTGGGGGAATTGTTAAAGGAGGAGTGTACAAAGTGCCCGCTTGCCAAGACACGCAACAAATATGTTTTCGGCTCGGGAAAAGCCGGGGCTCCGATAATGGTGATAGGCGAAGCACCGGGCAGGGAGGAGGATGAACAGGGGCTTCCTTTTGTGGGTTCTGCGGGAAAACTTCTAACCGATATGCTTGCGGCAATTAATATCGACCGCACAAAAGATGTTTTCATTACGAACGTCCTCAAATGCCGTCCGCCCGATAACCGTACTCCGGACACCGCCGAAATAACAGCATGCCTTCCCATACTGAAACGACAGATTGACATTGTGAAACCGGAGGCGATTTTGCTCCTTGGACGTATAGCGGCCTCGGCTCTTCTTGACATACACGATAGCGTGGCTAAAATACGGGGCAGGGAGTTAGACCTTAACGGTATACCCGCGATTGTCACCTATCATCCGGCCGCACTTTTACGGAATGCCGAATATAAAAGGCCCGCATGGGAGGACCTGAAACGGTTCCGCGATTTACTTATAAGAAAAGGTGTTTATGAGCGTCTTGGCAAAAAATAAAACAACGCCCCTTTCCGCGGAGCGCATTCCGCCTCAGGCGCTCGACGTAGAAAGAACCGTTCTCGGTTCGATGCTTATCGACGCCGAGGCGGCCGCAACGGCCTTCGAACTCCTCGACGAAGATTGCTTTTATATGGCGGCCAACCGTCATATTTTCGTTTGCATGCAGGAGATGTTCGAAAAGAACATTCCCATAGATCTTATCACTCTTGCCGATGCGCTTCGCAAAAAAGGACTGTTCGAGGCCGTCGGTGAGGAGGCGTATCTCGGGGAACTTGCCGAATCCATAGCAACCTCATCCAATATAGAATACTATTCGAAAATACTTCTCGAAAAAGCCACCCTTCGCCGTTTGATTATGGTGGCCGGAGAAATAACAACCGATTGTTTCAACACCGAGATTGACGCTCAGGAGCTTCTCGATCAGGCGGAATCGAAGATATTCGCAATATCCGAGGCCCGTATAAAGAACCGGTTCGAATCGATCGGTCAGCTGCTGCCGCGGACGTTCGAAGATATCGAAGGGTACGCCAAGGGCAGCTTTAAAGGTATTCCCACGGGATTTACGGAACTGGACGAATTGACGACCGGTCTTCAGCAGGGCGACCTGATTATCGTCGCAGGCAGGCCCTCGATGGGAAAAACGGCGTTCGCGCTCTCTATGGCGCTTAACGCGGCCGTAAAGGAAAAGCATCCTACGGCGGTTTTTTCGCTGGAAATGTCCAAAGCGCAAATTGTGCAGCGTTTGCTTTGCTCCGAAGCGCGCGTCAATATGCATCAGCTTCGCAGCGGTAAACTTCCGAAACGCGACCTGCCCAAACTCGGCGTCGCCGCGGGGCCGCTCTACGAAGCCCCGCTTTTTATAGACGACACTCCCGCAATCAACGTTCTGGAGCTTAGAGCCAAAGCACGGCGTCTCAAGGCGCAGCACGGTTTGCAGCTTGTTATTATAGATTATCTTCAACTTATGGGTACGACCGCTAAAGCGGAGAACAGACAGCAGGAAATTTCACAGATCTCCCGTTCCCTCAAGGCAATTGCAAAAGAGCTCGATATTCCGGTTGTGGCGCTCTCACAGCTTTCCCGTGCCGTGGAGTCGCGCACAGGAGACCATCGTCCGCAGCTTTCCGACCTGCGGGAATCGGGAGCAATAGAACAGGACGCGGATATGGTTCTGTTCGTCTATCGCGAGGAGGTCTATAGAAAAGACGACGAAGAGGTAAAGGGAAAGGCCGAGATTATTATAGGTAAGCAGCGAAACGGCCCTGTCGGCGTCGCAACCCTTGCATTTGTGAAAGAGTTCGCAAGTTTCGAAAACCTGACGGTTCGTGCCGGGGAGTTCGGCGGATTTTGAACCGGATTTTTAAACCCGTAAGAAAGATCGGCGCCGCCTCTATAGGCATGTTTGAAAGGGGAAAACTGTTTCTCCGGAGCGTCGCAGATTACTGGTCGCTTGCCTTTCTTACTTTCCGGAGACTGCCGCTTATCGTACTCAACCCGGATCTTACCGTTTCTCATATGTATACACTGGGGATAGAATCGTTTGGGTTGGTATCGGTGGTGGCTCTCTTTCTCGGATCGGTGACGGTTACTCAGGCTATATATCAGATGTCGGGAATAATACCTATGAGATATCTGGGCGTTCTGGTGCAGAAAGGGATTCTCAATGAGCTGGCTCCATTCATAACCAGTATGGTTTTTGCGGGTAGGGTGGCTACAGGCATTGCCGCGGAAATCGGTTCCATGAAGAACACCGAACAGTTCGACGCCATGATCGCGCTCGATCTAGATCCGATACGATATCTGATAGTTCCCAAAACCGCAGCATGTATTGTAATGGTGCCGCTTCTTGTAATCTGGTCGGAACTGCTGGCGTTTATCGGCGCTCTTACTACAGTAATCCTGTCGGTTGACATGACGATACATACTTTTCTGAACGGTCTAAGGCTTTTTTTCAATGCATCCGATCTTTATTTCGGGATATTAAAGACGTCCGTCTTCGGCGCAATCGTCGCCGTTACAGGCGCGCACTTCGGCTTTTTGGTCAAAGGAGGGGCCGAAGGGGTGGGAGAGGCGACCACAAAGGCCGTGCTGACCTCGGTGGTTTTGATTTTGATATTTGACTTTATTATTGCGGTACTTGTATTCTGAGGTATAAAGGGTTAAAATAAACTTTTCCTTAGGAATTTTTATTAATTTATTACATAATCCATGTTAAAAATAGAACATCTGAAAAAACATTTCGGAAAGCAGGTGGTTCTGGACGACATCAACCTCACTGTTAACAAAGGGGAGATAACCTGCATCATAGGGCAGTCGGGGAGCGGAAAGACCGTTCTTTTCAGACATATTATAGGCCTTATGTTTCCCGACGGCGGCAGAATTCTGCTCGACGGAAAAGTTATTTCCCATCCGGGCATGAAGCCTTCCGAATTCAACGAAACACGCAAAAGGTTCGGAATCCTTTTTCAGGGGGCGGCGCTGTTCGATTCGATGAACGTAGGCGAGAACCTCGCTTTTCCCCTTCGTGAACGTTTAAAATTGCCCGAAGATGAAATCCAGAAGATAATCGGCGAATCTCTCGAACGGGTTGGTCTGCAGGAGGCATTCAGGGAAAAAATGCCGTCGGAGCTCTCGGGAGGCATGCGCAGTCGTGTGGGATTAGCAAGGGCATTGGTCATGAAACCTGAAATAATGCTTTACGATGAACCCACCTCTGCTTTAGATCCCATAATGACAGATAAGATCAACGATCTTATCACAAGCCTTCGTAATGATCTCGGCATGACGTCGATCGTAGTTACTCACGATATAGGCTCGGCCTATAAAATCGCCGACCGCATCGCCATGATTCACGAAGGAAAAATCATTTTCGAGGGTACGCCGGCTGAGATAAGGAAATCGCGCAATCCGTACATTCAGCAATTCATAAGGGGACAGCGGAAGATGTACTATGCCGTCGACGAAGAGCGTTCCTTTGCAACCCATATCGATTTTGAAAAACTCCGCCTGCCCTCAGCCGAATCCCACAGCTTTACGTCCCGACAGCATAGCGAAACAAATATCCCGCCTCACGATATGCCGGATGAATATTCAGGTGACGTTGGAACGAAAGGTGAATCGCAAAAGTAAAACAGCATTTGTATGTGCCGAGTGCGGCCAGGATTACGCCAAATGGCGGGGTAAATGCGACAACTGCGGCATGTGGGACACTATACACGAGATCCGTATCAGAAAATCCGGAAGCGGGCGCTTAAAAACATCATGCGGCGCTGCGCCGTCTTCGGTGCGACCGCTTGCCGATTGCCGCCCAGGATCATCTCCGCGAAGTCCAAGCGGTTTCGGAGAGATCGACCGGGTGCTGGGAGGAGGATTCGTAAGGGGCGGCTGCATACTTCTCGGAGGCGATCCCGGCATAGGCAAGTCGACGCTTCTTCTTCAGCTTGCCGCCAATGTAGGAAAAACCGGAATGCGGGTTCTTTACGTTTCGGGCGAGGAGTCGGCAGAACAGGTGGCAATGCGCGCGCAGCGTTTACATATCGATAATGAAGACGTCGAGCTTCTGACGGAAACCTCTGTCGAATCGATAGTCGGCGCTATCGGCGAAAGACAGCCGGATTTTGTGGTTATAGACTCGATCCAGACGCTCTGTACGGAACAAATCGAGAGCGCTCCGGGCTCTGTATCCCAGCTCCGCGAAAGCGCGGCAATACTTGTCAGGTGCGCAAAAGAGAGCGGCGCGGTAATGGTGTTCATAGGACATGTCACAAAAGACGGCGCATTAGCGGGCCCGAGGCTTCTCGAACACATGGTGGATACGGTGCTTTATTTCGAAGGCGATTGCGGCTACCAATATAGAATTCTTCGGGCGGTAAAAAACCGATTCGGGCCTTCGGGCGAGATTGCGCTTATGTCAATGGCCGACGACGGCCTGCACGAAATGGCGAACGCTTCGGAATTCTTTCTTATGAATCGTCATAATCCTCAACCCGGAACCTCAATCGTTCCCATCCTCGAGGGGAGCCGAATTCTTATAGTGGAGTTGCAGGCGCTTGTCAACAGGTCGCATTTCGGAATGCCCCAGCGCGTCGCAGTCGGAATAAATCAGCGCAAACTAGCTTTACTTCTGGCTGTGCTCGAACGGCACGCGGGAGTCATACTCGGCGATCACGACGTGTTCTTCAATATAGCGGGTTCTTTGTCGGTGGCTGAGCCTGCAATAGACCTGGGCATATCCTCAGCCATACTTTCGTCTTTTCTCAATCGTCCATGTCGTGCGGAGACGGCTTCTATTGGCGAGGTGGGACTGGGAGGCGAAATAAGGCCCGTTTCTGCAATGTCCGCAAGATTAAAAGAACTGAGCCGTATGGGTTTTAAGGAATGCATTGTTCCCGCTCCCACAAAAAAAGCCGAATGGTTTACCCCCGCATTCGGCATAAAACTGTTACCCTGCGCACGGGTCGGAGATATACGGGAGCTTTTGTTTTAAACATTTTAAATCCTGACTTGGGATTGGGTATTCGGCGGCGGAAACCGGTTGGATAGTTGGAACGAATGCTGTTTATTTCGGCGTAGATACAACATGGTATACTGGAGCAGCATGGTCACGACCCCAAAAATCAAATTACCTATCAGCGCGGAAGACACAATTTTCCGACGTGCCCTCTATTCAAGGGATAGACGTATGCGGTCTCGACGATGCGTTCTGTGCGCCGTTTCTCTGGCAGTTTCCTTCTGCTGGGCGCGCACTTATTACATCGATCCTGTCAACGGTAACGACAGCTATGCAGGCTCGTCCGAGGTGCGGGCCTGGAAGACCATTGCCAAGGCCAATCAGACCCTGTCGCCGGGAGACACTGTCCTTATCAAGGCCGGCGCCTACAACGACGCCTCCATTAACCCGGCCCGTTCCGGGACGTCGGAATCGGCCAGCTTCGACACGACCCGGAAGGCCCGGATCACGGCTGTCAACTATGCGGACAATAAGTTGATTGTTGATAAAGCCCTTACATGGACGCAGAACCGGGGAGTATGCCTCGCATATGAAGGTTCTGCACCGGACATCGGCGCCTTTGAGTATGGTGCCGCAAATTCCATCACCCCTGCCTCCCGTATTCCATTGCGAACCGAACCGCCACGGATTATCGGGCTGTACGACCTTACAGGCAGGAAGATATACGGAACTCGTGCCGGAGGGCATGACGGACGGCCGTGCAGGGGTAAGGCTCGCGGTCGTCAAGCAGGACGGTCGTGCGGTGGTGAAAAGGATTATAAAAATGAATTAATGCGTCTTGTCTATAGACAACATTTAGCGGCGGAAACGGACGGTTTTTCTCTTATGAATCGTCAATGTTTAGCCTTACCCTGTTTTCCCTGCTGTTAATTCGACCAGCCGAAGTAGTTTTGCCCTTGCTGCGCCGGAATCTATAGATTCGGCCGCCATTCTTATTCCTTCGTGAGGCGATTTCGCGATACCGGCTGCTGTGAGTGCGAAAGCGGCGTTTAGGCAAACCACATCGCGGCATGGGCCTGGTTTGCCGTCTAATAGTTCGTTTATAATTCCGGCATTGTCGGCCGGGCTGCCGCCTGCGATCTCCTGCCGAGATGCGGATTTCAGGCCGAAATCCTCCGGTTTTACGACATAGGTACGTATCGAACCGTCGTAAAGTTCAGACACCTTTGTTTCGCCGCAAATAGTTATTTCATCCAGTCCGTCCATTCCGTGAACAATATAAGCGTGCGCGCTTCCGAGATTTTTAAGCACTCCTGCGAATACCTCGGTAAGTGATTCGGCAAACACGCCTATTAACTGAGCGGGAGCTTTTGCAGGATTTGTGAGCGGCCCGAGCAGATTGAAAACAGTTCGTATGCTTATATCTTTCCTCACTCCGGCGGCGTATTTCATAGCCTTATGAAGTGTGGGGGCAAAGAGAAAAGCTATGCCTGCCGTGTCGAGACACTCCTTCATCTTTTCAGGGGTCACGGTTATTGTGACTCCCAGCGCCTCGAGCACGTCAGCGCTTCCGCATTTGCTCGAAACGCAGCGGTTGCCGTGTTTCGCCACTTTCGCTCCGGCGCCGGCGGCAACCAGAGCGGCGGCAGTTGAAATGTTGAAAGTGTCGGCGCCGTCGCCTCCGGTGCCGCAGGTGTCGACAAGATATTTAATATCGTCCGGCTTTACTCCTATAGCCTTCTCACGCATGGTCATGGCGGCGCCGGTTATTTCGTCGACCGACTCTCCTTTCATACGTAAAGCAACAATCAGTGCGGCTATCTGGGCGTCGGTTGCTTCTCCGCTCATAATCTCATTGAATACGTCCCTTGCCTCGGCAACGGAAAGACTGTTTTTTTCGACAACCTTTTTTATTGCAGACTGAATAAAAGACATAATAACGTCCCTTCTATATAACAGCCTGATATAATTTCAGATAACTTAATCCCGGCACATTATGACTTAAGAAAAATATAATATAAAATTGTAATTAATAAAATCATCCTTTAATATTTAA
>FWPV01014951.1_pt1 | contig 11267 bp, 8 predicted proteins | sample 2228371 | NCBI WGS metagenome assembly FWPV01 (sample SAMEA103939776, study PRJEB20133) | metagenome | reverse complement strand
ATCACCTCGATCCCGAGCCCGCGCAGCCGGCGGATCCCCTCGCGCACGCGCTCTGCCACCTCGAGCGGCTCCAGGCCCTGCAGCGCATCGTTGGTCCCGACCTGCCAGATCACCAGATCGGGGGCGAGCGGGATCACGTCCCGCTCGAAACGGGCCAGGTTGTCGGCCGCCGTCTGGCCGCCCTTGCCACGGTTGACCACGCGGACCGATCGGGCCGGGAAGCGGCCGGCGAGGATCGCCTCGAGCCGGGCCGGCCAGGCGTTCTCCGGCCGGCTGGCACCGGTCCCCTCGGTGCTCGAGGAGCCGAGCGCCACGATTCGCAGCTCCTCCGCCGCGCGCAGGTCTTCGATGAGGGCGGCGGGCGGCGCCGGTCGCCAGACCTCGGGCAGCGGCGGGCAGGAGCCGGCCAGGGCCGGGCTCGGCAGGGCCAGCCATGCGGTGAGGATCGGCCCCGCCCGCCGCCGCGCTCCTCTACCAGCCGACCTCTCTCGACATCCTGCCCCAATACGTCCTCTATCTCGCGATCTCGCCCGTGCTCATCCACCTGGCGACGACCGGACGGCTGTGGCTCGTGGCGTCGGCGAGCGTGGGTTGTTGGCTGTTCGTGCAGATGGGCGGGCATCTGCCGATCCTGGCCGCGGTCGAGCCGGCTTCGCGATGGGGCGAGACCGATCTCGTGCTGCGCAGCCACTTCAACCCGCTGGCCTGGCAGCTCCTGTTCGTGGCCGGGCTCCTTTTGGGGGTGGCCGCCGCCTCCGGTCGGCTCGACCCCGAGCGCCTGTTGCGGCCCGAGCGGAGCGAGCTGGCCAAGGCGGCGCTCGTCGTCCTCGTCTGCCTGGCGGCCTGGCGGCTCGCCATCACCGCGGGCCTGCCGAGCCCCGAGATGCTGGAGCGGATCCGCGCCTTCGAGCGGCGCGGCGAGCTGGGCCCGGTCTTCGTGATCGCCTTCGCCGCCACGCTCTGGCTCGTGAGCTGGCTTCTGGTGGCCGGCCCGCGCGCCGCCCACCCGCTGGCGCGGGCAGCCGGCGCCTTCTTATGGGCGCTGTGGAGCTATCCGCTGCTCGTGCTCCTGGGCCGGCACGCGCTCCTGGTCTTCGTGTGGCACCTCGTGCTGGTCTGCGCCCAGATCCTGATCGATCACCGGCTGGGCGGGATCGCCGATCCCTGCAGCTCGCTTCTGGCCCTCCTGGTAGTGGCGCTCCTGCCTCTACCGGCACTTCTGGTCGAGGCCCGGCGACGTCGCCCGTTCGCTCGCCTTTCGCCCCGACCGGCCCGGGAACAGGGGGCCGCGGGACGAGCGGGCGAAGGGCGCTCTCCAGCGGTTCCACCCCGCGCGCGATCGCGCGCGACACCCGGCCGGGTGCGGCTGCTCGACCCGGAGGCCGAGGCCGGGGCCCGCGCCCGCGGCTGGCGCTGAGCAAGGTGGCCGGGGCCTTGGCCTCGCCCGGGCGGGAGGGCTAGAAGCCCGCGGCCGTTCGGCGTTCGGCGAACGGCCGGGGGAGGGAGCCATGGCCAACGTCGCGGTGGTGGGCGCCCAGTGGGGCGACGAGGGCAAGGGCAAGATCGTCGACTGGCTCTCCGAGCGGGCCGACGTCGTGGTCCGCTTCCAGGGCGGCCACAATGCCGGCCACACCCTGGTCGTGGACGGGGTGACCTACAAGCTCTCGCTCCTGCCCTCGGGCGTGGTGCGCGGCAAGCTCTCCTTGATCGGCAACGGTGTCGTGGTCGACCCCTGGGCGCTGTTGGCCGAGATCGACCAGATCCGCGCCCTCGGGGTCCAAGTTTCGGCCGAGACGCTGCGCATCTCGGAGAGCTGTGCGCTCATCTTGCCGCTGCACGGCGAGCTCGACCGGGCGCGCGAGGCGGCCCGCGAGAAGAGCCGAGAGGGCACGGGCAAGATCGGCACCACCGGCCGCGGCATCGGCCCGGCCTACGAGGACAAGGTGGCGCGCCGGGCGATCCGGGTGTGCGATCTGGCCGACGGGCCGACCCTCGAGGCCAAGGTCCACGAGCTCTTGTTGCACCACAACGCGCTGCGCCGCGGGCTCGGCATCGCCGAGGTCGACGGCGAGCGGCTGCTGGCCGAGCTGCGGGCGCTCGCCCCCCGGCTCCTGCCCTTCGCCGAGCCGGTCTGGCTGCGCCTGGCCGAGCTCAAGCGCGCCGGCCGGCGGATCCTCTTCGAGGGCGCGCAAGGGGCGATGCTCGACGTCGACCACGGGACCTATCCGTTCGTGACCAGCTCCAACACGCTGGCGGCGCAGGCGGCGCTGGGTTCGGGCGTGGGGCCGGACGCGGTCGGCTACGTGCTCGGCATCTGCAAGGCCTACACGACCCGGGTGGGGGCCGGCCCGTTCCCCACCGAGCTCGACGACGAGATCGGCCGCGGGATCGGCGAGCGGGGCCGGGAGTTCGGCACGGTCACCGGGCGGCCGCGGCGCTGCGGCTGGTTCGACGCCGTGCTCGTGCGCCAGGCGGTCAAGCTCTCGGGCATCAAGGGGCTGGCGCTCACCAAGCTCGACGTGCTGGACGGCCTGCCCAGCCTCAAGGTGTGCACGGCCTACGCGCTCCAGGGCCAGCTGTTGCACCATCTGCCGGCGGGCATGGGGGCGCAGGCGGCGGCCAAGCCGGTCTACGAGGAGCTCGAGGGCTGGCAGGAGAGCACCCGCGGCGCCAGGAGCTTCGCCGAGCTGCCGGCGGCGGCGGTCAAGTACGTGAAGAGGCTCGAGGAGCTGGTCGAGTGTCCGGTGGCGTTGCTCTCGACCAGCCCGGCGCGCGAGGACACGATCCTGTTGCGCGACCCGTTCGCGGATTGAACGGTCAGCGCAAGGCGGCGGTGGTTTCCGAGACCGCGGCCGGAGCGCGGGGCGAGGCAGGGGCGTGACGAGGCGCGGCGGGGCCGCTAGGCTGGGGCCGTGAGGGTCGTGGGGCTGTTCGCCGGCATCGGCGGGTTCGAGCTCGGCCTGGCCGAGGCCGGCCACGCGACGCTCGTGACCTGCGAGTGCTGGCAGCCGGCCGTGGCCGTGCTGCGCGCGCGGCTGCACGGCGTGCCCGTCGAGGCCGACGTGTGCACGCTTCGCGACCTGCCGGCCGACACCGAGCTCGCCTGCGCCGGCTTTCCGTGCCAGGATCTGAGCCAAGCGGGCCGGACCCTGGGCATCGAGGGGGCCCGCTCGGGCCTGGTGGGCGAGGTGTTCCGGCTGCTCGACCGGGCGATCGCCGCCGGCCGGCCGGTTCCCTGGGTGCTGCTCGAGAACGTCTCCTTCATGCTCCGGCTCGACGGCGGGCGGGCGATCGAGCGGCTGGTGACGGCCTTCGAGGACCGCGGCTATCGCTGGGCCTATCGGGTCGTGAACACGCTGGCCTGGCTGCCGCAGCGACGCGAGCGGGTGTTCCTTTTGGCCTCGCGGGTGGCCGACCCGGCCGACGTGCTGCTCGTCGACGAGGCGGAGGTGGCGCCCCGCGCGACCCGGATCGGCGAGCTCGCCCACGGCTTCTACTGGACCGAGGGCATCCGCGGCCTGGGTTGGGCCGTGGACGCCGTCCCCACCCTCAAGAACGGATCCGGCGTGGGCATCCCCGCCCCGCCGGCGATCCTCCTGCCCGACGGGTGGGTGATCACGCCCGACATCCGCGACGCCGAGCGGCTGCAGGGTTTTCCGGAGGGTTGGACCGAGCCGGCCGAGACGGTCGCCAAGCGCTCCTGGCGCTGGTCGCTGGTCGGCAACGCCGTCTCGGTCCCGGTGGCCCGCTGGCTGGGCGAGCGGCTCGGCGCGCCGGGGAGCTACGATGTCGGCCGCGACCGGCCCTTGCCGCTGGTCGCGCACTGGCCGCGGGCGGCCCGCTTCGACGGCCGGTTCCGCTACGCCGTGGCGATCGGCGATCACCCCACCTTCGCACCGCGCCCGCCGCTCTCGCGGTTCCTGCGCCATCCGGGCGAGCCGCTCTCGGCCCGGGCGACGGCGGGCTTCCTCGCCCGCACCACCCGCAGCCGGCTGCGCTTCCCCGAGGGTTTCCTCGAGGCGCTAGGGGCCCATCTCGCGCGGATGGAGGGCGCGGCGCCGGCGGCGGTCCGGGCCGCCGAATGACGCGTGGGCCGGCCTCGCCTTCCGACCGATCCCGTGCGCAGGGCGCTCATGAAGCGCGTGCGGCGGGCACGCACCGCCCCCGAGGAGCTGTTGGCCCGGGCCCTGCGCGCGGCCGGGATCGCCTATCGGCGCAACGTGCGGACGCTGCCGGGTTCGCCCGACTTCGCCAACAAGCGCCGCGGTTGGGCGATCTTCGTGATGGGCTGCTTCTGGCACCGGCACACCAACTGCCCGCGGGCCACGGTGCCGACCCGCAATCGGCCGTTCTGGGAGGCCAAGTTCCGCGACAATCGGCGGCGCGACGCGGCCAAGATCCGCTCGTTGCGGCGGGCGGGCTTCACGGTGCTCCTGGCCTGGGAGTGTGCGATCGAGCGTGACGCCGGGGCGGTCGCGCAGCGGCTGCGGGCGCGGATCGAGCACCGCTCGCGGGCCTCGGCCGGCGGGCGCGCCGCGGCCCACCGCTAGGCCGAAGCGGGCTGTCGCTCACGGCTCGCGGGTGGGGCGGGTGCGGGCGCGTTCGGCGGCGTCGAGCGCGAAGCGGGCGTCACGGCGGCGGGCGACCAGCCGGCGGACCACCGGCGGCCCGCCGCGATGAAAGGCGAGCGCCCGGGCTTCGGCGGCGCGATCGGCCTCGGTCGTGCGGCGGGCGAGCCGGCGATGCTCGAGCCAGTCGGGCACGACGTAGGTCTCGACCCAGTGCTCGGGATCGTCGGTGTCCTGGAACAGCCGCCAGCGCAACGCCCCGTTGCGCTTCTTGATGTGCCCGACCTCGTCCATGGCCGCCACGAAGGCCGCCGCGTCCTGGGCCCGAACGCGATATTCGGTCTGCACGAGCACCGGGCCTTCCTCGGGATCGAAGGCGAGCGCCGGGTCGGGCTCGGGCTCGAGCGGCGCGGGGCCGAGCTTCTCGCCGGTCTCCCCCGGCAGGGGCCGCCACCGGCCGAGCAGCGGCTGAAGGGCCGAGAGGCAAGCGGCGGCGACGAGTGCGGTCGGCACGCTCCACGCTTCGGCGACCACCCCCCAGGTCCAGGAGCCCGCGGTCATCGCCCCGAACATGACCGTCTGGTAGAGCGCGAACATCCGCGCCTGGACCCAGAAGGCCGAGCTCGTCTGAACGGCGATGTTGAAGAAGGCGAAGGAACCGATCCAGGCCATCCCGCAGGCCAAGAGGCCGGCCAGGATCGGCGGCCAGCTGCCGCCGAAGGCCACCGCCAGAAGCCCGGCGGCGAACAGCGGGGCCAGCACCCGGGTCACCGGCTCCGCCCCGTGGCGCTGGCGCAAGGGATGGACCACGAACGCGCCGGCGGTGGCGCCGAGGCCGAAGGCGCCGAGCAACAGGCCGTAGGTGCGCGGGCCGCCGGCGAGCGCGTCGCGGGCCACGAGCGGCAAGAGCGGCAGCGCCGCCGCGGCGGCGAAGGCGAACGCGGCGCTGCGCAGCAACACCGCCCGGATGCCCGGCGTCTGCGCGGCGTAGCGCAAGGCGGCGGACAGCGCGCCGCCGATCCGCTCGCGCGGCAGATCCCGGCCGGGCTCGGGCCGCCGCCAGACGATCAGGACCACAAGGAGCGGCAGATAGGACAGCGCGTTGGCGAGGAAGGCCGCCTGGGCGCCGGCCGCGGCGACGATCGCCCCGCCCACGGCCGGCCCCACCGCCCGGGCGACGTTGAAGGACACGCCGTTGAGCACCACGGCCGCTCCCAGCACCCGGATGGGCACGATCTCGCGCACCACGCTCTGATAGGCCGGCCCCTGGAAGGCCGCACCCGAGCCCAGCAGGAAGGTGAGCGCCAACAGCGACCAGGGCCCGATCGCCTCGCCCGCGGTGAGCGCGGCGAGCGCGAGCGAGACCGCGAGCATGCAGAGCTGGGCCGCCAGCAGCACCCGCCGCCGGTCGAACAGATCGGCCGCCACGCCGGCCAACAGCGAGAAACACAGGATCGGCGCCTGCACCGCCGCCTGGACCAGGGCCACCATGTCGGCCCGGCCGACCAGCGCGGTCATGAGCCAGGCGGCCCCCACGGTCTGGACCAACCAGCCGAGATTGGAGACCAGCGTGGCCGACCACAGGGCGCGGAAGACGGGCACCCGGAACGGCGCCAGGATGCCGGCGTCGAAGCCCGCACGGCTCGCCGAGGTCGCGGCCATGGCCGATCTCTAGGCCCGGCCCGAGGCGATCACAAGGGAAGCCGACCGCCCCGCCCGGGCGCGGTGCGGTCGGCGTGCCCCGGGCTCAAACGGCGATGCGGCCCAGTTCCGGGGCCGGCGGCTCGTCGAGCTCGCCCACGGCCACGAAGGTGGTGGCCCCGCCGCGGGCGAACAGCCGCTCGCCCACCCGCACGATCGCCTCCACGTCGACCGCCTCGATGCGGGCGAGCGTCTCGTCGATCGGGATCCGCCGGCCGTAGAGCAGGAGCTGGCGGGCGATCGAATCGGCGACCGCCGCACAGCTCTCCTGCGCCATCAACAGCCCGGCGCGCAGCTGGGCCTTGGCCCGGGCGATCTCCCGCGGCTCGGGCGCGCGCGCGATGGCTCGGCACTGCTCGGCGGTGACCTCCAAGAGCTCGGCCAGGCGCTGCGCACCCGTGCCGGCGTAGATCGCGAACAGCCCGGTGTCGACGTAGGCGTTGGCGAAGGCGTCGATCGCGTAGCACAGCCCCCGGTTCTCGCGGACCTCCTGGAAGAGCCGCGAGGACATGCCTCCGCCGAGCGCGGCGGCCAGCACCTGGAGCGGCCAGAAGTCGGGATCGTGCCAGCCCACGCCCTCGAGGCCGAGGCACAGATGGACCTGCTCGAGCTCGCGGCGCTCCAGGGCCACCCCGCCGGCATAGCGGGCCGGCTGCGGGGGTGGGGCCGGGCGCGGGGGCAGATCGCCGAACCAACGCTGAGCGAGCTCGACCAGCGCTTCGTGCTCGACCGCCCCGGCCGCGGCCAGGACCATGCGCCCCGGCACGTAGTGCTCGGCCAGGAAGTCGAGCAGCGCCCGGCGCGGCATGCGGGCCACGATCTCGGCCGGGCCCAGGATCGAGCGGCCGAGCGGCTGGTCGGGGAAGGCGCGCTCCTGGAGCCGGTCGTGGATCAGATCGTCGGGGGTGTCCTCGACCTGACCGATCTCCTGGAGGACGACCTCGCGCTCCTTGGCGAGTTCGGCCTCGTCGAAGACCGAGCGGGTCAGGATGTCGGCCAGGAGCTCCACCGCCAGTGGCAGGTCCTCGGCCAGGACGCGGGCGTGATAGGCGGTGTGCTCGCGCGAGGTCCAGGCATTCAGGGCTCCGCCCACCGCCTCGATCGCCTCGGCGATCTGCTTCGCGCTGCGGGTGGTGGTGCCCTTGAAGGCCATGTGCTCCAGGAGATGGGCCACGCCGTTGACCTCGGGGCGCTCGTGACGGGTGCCGACGTCGACCCACACGCCCACGGCCGCCGTGCGCAGACCCGGAAGGCGCTCGCTGATCACGCGAAAGCCGTTCTCGAGGGTGGTGACGCGGGTGGTCACGGGGCGATCGCGGGCGGTGGCGGTAGCGCGCGGATGAACGCCTTCACCGCCGCCGGGTCGGCCGGCAGCGTGGTGTAGCGCTCGGGCCGCTCGAACAGGTCGCTCATCGAGGTGGGAAGCGCCGGGTGAACCCCGCAGGCACGCTCGACCGCCTCGGGGAACTTGGCGGGATGGGCCGTGGCCAAGAGCACGAGGGGTGAAGGGATCGCCGCCCGGAGCCGCTCGGCCACCGCGGCGCCCACCGCGGTGTGCGGGTCGAGCAGGACCGTCCCGCCGGTGGCCCGGTACCACCAGGCGATCCGCTCGAAAGTCGCGGCCTCGTCGGCGGCACCGCCGGCGAACAACGCGCGGGCCCGCAACAGACGCGGGGCGTCGAGCGTGAAGCGCCGCTCGCGGGCGAAGCGGGCCATGAGCTCGGCCACCGCCGCCCCGTCGCCGTCGAGGAGCTCGAAGAGCAGCCGCTCGAAGTTCGAGGCCACCTGGATGTCCATCGACGGCGAGGAGGTGGGCACGACCGGCCCCGCGGCGTAGGTGCCGGTCTCGAGGAAGCGGGCCAGGATGTCGTTGCGGTTGGTGGCGACGATCAGACCGGCCACCGGCAGGCCCATCCGGCGGGCGACGTGGCCGGCGTAGACGTCGCCGAAATTGCCGGTCGGGACGCAGAAGGCCACCGGCCGCTCCGGAGCGCCCAGTCTCAGTGCCGCGTAGACGTAATAGGCGGCCTGGGCGGCGATCCGCGCCCAGTTGATCGAGTTGATCGCCGCCAGACGCTGCTCGGCGCGGAAGCCGGGATCGGCGAACAGCGCCTTCACGATGTCCTGGCAGTCGTCGAAGGTCCCTTCGATCGCCAGGTTGGCGACGTTGGGGGCCTCGACGGTGGTCATCTGCCGGCGCTGGACCGGCGAGACCCGGTCCTTGGGGTGGAGCACGACGATGCGCATGCCCGCTCGGCCGGCGATCGCGGCGATCGCCGCCGAGCCGGTGTCACCCGAGGTCGCGCCCACGATCGTGAGCGTGCGGCCGGTGCGCGCGAGCACCCGCTCGAACAGCCGGGCCAACAGCTGCAGTGCGAAGTCCTTGAAGGCCAGCGTGGGCCCGTGGAACAGCTCCAAGAGCCAGAAGCCGGGATCGAGCTGGCGCAAGGGGGCCGTGGCGGGGTGCGCGAAACCGGCATAGGCCTCGCGGGCGAGGGCCGCGAGCTCCGCCTCCTCGAAGCAGCCGGCGGCGAAGGGGGCGAGCACGGCGGCCGTGGTCGTGGGATAGTCGGCGTGGCGCAGCGCGCGCAGCCGCTCGGCCGGAAGTAGCGGCCAGGTTTCGGGCACGAACAGCCCGCCGTCCTCGGCCAGCCCGGCCAAAAGGACCTCCTCGAAGGAGCGGCGGCCGGCCCGGCCGCGGGTGCTCACATACGCGATCATCGCCCTCACGGTCCCGTGGCGCCCGGCTCTTAGGCGGCCCCCGGCCGGGCGGCAAGCACCGCGCCGTCAACCGATCGTCAACCTTTTCGTGGCAGGAAAGCGCTCGAGGTCGGTGAGCGGAACGGCGCGGATGCGAGCGGGGCTCGTGCCTTTCGGTCGATGGTGGGACAGGGCCCGGTCGGGGTGCGGCCGGGTGCGGGCGGGCGCTCGGGCGTTCGCTTCGGTGCTGCTGCTGTTCCTGTTCGGCGGCTGGCTCGCGGTGCTCGCGGCCGGCGAGGCGATCGCGCTCGCGGCCGCGGGGCCGATCGAGCGGGTCGGTGGGTCGGCGCCGGCGGGCTCAGAGGATGAACTTGGCCAGATCGGCACCGGCCACGAGTTCGCCCACCTGCTGGCGGACGTAAGTGCGGTCGACGACGATCCGCTCGCCGGTACGATCGGAGGCGGTGAAGCTGATCTCCTCGACCAGCTTCTCCATGACCGTCTGCAGACGCCGGGCGCCGATGTTCTCGACCCGTTGGTTGATCTCGTGGGCGAGCGTGGCGATCTCGTCGATCGCGTCGGGGGTGAATTCGAGCTGCACGCCTTCGGTGGCCATGAGCGCCACGTACTGCTTGACGAGGCTCGCCTCGGGCTCGACCAGGATGCGCCGCAGATCGTCGCGGCCGAGCGGCTGCAGCTCGACGCGGATCGGCAGCCGGCCCTGGAGTTCGGGCAACAGATCCGAAGGCTTGCTCAAGTGGAAAGCGCCCGAGGCGATGAACAGCACGTGATCGCTCTTGACCGGCCCGTACTTGGTGGTCACGGTCGTCCCCTCGACCAGGGGCAGAAGATCGCGCTGCACGCCCTCGCGGCTCACGTCGGCGCCGTAGCGGCCCTCGCGCGCGGTGATCTTGTCGATCTCGTCGATGAACACGATGCCGGACTGTTCGGCCGCGCGGATGCCCTCGCGCACCACCCGGTCCTGGTCCAACAGCTTGTCGGACTCCTCGGCCATCAGTACGGGATAGGACTCGGCGACCTTCATCCGCCGCCGGCGGGTGCGGCCCCCGAACGCTTTGCTCAGCATCTCGCCGAGATTGACCACCCCCATCTGCGCGCCCGGCATTCCGGGCAGCTCGAAGGCCGGGAAGCTCGGAGTGTCCTGGACCTCGATTTCGATCTCGCGGTCGGCCAGCACGCCGTCGCGCAGCATCCGGCGGAACTTCTCGCGCGTCTCGGGCCCGGCGGCCGGGCCCACGAGCGCGTCCAGCACCCGCTCCTCGGCGGCCCGTTCGGCCTTGGCCGCGACCTCGCGGCGCATCCGTTCGCGGGTCATGGTGATCGCCACCTCGACCAGATCGCGCAGGATGCTCTCGACGTCGCGGCCGACATAGCCCACCTCGGTGAACTTGGTGGCCTCGACTTTGAGGAACGGGGCCTGGGCGAGGCGAGCGAGGCGGCGGGCGATCTCGGTCTTGCCGCAGCCCGTGGGCCCGATCATCAGGATGTTCTTGGGCAGGACCTCCTCGCGCAGCGATTCGTCGAGCTGCTGACGGCGCCAGCGATTGCGCAAGGCGATCGCCACCGCCTTCTTGGCGGCCTGCTGGCCGACGATGAAGCGGTCGAGCTCGGAGACGATCTCGCGAGGGGTGAGGGCGCTCACGGGCAGTCCAGGACCTCGAGCGTCACGTTGTCGTTGGTGTACACGCAGATCTCGGCGGCGATCTTCATCGCCCGCCTCGCGATCTCGACGGCGTCGAGTTCGGGGACGTCGAGCAGCGCCTTGGCCGCGGCGAGCGCGAAGGGACCACCCGAGCCGATGCCGATGAGCCCGTTCTCGGGCTCCAGCACGTCGCCGGCACCGGTGAGCACGAGCGAGCTCTCGGCGTCGGCCACCGCCATCATGGCTTCGAGCCGGCGCAGATAGCGATCGGTGCGCCAGTCCTTGGCGAGCTCGACGGAGGCGCGCACGAGCTGCCCCGGATGGCGCTCGAGCTTGGCCTCGAGCCGCTCGAGGAGGGTGAAGGCATCGGCCGTGGCCCCGGCGAAGCCGGCCAGGATCCGCCCGCCGCCCAGCCGGCGGATCTTCTTGGCGTTGGCCTTCACGACCGTCTGGCCGAGGCTCACCTGGCCGTCGCCGGCCATGACCACCCGGCGGCCCTTGCGGACCGAGAGGATCGTCGTGCCGTGCCAGGCGGGCTCGCCCACTTCCGCACCCCGTCGCGCTCGCGATCGCCGGCGGATCGGCGGGCGACCGACGAGCGGCCGCGCCGCGCCCCGCGCGCACCGGCGCGCGGC
>FWPV01014950.1_pt1 | contig 11267 bp, 10 predicted proteins | sample 2228371 | NCBI WGS metagenome assembly FWPV01 (sample SAMEA103939776, study PRJEB20133) | metagenome | reverse complement strand
GTCCACGTAGTAATAGGCATCGTCCTCGCGGATCTTGGCGAAGGTCTGAATGCCGATAGGCAGTTTCTTGCGTTGCATGGGAGGATTATGCCCTATGCCTCGCGCGCCTGTCTCATGGCGACTGCGGCCGCACCTGCGACGGTGGGCTCGCCTCCGCGCACCCACACGCACGGACCTGGCGACATACGAGCCTGCGGCCTGCCTGCCGGCAGGCATGTCGCCAGCAGGGTGAGAGCGCAGAATGCGGCTTGCGCCCCATGCAGGTGGGGCGGTACGGGGTCATGCCCTTTCGGCCGCCATCCGGGCCATGGTCTAGCCTGGCGTGCCCGTGTCGCTCAGGTGTCGGAGGCCTGGTCCAAGGTGGCCAGGCCTAGCACGGCCCGTGCGTTGTGGCTGGTCTGGCGCGCCACCTCCTCCACTCCGATGCCGCGGAGCTCGGCCAGGGTCGCGGCGATGCGGGGCAGCTCACCCGGTTCGTTGCGGCCCTTGCCCACCCAGGCGGGTGGGATGTCGGGGCTGTCGGTCTCCAGGACGATGGCCTCCAGGGGCAGTTCCCGCGCCAGGGCCTGGAGGCGGGTGGCGCGGCTCCATGTGAAGGCGCCGCCGAAGCCCAGCTTGAAGCCGAGCCCGATGAAGGCCTCGGCCTGCTGGCGGCTGCCGCTGAAGGCGTGGGCGATGCCGCCGCGCAGCCTGAAGCGGCGCAGGTGTTTGAGGATCTGGTCATTGGCCCGCCGGCAGTGCAGCAACACCGGCAGGTCGTAGTCCCGGGCGATCTGGAGCTGGGCGACGAAGAAACGCTCCTGGGTGGCGTAGTCCAGGCCGGGCACGAACAGGTCCAGCCCGATCTCGCCCACCGCCACCGGCCGCCACTGCTCGATCTGCCGCCGCAGCAGGGTGAGGTGTCCCGCGTGGTGCACGTGGATGTACATGGGGTGCATGCCCCAGGCGGGCAGGCAGCCGGCATAGCGCCGGCAGGCGGCCGCCACGTCCGCGAAGCCGCTGGCGGTGACTGCCGGCAGGATCATCATTCGCACCCCTGCGGCCAGGGCGCGGGCGTGGACCTCATCCCGGTCCGGGTCGAATTCGCCGGCGTCCAGGTGGCAGTGGGTGTCGATGAGGCCGTCAAGGAACAAGGGGGTGGGGGAAGGGCTTGCATTGGCCATGGCGCCCGACCCCGCCCGCCCCGCCCGGTCAGCCCCGCTTGAGGGCGGCGATGCGCTCCTCCAGGGGCGGGTGGGTCATGAACAGGCGTTTGATGCCGCCGCCCAGGCCGCCGGCGATGCCGAAGGCGGCCATCTGGTCGGGCAGGGGCGCGGTGTGGGTGGCGGCCAGGCGCTCCAGGGCGGCGATCATCTTCTCCCGGCCGGCCAGCTGGGCACCGCCCCGGTCCGCCCGGAATTCCCGCTGGCGGGAGAACCAGAAGACGATGATGCTGGCCAGGATGCCCAGGATGAGCTCGGCGATCATGGCGGTGATCCAAAAGGCTGGGCCGTGGCCCCGTTCGGTCTTGAACACGACCCGGTCCACCAGGTGGCCGATGACCCGGGACAGGAAGATGACGAAGGTGTTGACCACCCCTTGGATGAGGGCCAGGGTCACCATGTCGCCGTTGGCCACGTGGGAGACCTCGTGGGCCAGCACGGCCTCGGCCTCGTCGCGGGTCATGCTGCGCAGCAGCCCCGTGGAGACGGCCACCAGGGCTTGGTTCTTGCTCGGGCCGGTGGCAAAGGCGTTGACCTCGGGGGCGTCGTAGATGGCCACCTCGGGCATGGGGATGCCGGCCTGTTTGGCCTGGCGACGCACCGTCTCCACCAGCCAGATCTCGGTGGGGGTGCGGGGCTGCTCGATCACCTGGGCGCCGGTGAGGCGCTTGGCGGTCCACTTGGAGATGGCCAGCGAGATGAACGAGCCGCCGAAGCCGAACACGGCGGCAAACAGCAGCAGGGAGTTGAGGTCCAGCCCCACCCCATGCTCGTCCAGGATGCGCTCGAAGCCCAGCAGGCGCAGGGTAATGCTGAGCACCACGATGATGGCCAGGTTGGTGGCCAGGAACAGCAGGACGCGTTTCATGAGACTCCTCTCGTCAGGGTTGGATTCAGTGCGGTTTGTACCGGGCAGGCGCCTCGGGGTTCCCGGCCGGCGCCGATTCGGGCTGCACGGCCTCCTCCGGCGCCGGCGCCAGGGAGGGCAGCTTGAGGTGCAGCGCCGCCTTGGCCAGCAGGTGGGCGGAGACCGGGGCGGTGATGAACAGGAACAGGGTCACCAGCACCTCGTGCAGGCTCGTGCCCTCGCCCCGCGTGCTGAAATAGACGGCCGAAGCGATGAGCAGGCTGCCCACCCCCAGGGTGGTGGCCTTGGTGGGGCCGTGCAGCCGGGTATAGAAGTCCTTGAGCCGCGCCAGCCCCAGGGAACCGATGAAGGTGAACACCGCACCGGTCAAGATGAGGAAGGAAAGGAAAAATTCAAGCATGAGGGTGGGGAGTGGGGATGGGTACCCTCACATGCATCACTCGATGATGTCCCCGCGCAGCAGGTACTTGCACAGCGCCACGGTGCCCACGAAGCCCATCAGGGCGATGAGCAGGGCGGCCTCGAAGTAGAGCGCGCTTCCCAGGTGGATGCCCAGCAGCACCAGCAGCGCGATGGTGTTCACGTAGAGGGTGTCCAGGGCGAGGATGCGGTCGGGCAGGCTGGGACCCCTGATCAGACGCCAGAAGTTCATGGCCACGGCCAGGGCCACCAGGGTGAAGGCGATGGGGAGCACCAGATTCAGCATGATTCGAACACCTCCTTCAGCGGCGCCTCGTAGCGTGCCTTGATGGTGGCCACCAGCGCCTGCGCATCCGGCACGTGCAGGCCGTGCACCAGCAGGCTCTTGTGGTCTGGGGCGAGCCGGGCCGACACCGTGCCCGGTGTGAGGCTTATGGTGTTGGCCAGCAGGCTGATGGCGAGATCGGACTCAAGCTCCAGGGGCACGGTCACGAAGGCCGGCTGGAGGCGCGCAGGCTGTCCCAGGATGCGACGGGCGACGATTAGGTTGGCCACCACGATGTCGTAGAGCACCGTGGCGGTGAAGCGCAGCAGGGTGAGGGGCCGCCGGATGCGCACCCGCTCTGGCCAAAAGCGCAGAGTGAACCAGGGGATGGCCCAGCCCAGGAGCAGCCCCAGCACCACCTGGCCCGGGGCAAGGCTGTTGTTGAGCAGCAGCCAGAGGACCGCCAGGATGGGCGTGAGCAGGGGATGGGGCAGCCAGCGCCTCATGGCTTGCCTCCCCCGAGCACGGCGTGGATGTATGGGCCCGGCTCCTGCAGCTGCTGCGCCGCTGCCTGGGCGTAATCCGCCGCCGGTCTCGCCCCCACCGTCAGGGCCAGCACCAGGGCGAGCAGCCCGACCACCGGCAGGAGCTCGGCTGCCAGCGCGCCGGCCGGCGCTGCCTCGGGTTTGGGGCCTGAGCGGGTGCGGTAGAACAAGAGGCTGCCGCTGCGGGCAAGGGCGATCAGGGTGGCGAGCCCCGCCGCCAATACCGTGGCCATCACCCAGGCAAGCCAGGGATGGGGCAATGCTGCGCGCAGCAGCAGGAACTTGGCCAGGAAACCGGACAGGGGCGGCAGGCCCGCGAGGGCCATGGCGGCTACGAGGTAAAGACCGCCGAGCAGGCGGTGTCCAGCCATGACCGGTCCCGGATCCAGCCGGTCGGCGAGCTCGCCGCGGCGCCGGGCGATGGTCTCGGCGAGGAGAAAGCCGGTGGCGGCGGCGAAGGTGGTGTGGGGCAGGTAGTACAGTCCGGCGGCGATCCCTTCCTGGCTGGCGAGACCGAAGGCGGTGAGCAGGGTGCCGGCCGAGGCCACCACCAGATAGGCGACCTGGGTACGCAGATGCCGGCTGGCCACCGCCCCTAGGGCACCCACCGCCAGGGTAGCCAGGCCCAAGGGCAGCAGCCAGGGGGTAAGCAGACCGGCCACGGCGCCGGCTTCCGCCCCGAAGATCAGGGTGTCCATCCTGAGGATGCTGTAGGCCCCCACCTTGGTCAGGATGGCGAACAAGGCGGCCACTGGCGCGCCGGCGTGGGCATAGGCCGCCGGCAGCCACAGATGCAGAGGAAGCACGGCCGCCTTGAGGGCGAACACGCCCAAGAGCAGCAGTCCCGCGGCGCGCACCAGGGGCACGTTTTCCGGCGGGGTGGCCGCCGCCTTCACGGCCAGGTCGGCCATGTTGAGGGTCCCCAGCACGCCGTAGAGGGTGCCTACGGCAAACAGAAACAGGGTGGAGCCGGCCAGGTTGATCACCACGTAGGCAAGCCCCGCCCGCGTGCGCGGCCCGCCGCCGCCGTGCAGCAGCAGCCCGTAGGAGGCGAGCAGCAGCACCTCGAAGAAGACGAACAGGTTGAAGAGGTCCCCCGTGAGAAAGGCGCCGGCCAGCCCGAAGAGCTCCAGCTGGAAGAGCACATGGAAATGCCGACCGCGTGTGTCGAAGCCCCCCATGGCCGCCAGCAGGACGAACAGGGCGAGCGCCGTGGTGATGAGGAGCAGCCACACGGACAGGCGATCGGCCACCAGGACGATGCCGTAGGGGGCAGGCCAGTCGCCCAGGGCATAGACCAGGATGTCGCCGTCGGCCACCACGGGGAGCAGGGCGATGGCGAGGCCGACCTCCATGACGACGGCGGCTACGCTCAACACCCGGCGCACACGGATGTCGACGTGACGCATCAGCAGCAGGACGATGCCTGCCAGCAGCGGCAGCAGCACGGGTGCGATGGTGAGGTGGGTGCTCATTGCCGTCCGTCCACGTGGTCGCTGCCCAGCTCGGCCCGCGCCTTCAGGGCCAGCACGATGACGAAGGCGGTCATGCCAAAGCTGATGACGATGGCGGTGAGCACCAGGGCCTGGGGCAGGGGGTCGGCGTAAGCCGCGCCGGCGTCGGCCACGATGGGCGGCCGACCGATGGCCAGCCGGCCCATGGCGAAGAGGAAGAGGTTCACCGCATAGGACAGATAGGTGAGCCCCAGTACCACCGGGAAGGTGCGGCCGCGCAGGACCAGATAGACGCCGCTGGCGGTGAGCACGCCGATCACGAGGGCGAGCAGGGCCTCCATCACCCGCCCTCCCCGGTCGACTGCGCCGGTTGGCCGGCGCCGTGCATCAGGCCCAGGTGGACCAGGATCAGCAGTGTCGCCCCCACCACCACCAGATAGACCCCCAGGTCGAAGGCCATGGCGCTGGCCAGTTCGAACCCTCCCACCACCGGCCAGTGCACATGGCCGAAGGTGGAGGTGAGGAAGGGATGACCGAAGGCCCAGCTCGCCAGGCCCGTAGCCAGGGCCAGCCCCAGACCCCAGCCGATCACCGGGTGGAAATCGACCGGCAAGCGGGCGTGGGTCCAGGTCACACCGTTGGCCAGGTATTGCGTGATCAAGGCCACGGCCGTGACCAGGCCGGCGATGAAGCCACCGCCCGGCAGGTTGTGGCCGCGCAGGAAGATGAAGGCCGAGGTGAGCAGGGCCAGGGGCAGGAGGAGACGGGTGAGGGAGGCCATGATGAGCGGATGCTTGTCCCAGTTCCATGGACGTCCGTGGGCATCCTGCGCCGGCACGGGCAGCCGCAGCCGCTCCAGCATGGCATAGATGCCCAGACCCGCCATGGCCAGCACGGTGATCTCGCCCAGGGTGTCGAAGCCGCGGAAGTCCACCAGGATGACGTTCACCACATTGGCGCCACCCCCCTCGGGCAGGCTCTTTTCCAGGAAATAACCGGCGATGGTCTCGTAGGGCCGCGTGAGCACCGCCCAGGCAAGAAGCCCCGCGCCGCCGCCGGCGGCCAACGCCAGCAGGCCGTCGCGCGCGCGCCTTGCTGGGCCGGACTCGGCGGGGCCTGTCTGGGGCAGGAAGTAGAGGGCCAGAAGCAAGAGCACCACGCTGACCACCTCCACCGAGAGCTGGGTGAGGGCCAGGTCCGGGGCGGAGAACTTGACGAAGATGAGGGCCACCACCAGACCCACGGCGCCGGTGAGGACGAGGGCAACGAGCCGCTGCCGGTGCAGTAGCACAACCGCCGTGCAGGCTGCCACAAGCCCCAGGGCTGCCGTGAGGCTCACCCCGTCTACCGGCAGGCCGACGCGGCCGCCAGTCGGATCCACACCAGCCGGCAGCAGACCGGCCGCGCCCAGGACGAGACTCGCAGCTACGAACAGGGCCAGCATGCGCTGCAGGGAGTCGGTGTCGAGGGCGCGGGTGATGCCGCCGGCCAGGGCGAACATGCCCAGCAGCAAACGATCATAGACGGCGCGCGCATCCACCCGGCCCTCCCAGCGCGCCGCCAGCGCGAACAGGGGGGCACGGCCGGCATAGATGAGCAGGCCGCCGGCCAGGGCGATGATGCTCATCCACACGGCCGGGCTCATGCCATGCCAGATGGCCAGGTCATAGGCGGGGGTGGAGCCCTGCAGCACGGCGGCGGCGGCCAGGTCCAGGATGGGCTGCACTGTGTACTGGGGCAAGATGCCCACCAGCAGGCACAGGGCCGCCAGCACCTCCACCGGCGCCTTCATCCAGCGCGGCGGCTCGTGGGGGGTGCGGGGCAGGTCCACGGGCTCGCCGTTGAAGAAGACGTCGTGGATGAAGCGCACGGAATAGGCCACGGCGAACGCCCCGGCCACCGTCACGGCCACGGGCAGCAACCAGCCGAAGCGCATCTGGGTGCCCATGTTCACCGCCTCGGCGAAGAACATCTCCTTGGACAGGAAGCCGTTGAACAGGGGCACCCCGGCCATGGCCGCCGCCGCCACCATGGCCAGCGTCGCGGTGTGCGGCATGTAACCCCACAGGCCGTTGATGCGGCGCATGTCGCGCGTGCCGCACTCGTGGTCGATGATGCCGGCGGCCATGAACAGCCCCGCCTTGAAGGTGGCGTGGTTGATGATGTGGAACACACCGGCCACGGCGGCAAGCGGCGTGCCGATGCCGAACAGGATGGTGATGAGCCCCAGGTGGCTGATGGTGGAATAGGCCAGCAGCCCCTTGAGGTCGTGCTTGAACAGGGCGAAATAGGCCCCGGTGAGCAGAGTGGCGAGCCCCACGCCGCCGACGATGTGGGACCACTCCGAGGTGCCGGACAGGGCCGGGAACAGGCGCGCCAGCAGGAAGACCCCGGCCTTGACCATGGTGGCCGAATGCAGATAGGCCGACACTGGCGTGGGGGCGGCCATGGCGTGGGGCAGCCAGAAGTGGAAGGGGAACTGGGCCGACTTGGTGAACACCCCCAGCAGCACCAGGATCAGCATGGGCACGTAGAGAGGGTGGGCGCGGATCGCCTCGCCCGAGACCAGGATGACGCTGAGTTCGTAGCTGTCCGTCATCTCCCCCAGCAGCAGCATCCCCCCTAGCAGGGCGAGCCCCCCGGCGCCGGTCACCGCCAGGGCCATGCGCGCGCCGTTACGGGCGTCCTCCCGGTGCTGCCAGTAGCTGATGAGCAGAAAGGAGGCCAGGCTGGTCAGCTCCCAGAAGACGAGGAGCTGGATCACGTTCTCGGAGAGCACCACCCCCAGCATGGCGCCCATGAACAGCAGCAGATAGGCATAGAAGCGCCCCATGCCGTCCCGCTCGGAGAGGTAGTAACGGGCGTAGAGGATGATGAGCAGCCCCATGCCCAGGATGAGCAGGGCAAACAGCAGCGCCAGCCCGTCCAGGCGGAAGGCGAGGTCGAGCCCCGCAGCAGGCAGCCAGGCAAGACGCTCCACCCGTATGCCGCCTGCAAAGGGTTCCCCCGCCACGGGCAGGAGCAGGAGGAGGGCCAGGGCGGTCACCGCGCCGGCCGCCCAGGCCGAATACAGGCGCCCGTAACGGGCGACCCAGGCGGCCAGGATGGCGCCCAGATGGGGGATGAGGACCACCCAGAGGAGCGTGTTCATGGGGTCACGCCACAGATCATCCGATGCACGCGCACACGAGCGCCCACGCCCTTTGCAGACCGGCTCTCACAACTCGCTCAAGGGCCTGGCGGCCGCGGCCGCGTCCGCCACCCCCATCCGGTCGATGACGGCCTGCAGGTCCTCCACGAGACGGGCAAGCAACAGTTCGGGCATCTGCTCCAAGGCATGGGTGAGCACGCCGGACAGAGGCGGCGGCGCCCGCCGGAGCAGGGCCTCACCGGCCTCGGTCAGGTAGAGCTCGACCACGCGCTGATCACCGCTGGCGCGTTCCCGCTGCACGAGCCCCGCCCGCTCCAGCTTGTCCAGCAGGTTGCTGGCTGTGGAGGGGTGGATGGACATCTCCCGCGCCAGCTGGGTCACCCGTATGCCCGGCTGCCTGGCCACGACGGCCATGGCCCAGACCTGGGCGCCGCCCACCCCGCAGGCCCGCTCCATGTTGTGGGAGTGCCTGCGCACCGCGCCGAAGATGATGCGGAAGCGGCGCAGGGCATCGGTGGCAAGGTCGTTCGACATGGGGCGCAGGGGTGGGCGGAAAACATAAAATTATAGTGGCAGCGGCAAGCGACGCGGCGGGCCGTCATCCACCCCTACTCCCCACTCCCTACTTCCCATTCATCGCGCGGGTCAGGGCAGCGGCGAGCGTCCCCTCGACGGCGTGGCCCTTCTTTTCCGGCCTGGCGGACCTCCCTGCCGCCTGCGCCTGCGGCACGGCGGGGGGATCGTCCAAACGCATGGTGAGCGCGATGCGCCGCCGGGCGAGGTCCACCTCCAGCACCTTCACCCGCACGATGTCGCCGGCCTTGACCACCTCGCGCGGGTCGTGCACGTAGCGCCCAGCCAGGGCGGAGACGTGCACCAGCCCGTCCTGATGCACCCCCACGTCCACGAAGGCGCCGAAATTGGTGACGTTGGTCACCACGCCCTCCAGCACCATGCCGGGCCGTAGGTCCTCCAGGGTGTACACCCCCTCCCGGAAGGTGGCGGTGCGGAAGGCCGGCCGGGGGTCGCGGCCGGGTTTCTTCAGGATATCCTGCACCGTGGGCAGGCCAAAGCGGGCATCGGTGTAGCGGGCCGGATCCAGGGCGCGCAGGGTGCGCAGGTCGCCGATGAGCTCGCGCACCCCGCGCCCGAGGTCGGCCAGGATGCGCTCCACTACCGGATAGGACTCGGGGTGCACGGCGGAGGCGTCCAGGGGGTTGTCGCCGCCCATGATGCGCAGAAACCCCGCCGCCTGCTCGAAGGTGCGGGGGCCCAGGCGGGGCACGGCCTTCAACGCCTCGCGGTTGGGAAAGGGGCCATGCCGGTCCCGGTGGGCGACGATGGCCTCGGCAAGGCCCGCGTTCAGACCGGAGATGCGCGCCAGCAGCGGCGCCGAGGCGGTATTGACGTCCACGCCCACGGCGTTCACGCAGTCCTCCACCACCGCATCCAGGGCCTGGGCCAGTTTCACCTGGTTGACGTCGTGCTGGTACTGGCCGACCCCGATGGACTTGGGGTCGATCTTCACCAGCTCGGCCAGGGGGTCCTGCAGTCGCCGGGCGATGGACACCGCTCCGCGCAGGCTCACGTCCAGATGGGGCAGCTCCTGACCGGCCAGCTCCGAGGCGGAATAGACCGAGGCGCCGGCCTCGCTCACCAGCGCCTGCCTGAGCCCGAGTTCGGGGTGGCGGCGGATGAGTTCCGCCACCAGCCGGGCCGTCTCCCGGCTAGCGGTGCCATTGCCGATGGCCACGAGACCGACTGCGTGCCGGCGCGCCAGATCCGCCAGCGTATCGAGCGCGCCCTCCCAATCCCGCCGCGGCGCGTGGGGGTGGACGGTGGCGGTCGCCAGCACCCGGCCGGTGCGGTCCACTACGGCCACCTTCACCCCGGTGCGGATGCCCGGGTCCAGGCCCATCACCACATGGGGGCCGGCCGGCGCGGCCATGAGCAGATCCTTCAGATTGGCGGCGAAGACCCGGATGGCCTCGTCCTCGGCCCGCTCGAACAGGGCCTGGAAGAGGTCGAGCTCCAGATGCAGGGAAAGCTTCACCCGCCAGGTCCAGCGCACGGTGTCCCTCAGCCAGGCATCGGCCGGCCGGCCCCGGTCCTCGATGCCAAAGTGTCTGGCGATGATGGCCTCGGCCGGCGAGGGGCGGACGTCGCCCGCCGTTTGGGCCGCCTCCAGCTCCTCCGGAAGCCGCAGAGCCAGCCGCAGCACCCCCTCCTTGCGGCCGCGGAACAGGGCGAGCGCCCGGTGGGAGGGCACACCGCGCAGGGGCTCGGCATGCTGGAAATAGTCCCGGAACTTCTGCCCCTCCGCCTGCTTGTCCTCCACCACGGTGGACACGATGAGGCCATGCTCCCACAGGTAGGCGCGCAGCCGGGCGAGCAGCCGGGCGTCCTCGGCGAAACGCTCCATGAGGATCTGGCGGGCGCCGTCCAGGGCGGCCCGCACGTCCGGCACTCCTTTGTCCCCATCTACAAAGGCCAGGGCCTCGGCCTGTGGATCGCGCATGGGGTCTTGCAACAGCGCCAGGGCTAGGGGCTCCAGCCCCGCCTCGCGGGCGATCTGGGCCTTGGTGCGGCGCTTGGGCCGGTAAGGCAGGTAGAGATCCTCGAGTTGCTGCTTGGTCTCGGCCGCCTCGATCTGGGCGCGCAGCTCCGCGGTGAGCCTGCCCTGGGCCTCAATGCCGGCCAGGATGGTCCTGCGGCGCTCCTCCAGCTCGCGCAGATAGGCGAGGCGCTCGGCCAGCTGCCGCAGTTGGGCGTCCGTCAGCCCCTGGGTGGCCTCCTTGCGATAGCGGGCGATGAAGGGTACGCTCGCCCCCGCGTCGAGCAGGGCCATGGCGGCGGCGACCTGACGGGGATGGACCCCCAGTTCATGGGCGATACGCTCTGGGATGTCGGGCAGCATGGATGTAACGGGTCTGCGGAAAAGCGCGAAGCATGCGTGGCATCGGCCTTGGGCGCAAGACTTGACGCGGGGGCGGGCCTGGCCTCCAGGCGGGCGGGACCGCCTGCTTGTTGCGGTGGCGGGCGGCGTGGTTCAATATGTGCCGTCTACCCCCCATGCGGATGCACCCCAGCACCATCCCCGCGGCCGTCCTGGGCCTCCTGGTCGGTTGCAGCGCCCTACCGCCCGACGCTCAGGTGAGGGAAGCGGCCCCGCCCGCCGCCCCACCGCCCGTGGCCCCGGCCGCGCCGGAGCAGGCGCCGCCGCCCCAGCCCGCTACGGCACGGATGACACCACATGTGGCAGCTGAGGCGCCGCCCGCACCGCCTCAGCCTGCGCCGGCCGAGGTGACGTCGCCGCCGGCGGCCCCGCCCCCCCCCCCCACCCCCCCCCCTGCCCCCACCCC
>FWPV01014949.1_pt1 | contig 11268 bp, 10 predicted proteins | sample 2228371 | NCBI WGS metagenome assembly FWPV01 (sample SAMEA103939776, study PRJEB20133) | metagenome | reverse complement strand
TTTAGTTTGGCTCCAATGGTAAAATCATTATCAAATTTATTAGATACCCCTAAAGATGTTTCAAAGTAAGTACTACTTTGCAATCCTAAAGTTTTCAAATCGGTAATACTACCCATGGGGGAGCCATTAATTAAAAGTTTGGCTAAACTTTTGGGATAAGTAATATAACTAAAGTTTTTAATTGCAGAATTGAAATGAAAGTATAAACTTCTCACCCGGAACCCAAATGAAAAGAAATCGTATTGAATAGCTTCGTAAATATTATTTTTATCCTTAAGAGCATTGAAAAAAATATTACGATCGGCTAAAGGATGAAGAAAAGTAATTACAGAATCAATGGCTGAATTATATTGCAAAACACTTTTAACATTTAAGCTACTGTTTCCAAAATCGAGATAAAAACTTGATAAGCCAGGGACTCCAACATAAACATTACAATTAGGCTGAATGGCAGGATTAAGCTGATTCGATTGAGGAATACGCTCCATAAAGTAAAGCGTATGATTCACCTGGGCATTAAGAAATATCCCGTTAACAAATAAATGTATAGCTAAAAACTTTATTATCTTCATCATAGTTTTTTACTTATTATCATAAAAATGGATAGAGGGTTGTATTTGCGCTATAAATGAAATGGTAAGTTTAGCATCGGAAAAGAAAGTTACAAAGGGTTTATCATTTACATAATCGGTAGTAATTATCGTTGTTTTGTAAATGATATATTTGGTATTTTCTAATTTCTTCAACTGATTTTCATCGAGTATTAGATCTTTTTTCCATAGTTTAGGAACGTTAACTCTTCCTGTATTAGGATCTATTGTTCCTGATTTGATGATAAAATTTTCTTCTGGTTGTCCACGATAGAGTGAATCGAGTTTTTGAAAATTTTCATCACAAAAGTATACTTGAAGTTGCATATCGATAGGTAACTGATTAGAAGTAACAATTCTAAAAAGCATTGTTTTCATTTTAATATTTACATTACTTTCCGAATCATTATTTTCTTCTTTTCCTGCAAGTTTAGACATATCAAATTCCATAGTATCAGTTTGTCCAAAACCCGAAGATCGAAGATTCATAGAAAGTTTGAGCTGAATTTTAGATTGAATACGACTGGTGTCGCATAAAATATTTGACTTGGTTTTTACATAAGGATTGGCTTTTGATTTAAGCTTAACAATCAAATACTTGGGAGCATCATTTTCAAGACTACTATAAAGCTTATAGTAACCCGTCTTTGTACATATTACAGAATCTTTTGCAATTTTTCCTATTTGAGTAGGATAGGCAATATCCGTTGGATTTTGAATTTTCGAATTATCGGGACTAACATCTTTAACAATACCATCGTAGCTTACTACCCTCATGGATTCAACAAAAAAGTTGGAGGGTACGATAAAAGAATTAGTGGTAAAAAGAGATATTTGGGGATCTTTCCATTCAATATTCTTAGCCAATTCTCTTCCCAGAAAATCAAGTTTAAATGTGTCCTCAATATCCATTAGATAGGGTTGACCAATATAGCCGTAAATATGTTTGTACGATAAATCATTGATTTGCATATTAATATTTAATACGCTGGCAGGATTAATAGGACTTCCAGGCGTACCACTCAGGGTAAGTTTAACATACAAACGGGTAGTAGCACTTCCCGGGATGATATTACTAAAGTGAAGTTTATAATCAGTAGCAGTATTTTGGTTAGATACATTTACACTGGGACCCATAGGAAATGATTCTAAATAAACCATACTATTTTTTCGCATATCAAGGAAGGAGATCGTAAGTTCCTGATTAAATGAAGGAGAGTAAGTTGAACTACCAACAAGGGCATATCGTAAAGATTTAATTAATAAACTATCTATTTCAGCATCTGAGAAAAAATTAATAGGAATGTTGATAATTGTATCTTTACTTACCGTACCACTACCTGGAATGGTAGAGGGAAATACAAAACCTGGAATTATAATATTGGATTGGGGGGGAAAGGGTAATCCCTCCTGTGCATCATATGAATATAAATTAGTTTCAATTATTAGATTTACTTTTTTTTCAGGATTAATATTAATATGGGAACTATCGGTATATCTTTTCAATAATGATTCAATGGTTATATCTAAGGTACCAATAGTAAAAGCTAACGTAGGGTCGTAAACTATTTCCGTAGAGAGCTTATTCATATCAAACTCTTTCTCAACACAACCCGAAAAAATAAATATTACAGGTATTATTTTATATATCAGCCGTTTCATTATCTAACTTTTAAATAAATTATAAAACCAGGGTTAATAAATCATACACAATATTATAAAAAATAGTTCAAAAATTATATTTTAATTTAAATTTTTAGCATCATTTTCCTGTTTTTCGTCTATTTTAGCTACCCCGCCACTTACAATAAATTTCATTACTTCCGCTGAGTTTATATTAAGAGGAGTGATCCATTCTTTGGGAACAATAAGAAGTTGTCCCATGAATGCGTAGGAATAGGGAAAATATACAGCTACTTTATCTTTTCTTCCAATTGTTTCTAAATCGGTAACTGTAAGAAATCCAAGCATTTCAATACTTCCTAATGGTTCTATTCTAACCAATACTGGTTGATTAAATTTCTTTTTTTTGCCTACAAAGGCCGATATAAGATCACGTATAGAGGTATATACCAGTTGTACAAATGGAGCTTTATTCAATGATTTTTCAATAATAATTTTAAATGGAGCCGTAATGATTCTGTGACCAATAAATCCAAATATAGTGATCAAGACAAACATTAAGATAATACCTATGCCTGGGATTCGAAATGGCATTATCTTTACCAGATAAACCTGTGCAATGTTATCAATAAACTCAAAGAGAGCAACAATAACATAAATGGTTATGGCTATGGGAGCTACAAATATTAAACCCTGTACAAAATAATCGAAAATACGTTTTATGATTTTTTTCAGGAAAGTTTTTATCCAATTGTTATTTTTATTTTCCATAATAAATCAGCTTTTTAGTTAGTTTTCTTTTTTATTTTCCTCAATAATCTTATTTAATTCTTCTTCAGTATATTTTAATTTTTCTTTACAATATTTTACCAGTTCGGCAACTCGACGAACTTTATTTCCAAGTTCGTCGATAGAGTATTTGTTTTGCTCAATATGAGAAACTATTTCCTCAATCTCATTCAATGCTTCCTGATAGGTAATTTGTTTTTTTGCCATATAATATTGATTTTAATGGTAAAGTTACAAATTCTTTGATTAAGATAGGTTAAGTAAAAAATAATTTATCAACTTTGTTGTAAATTAAAATTACATTATCATGAATGTCATTGTTACAGGTTGCAGCAAAGGCATAGGTCTGGAAATCACCCAATCTTTTTTGAGATATCCCAATGTTAGAGTAATAGGCCTAAGTAGAACATCTGTTTCACTTATGTCAAAAAATTTTCATCACATTCCTTTTGATTTGTTGAATCTATTGACTGAGGCAAACGTTTTAATAAAAGAAATAAATAAAATAGTACATTCGGTGGATATTTTAATAAATAATGCGGGATTTTTGAGAAATGAACGATTTGAAAATACTAGTTATGAAGAAGCATTTCAGATGGTTCAGGCTAATTTTATTTCCCCAGCATTACTTATACAATCATTATTACCTTTATTACAAAAATCATTTCATGCACATATTGTAAACATAGGTAGTATGGGTGGAGTTCAGGGTAGTGTCAAATACGAAGGATTATCATGGTACAGTAGTAGTAAAGCGGCTTTAGCTACTCTCACTGAATGTTTGGCCTTAGAGTTTTCCAAATATAATATTTCAATTAATTGTCTTGCCCTTGGAGCTGTAGATACACAAATGCTTCAAGAAGCATTCCCTGAATATCGAGCACCTGTTAAACCTGAAGAAATAGCCCCCTTTATTACTCACTTTGCACTTAATGCGCATAAATTCATCAACGGTAAAATAATTCCTTTAGCTCTTTCTAACCCTTAAAAAATTTTTTTTACTTTTCTCTTAATAAAAGTTGTTGTAATTTTATTACTTCATCAACTTCCCCTTTTCATGGAAAAGGAGGTTAATTTCAAAAAGCGAAAGTTCTTAAAAAATATTTTTATTTCAGGGATAGGTATAAATATTATTTCAAAGAAAAAGATGTTAGCATTAGAAAAAGATATTAACCGTTGGACAAGGGAAGCAATGTTTTATTCTTCTCATCCCAAAGGAGTTAGATGTGGTTTATGTCCAAACGAATGCTATCTGTCTAATAATCAAACAGGAATATGCCAGACACGCATTAATATAAATGGGAAATTATATACCCTGGCTTATGGCAATCCGTGTGCAGTAAACATTGATCCAATAGAAAAGAAACCTCTTTATCATTTTTTTCCCGGCAGTGAAGCTTTTTCATTGGCAACAGCAGGATGTAACTTTAGTTGTTTAAATTGTCAAAACTACCAGATCTCACAGGTAGGACCACAAAAAATATCTCATACCGATATGATGCCCGAGCAAGTAGTTGAGAATTGTCAAAAATCTCAATGTGCCTCTATAGCCTATACCTATACCGAACCAACCGTTTTTTACGAATATATGTACGAGACCGCTAAACTTGCCAGGCAGGTGGGAATTTACAATGTCATGATTTCAAATGGTTATATTAATCCTGGCCCATTAAAAAAAATTTTACCCTATCTCGATGCAGCTAATATTGATATAAAATCCTTTGATAACGAAATATATAAAACCTTGAATGGAGGTAAATTACAACCCGTTTTAAACACTCTAAAAATTCTCAAGGATAATGGAATATGGCTTGAAATAACAAATCTTATTGTTCCCACTTTTACCAACGATTTAAACACAATAAAAAAAATGTGCGATTGGTTAATTGAAAATGGTTTCTCCGAATATCCACTTCATTTTTCACGTTTTTTCCCCACATACAAACTTAACCATCTTCAACCTACCCCATTGGATGTCTTGAAAAAAGCTTATGAGATAGCGATAAATTCAGGGATTAAATATGTTTATCTTGGTAACATTTCTGAAGAAGGATATGATGATACAAAATGTTCCCTATGTAAAAAAATGCTTATAGAAAGGAAAGGATATAGAATTATTCAGAATAATATTGAAAAGGGTAAATGTAAATTTTGCCAACACCCCATTCATGGAAAATGGAACGAAACTAATTTTTAAATAAAGCTTCTATTTCCTCTGGTAATATAGGGATAGAATCTGAAAGGTTAATTACTCCATTTTCAGTAATTAGTAAATCATTTTCAAGCCTAATTCCTATATTTTCTTCAGGGATATAAAGAGCTGGTTCGCAGGTTATCACCATACCTGGAAGTAAGGGTTCGTCTTTGCTTCCCACGTCATGAACATCGAGGCCTAAAAAATGGGATATGCCATGCATAAAAAATTTTTTATAAGCAGGTTCGTTGGTTCCTTCTTTTTCTTTTATTTCTTCTTCAGTGAGAAGATTTAATTCAAGCATAGCTTCCTCAAAAAAAGGTATCATAGCCTGTTGTATTTCTCGCAAAGTTTTTCCCTTGGAAATTATTTGCATTGCTTTGTTCATAAGCTTTAAAACCTCATTATATATTTGTAACTGTCGGGCAGAAAAATGTCCATTAACTGGTAGAGTTCTTGTAATATCGGCACAATAATTATTATATTCTGCACCAAAATCAACTAGCACCAGATCGTTATCATTACACACACTATCGTTATGAGTGTAATGCAAGACACATGCATTTTTACCTGCTGCAATTATTGGCTCAAAGGCTTGTTGCTTAACCCCATTTCTTAAAAACTCGGAAGTTATTGCTGCTTCTATCTCATATTCATGAATACCTGGTTCTATCATTCCTATAATCTCATAAAAAGCTTTTTTAGTAATTTTAATTGCTTGCTCTATTTGTTCTATTTCCTCTTTTTCCTTAATTAGCCTTAATCGTGTAAGATAATTTAATACAGATTGATAATGATGAAGAGGATACTGTTCCTTAAGTCTTCGGTATAAACGATAATTTGAAGTTGACAAAAGATAATGATTATGCTCGTTTGTAGGTATATTTAAATATATAACTGAAGCATATTGCATAATAGGTTGTATGGTGCTTTCAAATTCGTCTAAATAACGTATCTGATCAATGCCCGATATTTCTTTTGCTATATCTTTGTTTAAACTCTCACCTATCCATAATCTCTGACTTTCATTTATTCTTTCAATAAATAAAATTTCACGAAATTGAACCTCAGGATAATCGGGGCACAACACAAGCATAACCTGTGGAGCCTCAATTCCTGTCAAATAAAAAAAATTACTCTCCTGTCGGAAAGGGTAAAATTGATCGCCATTACGGGGCATTTTATCATTGGCGCATAGTATTACAACAGATTTATTGGGCAACAAATGACTTAACTTGGCTCTATTTTTTTCAAACAAAAAATTTGAAATAGGTTGAATTCGCATATTTTAGAACAATTTTAAATAACAATTTTTAATATTGTTTGTTTTTTCAAATAAAATATTCAAAATAACTTTGCTGCTTTTAAAAAAAGCATAAGAACTAAATTCTAAACTTTATTCTGTAAAAATATGGCTAAATTTTTTAATTCTTCAATAGGTAAAAAATTAATGATGGCCTTAATGGGTTTATTTTTGGCCGTTTTTTTGGTAGTTCACCTAAGTATAAATCTTTTAGTATTAAAAAATGATGGTGGAATTGCTTATCAAAAGGCGGTTGAATTTATGACAACCAATATCATCATTAAGGTGATGGAAATATTTTTATTTGGTAGTTTTTTGCTTCATATTCTATACGGAATTATTTTACAAATTCAGAATTGGTTAGCCCGTCCTCAACGATACGTAAAAACAAATTACTCTCAAACTTCATTTTTTTCAAAATACATGATACATACAGGCGCAATCATTTTCATATTCCTTATCATTCATTTCATGAATTTTTATTTTGTAAAACTTGTTTTTGGTTGGGTAGAGGTACCCGAAGGAGCCTTGCATCGCCATGATTTTTACAATATGGTAATAAATTTATTCAAAAACCCCTTTTATTCCTGGTTATACATAATTTTCATGCTTTTTCTGGCATTTCATTTACATCATGCCATACAGAGTGCATTTCAAACTATGGGATGGAATCATCCTGTATACACTCCCATCATTAAATTAATAGGAACTGCATATTCAATTATTATACCATTAGGCTTTGCATTCATTCCCTTTTATATACTTTATTTCTTTTAATTAAAAAATTAGAAAAATTATGGAACTTAATTCAAAAGTACCTTCCGGACCAATAGAATATAAATGGACACAATATAGGGCACATCAGAATTTAGTAAGTCCAGCCAATAAGCGTAAACTTGAAGTAATAGTAGTGGGAACAGGTCTGGCAGGAGCATCAGCAGCAGCCACATTAGGAGAATTAGGTTTTAAAGTAAAAGTATTTTGTTTCCAGGATAGCCCTCGCAGAGCACACAGCATAGCAGCTCAGGGGGGGATCAACGCTGCCAAAAACTACCCCAATGATGGAGATAGTATCTATCGTTTGTTTTACGATACTATAAAGGGAGGCGATTATAGAGCAAGGGAAGCTAATGTTTATCGTTTAGCAGAAGTAAGTAATAACATCATTGATCAATGCGTGGCACAGGGTGTACCCTTTGCTCGTGAATATAGTGGTTATCTTGAAAATCGCTCTTTTGGTGGAGCACAGGTAAGCCGTACTTTTTACGCACGTGGACAAACTGGTCAGCAGTTATTACTTGGAGCATATGGAGCTTTGAGTCGACAAATTCACCTTGGCAATGTAAAACTATACCCTCGTACTGAAATGCAAAATCTCGTCATTATCGATGGAAAAGCAAGAGGTATAATTACTCGTAACCTGGTAACAGGAGAACTTGAACGTCATTTTGGACATGCAGTTGTTTTGGCAACAGGAGGTTATGGTAATGTTTTCTTCCTATCAACCAATGCAATGGGTTCCAATGGAAGTGCTGCCATGCAAGCCTATCGTAAAGGAGCTTTTTTTGCCAACCCTTGCTATACCCAAATACACCCCACGTGTATTCCAGTACATGGTGATTATCAGAGTAAACTTACCCTAATGTCGGAATCGCTTCGAAACGACGGTCGTATATGGGTGCCTAAAGATAAAGAAGTAGCCGAAAAACTTCGTAAAGGTCTAATAAAACCTACCGATGTAAAAGAAGAAGATAGAGATTATTATCTTGAACGTCGTTATCCTGCATTTGGTAATTTAGTGCCACGAGATGTAGCTTCCAGAGCTGCCAAAGAACGATGCGACGCAGGATATGGTGTAGGTACTACAGGACTGGCGGTTTACCTCGATTTTAGCGATGCTATAAAACGATTGGGGAAAAAAGTAATTGAAGAACGATACGGGAACCTATTTCAAATGTATGAAAAAATTACTGCCGATAATCCCTACGAAACACCCATGATGATATATCCAGCAACTCATTATACGATGGGTGGTTTATGGGTCGATTATGAACTTATGACTACCATACCGGGATTATATGCTATAGGTGAAGCAAACTTTAGTGATCATGGAGCTAACCGCTTAGGAGCTTCAGCACTCATGCAAGGATTAGCTGATGGATATTTCATATTACCTTACACCATTCAAAATTATCTCTCACATGAAATACGTACTCCATCGCTTTCAACCGAAATGCCAGAATTTAAAGAAGCCGAGCGTGAAGTAAAAGAACGTATTGATGCTATATTTTCAGTGAAAGGAAATCACAGTGTTGATAGTTTCCATAAACGACTTGGCCATATTATGTGGGATTATGTAGGAATGGCACGCAATAAAGAAGGTTTAAATAAGGCTATTGAACTTATTCGTTCCTTGCGCAAAGAATATTGGCAGGATGTTTTTGTGCCAGGCACACCTTACGAGTTCAATCCCGAACTGGAGAAAGCCCTTAGAGTTGCCGATTTTCTTGAACTTGGAGAATTAATGGCAATAGATGCTTTACATAGGGAAGAAAGTTGTGGAGGTCATTTCCGTGAAGAATATCAAACTCCTGATGGTGAGGCACTCCGTAATGATGAAAAATTTGCTTATGTAGCTGCGTGGGAATTTAAAGGAACAAGCGAACAACCTGTTCTACACAAAGAACCTCTCCATTTCGAAAGTATTGAAGTAAAACAAAGAAACTACAAAGAATAACTTATAGAAAAAATTCTAAAGCTATGAATTTCACACTCAAGATATGGCGTCAGGAAAATGCAAAGGTAAAAGGGAGATTTGAAACATATGAAGTAACCAATATCTCCCCCGATTGTTCCTTTCTTGAAATGCTCGATCAGCTTAATGAACAGTTAATTGAGCAAAAAAAGATGCCCATTTGTTTCGACCACGACTGCAGGGAAGGTATATGTGGAATGTGTAGTTTATATATCAATGGTCGTCCTCATGGTAACGATACCGGAGTTACAACCTGTCAGCTACACATGCGAAGATTCAAAGATGGCGAAACCATTTGGATTGAGCCCTGGCGTGCCAAAGCTTTTCCCGTAATACGCGATTTAGTGGTAGATCGTTCAGCATTCGATAAAATTATTCAAGCAGGAGGATATATCTCGGCCACGACGGGTGGAGTCCCCGATGCTAACGCAATACTTATTCCTAAAGATAAAGCTGAATTGGCAATGGATGCTGCCCAATGTATTGGTTGTGGTGCATGTGTTGCAGCTTGTAAGAATGCTTCAGCTATGCTATTCGTAGCCGCTAAAGTTTCTCACCTTGCATTGCTGCCACAGGGTCAAGTAGAAGCTAAGAAACGTGTTAAAGCAATGGTGGCTAAAATGGATGAATTAGGTTTTGGAAACTGTACCAATACAGGCGCTTGCGAAGCAGAATGCCCTAAAGAAATTAAAATCTCTAACATCGCTCGTATGAATCGAGAATTTTATAAAGCTAGTCTCACTTAATTGTACTAAAATGTTAACTGAAAAAGAAGTTCTGACGATATTAGAAGAAATTATACATCCTGCTCAAAAACAAAACATAGTAAAGCTGGGATTGGTAAGTAACATACAATTGAATAATAACAAAATTCACATCACACTTACATATCCTAAAAGTAACGATCCTTTTGCCAATGCTATTAAAAAAGCATGTATTCATCTCATATCAGAACGTTCTGGACAAAAATATGAAGTAGAAATAGTAGAAAAATTCTCTCAATCCAAAAAAGTATATTCTGAATATAATAACCTGAAAGATGTAAAAAATATTGTTGCCGTAGCATCGGGAAAAGGTGGTGTAGGAAAATCAACCGTTGCTGTTAATCTTGCCATAGCCTTAACACATGTGGGTGCTAAAGTTGGACTTCTCGACGCTGACCTTTATGGGCCATCGACCCCTAAAATGTTTGGCGCCGAAGATCACCATCCCTTAATGATAGAGATTGAGGGAAGGGAAATGATAGAACCCCTTGAAAAATACAATATTAAATTACAATCGGCGGGATTTTTTTTCAATCCCAATGAAGCCTTAATATGGCGAGGACCTATGGCAACCAATGCACTCAAACAACTAATTACCCAAACCCAGTGGGGCGAACTCGATTATCTGCTCATTGACTTACCCCCAGGTACAGGCGACATTCACATTACACTAGTACAAGAACTTCCCATTACAGGGGCAGTTATTGTAAGTACTCCACAAAAAGTTGCTTTAGCCGATGTAGTAAAGGGTATAAGTATGTTTAGAAGCGATAAAATTAATGTTCCTGTTTTAGGAATTGTAGAAAACATGGCATGGTTTACCCCCGCAGAATTACCTGAAAATAAATATTTCATCTTTGGAAAAGAAGGTTGCAAACAACTCGCCGAGGAGTTAAATGTTCCTCTATTGGGACAGATACCTATCGTTCAAAGCATTTGTGAATCGGGCGATACAGGAAAACCCGTAGCTATGAATCCTTTTACTCATGAAGGTAAAGCTTTTGCAAATTTAGCTGAAAATCTCATTGCTGAAGTAGAAAAACGTAATAGAGAGCTTCCTCCTACTAAAAAGGTGGAAATTACGCAACGTTAAACCTCTATTGTACTGCCATTTTTTAAGGAACCAAGGTAAATTGTTGGCATCAATATTTTACTACTATTTCATTTTAAAGCAAAAGTTTATAAAACCATTTGTTTATGACCCGAAAATACCATTAACCTTAAATTAAAGGAAGTAGAAAATTGAATTA
>FWPV01014947.1_pt1 | contig 11270 bp, 7 predicted proteins | sample 2228371 | NCBI WGS metagenome assembly FWPV01 (sample SAMEA103939776, study PRJEB20133) | metagenome | reverse complement strand
TTTTCGTGGCCAAGAATTCCGCGTGGGTTCCAATGAAATAGTGGCTTCTAACGGCCGCATTCATCAAGCCATGCTCCGCGTGCTGAACGCTGGTCTTAAGCCGAGAAAAAAAGCTCAAAGGTTAAAGTCGGGTTAAATTAAGACCTCTTTTTCCGAGGCAAAAATATGAATAAATTATGAATATGGAGACGAGAAGAAGAGAAATTTTCCAAAGGAAAAAAGTATCCTAAAAATTAAAAATGAATAGAAAATATTTAAGTTGGTTATGTTTAGTTTATTTTGGGCTACTTTTTTCGATGAGCACTTCTGCCCAACAAAAACCCCTCCTGGTGATTGCTGTGCCCGCCCAGATGGCTTGGACAGATACCGGAATCGAGGTCCAGGAAGGAGAGAAATTCCAGTTTCATGCGAGTGGCACCATTTCTCTCCAGGTAGGCAATCCAGAGGGCTTTTGTGGACCGGAAGGACTTGACCTGCAAACCCAGCAGCAGCCTCTGCCAGAAGAAAGGCTTGGCCTGCTGGTGGGCAAAGTAGTTCGCCTGATTAAGACTGAGGTTGACCCGGAAACTAAAGAGATTATCCGTCAAGAAGAAATAAACCTCTTTCCCATCGGTCAGGAGAAAGTCGTCACCATGCCTTCGACAGGCCGTCTCTATTTAGGCATAAATGAGAATGTGGTCGAGGACAACAGCGGCGAATTTCTGGTCGTGATCAGGAAACAGGAAAATAGGTTCTTTGATTAGATAAATCCTTAGGCCAGCGGCTAAGAGAGAGAAGCAAGACTTTTTTACCCGGACGGGGTTTCAGTTTGTAATAATTTCTCAAGAAATTGAATGTTATAGTTTCCCGCTTGAAAATCCTCGTTGGCCAGGATGCGCAGATGAAGGGGAATATTTGTTTTAACTCCGGAGATAGTTGTCATTTCTAAAGCAGCTCTCATTTTATTCAGCGCCAGTTCGCGGGTAGGAGCAATGGCGCAAATCTTTGCCACTAAGGAATCATAATCAGGAGGAATGACCCAGCCACAGTAAGCTGCTGAATCAACGCGGATACCTTCGCCTCCCGGGAAGACAAGAAAGTCTATTTTTCCTGGGCAAGGTGAAAAATTTTGTGGGTCTTCAGCATTGATTCGGCATTCAAGACAATGCCCTCGCATCTCCAGGTCCTCAGGCAGACTCAGCTTCTCGCCGGCGGCGATTTTAATTTGCTGTTTAATCAGGTCGACATTATAGACCATTTCCGTGATGGGGTGCTCTACCTGGATTCGCGTATTAGCCTCCATGAAATAGAATCTTTTTTTCTCATCCACCAGGAACTCGAAGGTGCCCAAGCTTTCGTAGTGGATGCGCTCCGCTGCTTCCCTGACTGCTTTGAGCATTTTCCGGCGGAGGCGCTCATCGACAAATGGGGAAGGTGTTTCCTCGATGAGCTTCTGGTATTTCCGCTGCAGCGAACACTCCCTTTCGCCGAAAGCGACCACGTTACCCTTTTTATCTGCCGCTACCTGAATCTCAACATGGCGGGCACCAGATATGTATTTCTCAAGGTAAAGGGATGGGTCGCCAAAGGCAGCCCGGGCTTCATTTTGGGCTAAGGTGAATTGTTCTTCCAGCTGGGCCATAGTCCGGACAATCCGCATTCCTTTCCCCCCACCGCCAGCAGCCGCTTTAAGGATTACCGGCAAACCTATTTTTTGCGCCATTTTTCGGGCGTCAGCTACATCTTCGATGATTGTATCACTTCCTGGAATGACGGGCAGGCCAGCTTTTTTCATTTCTTGCCGGGCGCGCTGTTTATTACCCATCAGGCGAATGATAGAAGCGGGAGGGCCGATGAAGGTTAGACCAGATGACTCACAGATTTCAGCGAACCGGGCATTCTCGGCCAGAAAACCATAACCTGGATGGATGGCATCTGCGCCGGTGATCTCAGCTGCACTCAAGATATTAGGAATATTTAAGTAACTATCCTGAGCGCGCGCCGGTCCGATACAAATTTTTTCGTCGGCCAACATCACATGGAGGGAAAGGCGGTCGCTCTCCGAATAGACAGCCACAGTTTTAATCCCGAGTTCGCGGCAAGCGCGAATAATGCGCAGAGCGATCTCTCCGCGGTTAGCGATAAGGATTTTCGAGAACATGCTCAGCTAATAGGCTGGATAGCAAAAAGTCTCTGCCCGTATTCTACTGGTTTGCCGTTTTCCACATAGATTTCTTGGACCACGCCCTCGATGTCCGATTCAATCTCGTTCATCAATTTCATCGCCTCGATGATGCATAGAGTCTGATTCTTCTTAACGATATCTCCGACTTCAACAAACGGGGGTGAAGTGGGGTCAGGTGCACGGTAAAAAGTTCCTACCATCGGGGAAGTTATATAATGCAGGTTTTCCTGCGGTTCGGGCTTAGGGGATATTTCTTGAGGCGTTGGGCTGGAAGGGATAACTTCAGAGGAAGGAGTGGTTGCCCAGGGGTTGGTCGGGGGAGCAGGAGATGCCTGGCGTTCCCGGGATATTTTTATCTTAAAACCCTCAACCTCTAACTCAAAATGGGTGAGGTTCTTTTCCTCGACCAGGCTAATGAGCTGGGCTATCTCATCTAATTCAATTTTAGGCGTCAGGGTGGCTCCAACCAAAGATGCCTCTTCTCTTTTTCCTGTCTTCATCTCCTGTCTTCCTCGGATAAATGATAAACCCGAAAAAAGGGGCAAATCTTAAATACCTTAGCTTTAAAGAGCAAGAAAGTCAAGACACCCTTCCCCTCGTCTACCTTTCTCTACTTTTAGTCTACTTATGTTTTTATCAAAGGGTCTACTTTTGATTTTCGCATAACAGCCACCCCCCCTCTTTATTTTGCTTTTCGGCATAAACCCGCCAGGCCAGGGGGAGGAGAAGCTTTTTAGCGGAGCCATTCAGCGCCCAAAACCCTTAAGGTTTGCTGCCTATAACTACTTCTTAGCCAGCAATAGGTTGTCCCTCTAACGTTTTTTAGGGGATTTGGCCTTTAAAATGTCCCCGACAAGGAAGGAGGTTTCAGGGAAACAGGGGGATTATCCTGGTGGATATAAGGGGATAGAAAACCAGGGAAGGCGGTTTTGGTGGCCGTCTCATCTAACCTAAATGCCGTTTGGGCGAGCGAGAGGAAAGGAGATGGGCATAGTAATAAAAGATGGGAATAGTGAAAAAGATGAAGAAGGTGGAGCTGGAAAGACCGCCCACAGAGGCCAGCGCAAGCGTAGCCCAAAGCCGGCGCCGGGCCACTTCTGTTTGGATAAGAATTAGGGGCAGCATACCCAGGACAGTTGTCCCGGTGGTTAAGAAAATCGGCCTTATTCTTTCTACTGTTCCGTTTAAAACAGCCTCTCTGAGTTCTACTCCTGGCAGGCGTTTTACCCGGATATGGTTGACAAGAAGAATAGAGTTGTTGACGACAATGCCAAAGAGGAGGATGAGGCCAATATAAGCTGAGGAATCGAAAGGAAAGTCGGCCAAGACAAAGGCGATAAAAACACCTACCAGGGAAAGAGGCACCACCGAAATAGCCACGAGAGCATCGCGGAATGATTCATAAAGACCGGCCAGGATCATCAAGATGACAATGAGCGCCGCCACGATGGCCATTTTTATCTGCCCTTTTTCTTCGGTGGTCATTCGCCAGGGAGATTCCATGCTGGCAGAAAAACCAGGGGGTAAGATGAGGCTGGCAAAGACTTCTTCCCGATAACGCTCTGCCGCCCGGTAAGGGCCGCGAAATTCCCAGAGGACGGTTTGTTGAAAACGCTGCTGGTCGCGGTCGATGGAACCAAAAACAGGCCTTTCCTCGACCGTGACTAACTCGCGGAGGCGAAAATATTCCCCTTTTTCCGACCGGATTAGTGTATCAAGCAACGAACGCAGGTCTATCCGGTCCGCTTCCGGAAAACGAACCATGACGGCCAGTTCCTTCCCTTCCAATCGCCAGCGCAGCGGCGCTTCAAATTCGCCGCGAAGAAAAGTTTGCAGATGAAAGAGAAGAGCCTCGGGATTGACCTGCAAGCGATAAAGAGCGTCTTTGTCTATTTTCAAGATATGCTCGAAGGAATCAGCCGCCCACCAACCTCTCTCGCTGGAGACGACCTTGATTTCTTTGACCCGCGGATTCAGCCTTAGCCTTTTTTCGAGTTCAGATGTAAGCTCCCGTAGTTTTTTAAGGTTGTATCCGTAAAATTTAATCCATGACTCGTAGAAGGTCCCTGGCCCAATGCTGGAATAATAACCTTGAGGGTCAAAGCCATAAACACTAATGCCTATGCCGGCAAAGTTGGTGGCTAATTGGATAAGCTCTTCTTTAAGAGCATAGGGACGCCAGGAGAATTCAATTTCAGGGGGAAAGGTGATGCTGATGTATCCTCTATCAGCGGTTACGGTTGAATTCATTTCGCAAGGATAATCCTTGGCCATAACCCTGGTCTCAAACTTGCGGATGACCTCGTCTGTCTGAAGCAGGTCGGTTCCTGGCGGCATGCTGATAGACACAATAAGTCGGTCGCGCGCTGTCCAGCGGAAAAATTCACCCAGAGTCACATTATGCCTGAAATAACGGTAGCTTCCCCAGAAAATCAGAGCGAAAATGAGGATAATTGCCAGGGGATGACGGAGCGTCAGGGCAATCATCCCTCGGTAGAAACGTTTGACTGTCGCCCGGGGTGCACGAACTCCTATCTGGAGCAATTTAGGGCTGAGGGCAGGAATCAAAGAAAAAGAAACAAGAAGCGAGACCGTCAGGGCCGAGGAGATGACGAGGGCCAGGGGCCAATAATAAATCTTGAGCCTCCCCTGAAAATAAGGGAAGCAAATAAAAACGGCGATGGTCGTCAGCGTCGAGGCCAGAACTGCCGGAAATACCTCACCGGGTGCTTTCAGGGCAGCTTCCCTGGCTTCCAGGCCTTGTTCTCTTTGCCGCAGAATATTTTCAAAAACAACGACTGAGTTATCCACAAAAAGACCAAAACCAAGAGCCATGGCGCCGAGGGTGAGCATGTTCAGAGAAAGACGAAAAATATAAACGGGAATAAAAGTTATTAATACCGAAAAGATTACGGAGCTTATAATAAGGAGGGAAGGAAGTAACCGCCGGAGGATGAGCAGAGTAAAAATAAAAATGAGGCTGAGGATGAGACTGGCCAAAATAAGAAGCTCTTTTAAGTTCTTGCTTATCTCTTCTGCTTCGTCGTAGATAGGGCGGAAAGTGAGGTTGGACGGCAATTCCCTTTTGATTGCGGCCAGCCTCTTTTTTACTTCGCGAGCCACCTTAAGGGTGTTTGTTCCCTTTTCCTTATGCACGGTCAATCGGACGGTTGGCTGACCGTTAAGGCGGTTATAAACCCGGATTTCAGAATAAGCATGGCTAAGCCGGGCTATTTCTTTTAACCGGACAGGCACGCCCCCGACCCTGGCCACAGGAATTGACTCGAGCTCGGCCAGGTTTTCCGCCGCGGCTGCGATGCGGAAAAGAAATTCCTGCTCGCCTTTTCTGATTAAACCAACGGGGTAAGTGCGGCGCCAGGATTGAAGAGCTAACAACACCTGGTAGGGATGGATGTTAAGGCTCTGAATTTTTTCCCGGTCGAGGGTAATCTGAACTTCGGGCCGTGCCCCACCCGTGATTTCAACCGCCGCCACTCCTTTTACTGATTCCAGGCCATACTCTAATTTATCTTTCACCGCCTCATAAAGCTCCTGGACAGGATAGGGTCCGGCTATGGTCATCTGGAGGAAGGCTTCGGTCCGGAAGTCTTCGGGCACATAAGGTATTACTTCGGGCCAGGAAGCCGTGAGGGGAAGCGTCGACCGCAACCGCGAAATTTTTTCGCGCAGGTGAAGCCGAGCCATCTCCATGTTGGCTTTGGGGTCAAATTCAAGGACGATGAATGACTGCCCCATGGAGGAAGAAGAAGAAATTTGGCGCACTCCGTTGACTGTGGCGGCCGCCTCTTCCAGAGGGGCAGTTATTTGCGCCTGGATAATATCCGGTGGAACATCGGGCCAGGTGGTACGAATCGTAATCTGAGGGTATTCCTCCTGAGGAGCCAGTTCCAAAGGAAGATGGAGGAAAGAATAAAGCCCGATCAAAGCCAGAGTAATAAGAATCATGACCGTAGCTATTGGCCGCTCGATGAAAACTCTCATTCCCATTCCCTGCTTCTTTTTCTTTCTACGGCTTCATAGAGACAAGGGATAAGGATGAGGGTGAGAAAAGTGGAGAAAAGGAGGCCGCCGCTTATGGCGATGCCCAGCGGTTTTTCCAGGTCACTTCCTCCGCCCAAACCAAGGGAAAGGGGGATTAGACCAAAAATGGTGGAGAGGGAGGACATAAGAATAGGACGAAGACGCAAGGAACAGCCTTCGATGATGGCTGGCCTCAAGCGAGTCTGCTGCCGCCGTAGTTGATTGATAACATCTATTTCCACAATCGCATTGTTAACCACTATCCCCACTGAAACCACGATGCCGATAAGGGATAAAAGATTAATGGATTGTTTGGTCGCGGCTAAGGCCAGAAGGGAACCAGCCAAGCCCATGGGCACGGTGAACATAATAAGGAAGGGATGGAGCAGCGATTCAAACTGGGCCGCCATGATCATATAGACCAGGATAACTGAAAGGAGAAAAGCCAACAGTAAGCTCCGGAAAGAGAGCGTCATTTCTTCTGCTTCTTTGCCAAACCCGACCCGCACCCCTGCTCCGGGGTTAATTTCCGCGGCCAGTTTCTGAATTTCGGGAATTACCTGGCTGGGCCGCCGGCCTCTGAGGCCAACTTTTATCTCCACCATGCGTTGTTGATTTTCCCGGCGAATTTCTCCCGGTCCTCGCACGAGCTCATAAGAGGCAAGATGGCGCAGGGGAATAGGTCCAGAAGGCGCGGGAAAACTGAGGTTCAACAGGCTTTCTATGTCCAAGCGAGCCTCTTCAGTGGCTCTTACCGTAATATCATATTTTTTATTTATTTCTTTGAAGGAAGTGGCCACCCGTCCTCTTACTGCCTGGACCAGGAAACTACTGACCGTTTCGGGCGACAGGTTGTTTGCCTCGATGGCTTGTTTATTCAACCGGAGGAGAAACTCTGGCTTACCCTCTTCTAAGGCCACAACCGTAGTCGACACACCCCTCAGGTTTCTTATCTTCTCGGCTATAACCTTGGCCGCTTCTCGCAAAGCGGCAAGCTCGTCGCCGTAAAGCCTTATTCCCATTTCGGAGATGCCCGTGCCCAACCATTGGGCCAGCGTTGATTGCTCTTTCAGAATGGAGAGATTAAGGTCAGGAAAATTAACGGCCCAACGACGAAGACGCTGGATAACTCCGTCAAGCGCCTCAGCATGCCCCGTCTGAAAAAGAAGGCGACCGGAATTGAGCGAGATTTCAGGCGAAAAGGCTTCCAGGCCGCTGACTAACCCGGCCTGAGAAAAAACTTGCCTTACAGCTTCTTCCTGGAAAAGTCTATTTTCGAGCATTTTCACCACGCTGGCTGTTTGCTCGAATGAATATTCCACCGGCGTCTTTAACCTGATTTCAGCCGACGAAACTTTAAGCTGAGGCACAAGCTCACGCGGCAGGCGAAGGCCAATTAGAATAACGAGCCCCAGAATAAAAAGAGAAATGAGAGCCACTCTTCCTTTGTGGTTCAGACACCAGCTGAGCGAGCGATGGTAAAAGGAAGTGAAATGATTATAACCCTGGTTAAAAACCTGGAAAAAGCGGTCAAGAATTTTTCTCGCTGGCCCCAAAATAATTAAAAGCAGGTGGCGAACTTGACGATAAAGAAAGGGAAGAAAAAGAGTGAAAAAGGCAAGCAGGCCATAAAGGATAGCCAGGATAAGCCAGCGCAGGAAGCGAAAGAGAAAAAGAGGATGCTTCCAGCGAGGGAAAGAAGGGAAGCGCCGGAAGCCTGAGTCGGCTGAAGCCTCCCTTCCGGTGGTGGGCAGCTCACGGCTCCATGGTCGTGAAGCCAGCATGGGAATAAGGGTCAGCGAAACAAGAAGGGAGGCTAAAAGAGAAAAGGTAACGGTCAGTGCCTGGTCACGGAAAAGCTGGCCCGCTACTCCATGAATATAGATTACAGGGAGGAAAACAGCGATGGTCGTAAAAATAGAAGCACTCAAAGCCATGCCGACTTCACTCGTGCCCTGGGCGGCTGCTTCTCGCCAGGGCCGACCAAGCCGGCGATGGCGGAAAATATTTTCGGTAACGACAATGGCGCAGTCATCGAGCATACCAACGCCCAGGGCCAGCCCCCCAAGCGACATAAGGTTTAGCGTAATAGAGCGAGCAAAAAGCAAGTTAAAAGTAGCAATGATGGAGGTAGCGATGACGGCAAAAATAATCAAAGAAGTACCAAGCTCCTGGAGAAAAATATAGAAAATTAAAAAAGCCAGCAGGCCGCCCAAGATGATTTCTTTTTGCACGGATTTGATTGATTCTTCGATCGTCTTGGCTTCCTCTGCCACCACCATCAACTTGATTTCTGGATGCTCTTTTTCAATTTCTTTCATTACGTTTCGGACAAGTTTCGTCACCCTTATGGTATTGGCTCCGGATTCTTTGCGCAGGAGAAGGCTTACTGTTTCCTGGCCGTTCAAGCTCACCGCCCCTTCTTTTTCTTTAAAGGAATCAACGATGCGCGCCACATCGCGCAACCTGACGACGCCTCGTTCAGCCGTGGTTTTAAGCGGAATGGCGGCGATTTCTTCCAAGGTTTCAAACTCGCCCACTACCCGCAAGGCATATTTAAACTGTCCTTTGCGGATGATGCCCCCTTGCAAATTGCGGTTAAAGGCGTCGATCCGGCGGGCGACCTCGTCTATATTAAGTCCGAAAAGACTGATAAGCTGCGGGTTGACTTCTACTCTTATCTCTCTTTCTGCTCCGCCCACGACCTCAGCCGAGCCTATGCCTTCTATCTGCTCCAGCCGCGGCTTGATCAATTCTTCGGCCAGTTCTTTTATTTCCCGGAGTGAACCTGGGGCTAAAATAGACAGAATCAGGATGGGCTGACTTTGCGGGTCAACGGTGACAATGGTCGGGTTTTCAGCCTCTTGGGGCAGCGAGACACGAGCGCGGTCGAGTTTTTCCCGCGTGTGAAGAAGAGCCATGTCCATATTAGTTCCCCAGTTAAATTCCAGGCTGAGAAAAGACACCCCTTCTTTGCTCACGGACTCCACCCGGCGCAGGCCAGGAAGGCCGGTAATTGCAGCCTCCAAAGGCGCGGTGATCAAATTTTCCACTGCTTCCGGAGCAGCGCCCGGATAAGAGGTGACGACAGATAGGCGAGGAAAGCTGATATCGGGCAGGAGGTCAACGCTCAAATGCCGAAATGAGACAAAACCGAGCAGAATAACCCCGCCATAAAACATAAGGGTAGCCACCGGACGTCGAATAGCTATCCGGGGCAGAATCATGGTCTGAGGTTGTTCCTTGCTTTTCAGGGATTATTTTCTATTTTTATCCGGGCATCATGGGCGAGGGTTAAATGGCCCTGGACTACGACCAGTTCTCCCTCCTTCACTCCCTCAATTACTTCCACATAAGTTTCGTTTTCTGCGCCACTCTCAATATAACGCCATTTGGCCAAACCTGCCTCAGCGACAAAAACCAATTTCCGGCCTCCCCTCACGAGGACCGCATTTTGCGGCACCAAGAGCCTATCATCCAAGACAATGGCGGCAATTTCTACTTGCGCGTGCATTCCTGGTTTTATTTCTTCTTTCGGGTTAGAAACGGCAATATGGACCTGGCAGGTTTTATCTTCCGGGTCAATGAGAGGAGAAATAGCTTCGACCACGCCTTTAAATTTCTGGCCAGGATAAGCGGTAAATTTAAGCTCAACTTCTTGTCCCTTTTTAACCTGGCCAACCTCGCTTTCCAGGACGCGGGCAATTACTTTTATGCTCTTTAAATCGACCAGCGTAAAAAGCTCCCGGCCTGCCTCGAGGTTTTCTTCCGGAGAGACACGAATATTGGTGATTATGCCGGAAAAAGGGGCTACTACCCGCGTTTTTTCTAACTGGAGTTGAGCAATGCGCACATCGATTTCAGCCTGCGTCAGGCCTTTGGCTGCAGCCATTACTTCTTGCCGCATTTCCCCTGAGGCAAGAAGAATCATTTCGTATTCTCGCTTGGCCTTTTCATATTGTTCTCGCGAAATGGCACCTCGACCAAAAAGAGAAGCGGCCTTTTCGTAATTTTCTCGGGCGGCTTTTATTTTTTCCTTAGATTCGGCACTCGCCGGACGCGATGGCTCGGAGAATCTTTGTTCGAGAAAAAGCTCGGAGAGGGTTCGCAGACGGTAAGCCTCCTTCTGTTCGAGCTGGAGGCGGTAAGGGGTGTCGTCGATTTCAGCTAAAATCGTCCCGGCATCTACATGCTGGCCTTCTCGTACATGAAGGTTTTTTAAAGTTCCGGAAACCTCGGTTCTAAGGGTAACCTTTCGCTCGGCCACGGCTTCGGCTGGTGCACTTAGACGCAGAAAAAGCTTTCCTCGCTGGACAGGGGTGACTTTAACCGGGATGGGTGCTTCTTCCTGAGATTCAGGCGTGGGGGCTGGAATTGTACCCGAAGAAGCAGAAGAACTTTCTTTCTGCTGACAGGAAATTAAAAACAGAGAAAGTAGAAAAATAAAAAAAGCGCCAAGCATTTTTCTTAAAATTAATTTAACCGATGCCATTTTTCCCCTTTTTTACTTCAAGAAATCCTCTCTTTTTGGCTGCGGCTGCGTCCTAATCTTTTTCTTAATATTATAATACGCTTTTTCTGTCAATTTGGCTCATATGATTGTTATTTAAAGTTGAAAAGCGGTCAGTTTAAACTTGAAAAGTAGACAGTCTGAGATACATTCCTCAATTAGCAATAATATATGTGGTTTATATTCAAGATTACTTTATCGGCCAATGGGAAGTAATGATGTTTGAATATTTTTTCTATTCGAGAGAAACAAGAATTATCAATCCATACCGAAAAATATCGCTTTATCATCATGGTTTTGCCTGCCTCAGGTTCGCCTCGGTGACGAAGGGGAAGTCTAATTAATCCGGAACTCGTCTTAGGCAACAGTTGGAGTCTCCATTTGTTGATGTAATTAAACCCTGAAGAGAGTAATTTTCCCTTCATTTGCTTTTCCCAGAGTTCGTTTTTGCATTTCCCCTACTTTTCAATTTTCGCCAACATTTTGCTCGCAAAATATAACTATGTCGAAATAGCCTAATTTATAAAATTTTATATAAATAAAAACCCCCTCCCC
>FWPV01014946.1_pt1 | contig 11270 bp, 11 predicted proteins | sample 2228371 | NCBI WGS metagenome assembly FWPV01 (sample SAMEA103939776, study PRJEB20133) | metagenome | reverse complement strand
CCGCTGGGGAGGCAACCGGGTTTCAATCCCCAGGACGAGGATACGCTGGGCCGCAGCGACAACCGCGTCCTCGTCCTGTGGCGAGTCAGCTCGTTTCAATCCCCAGGACGAGGATACGCTGGGCCGCAGGACGGTACCTTGTCAACAGGTCCCAACGACTACGAAACGTTTCAATCCCCAGGACGAGGATACGCTGGGCCGCAGAGCAGTTTGGCTACTGACCTTATTATAGCATGAATCGCGTCGCAGCGCGCAAGATCGCATCAATTTGATCGGCTTCCGGGCTGCGTCGTTTTACATCGATTTTCCGTACACTCCATCCCCAATCTGACCCGAAAAACAGCCCCGTGCAGCACCCAAAACTCGTCAAAGCTCGCCGGGACGCGTCAGGGCGTGTTTTCCGGGCTCGCGCCAAATTCTGAGCGCGCTCCCATGCCCCCAGCCTCTGGTATAGTCGGGGTATGATAACCCCGGAGGAGGCCGGTATGCCATCGCTGCTCAGTGTGCTGGAGGCGCATCCGCGCCGCACGTTACAGGCCATCGCGGCCAGCCACCACCTTCCATTCAGCCCGCGCCGCCCCAAAGCCGAGGAGCTGGCCCGGCTGCACCGTCTGCTGAATGACGACGCCCGGCTGCGGCGCACCATCGAGGCTCTGGGCCCTACCGACCTCGCGGCGCTGCGGGCCGTTCAGGCACAGGGCGGTTGCATGCCGCTGATCGAGTTCTGCACCGCCTTTGGCGCCATCCGGCCTTACCGTCCCTGGCGTGAGGACTCGCCGCAAGCGCCCTGGAGAGCGCCCACATCCCCCGCCGAACGGCTCTGGTTCCTGGCCCTTGTGGGCGTGCAGGGGGACGTCATCTGCCTGCCAGATGAGGTGCGTGACGCGCTGCCCGCTCTGCCCCGACTTGCACCTGAGGCCCCGCCGCCCGTCCCCCCCTGCTCACCGGATACGCTGCTCACCGATCTTAGCTCGCTGCTGGGGCTGCTGCCACGGGTGGGCGGCGGCATTCGGCATGGGCGCTGGCTGCCGCCGCGTGCGCTGCGGGCGATCAACCGTCGGCTGCTGCACCACGACGATCTGGAAGGGGTGCGCAGCGAGCTGCAGACAAACCGGCTGCGCCTGCTGCACTATCTGGCCGAGGTCGGCGGGCTGGTGAGCGCGCAGAACGGCAGCCTGCTGCCCACCGTCAGCGCCTGGCGCTGGCTCGACGCCCCGCCCGGGGATCGCTGGGCGGCGCTGTGGGCGGCATGGCAGGCCGACATGCGGCAGCATCACCGTCTATGGGACATCTACCGGCTGCCGGGCGTCTCTGCGCGGCTGTGGGATGCGCTGTGGGTGGTGCTTGCAGATGTGCCCGTCGGACAGGGCACGTCGATCCCGTCGCTGCTGCTGGCGCTGCGTCCCCTGGTGCCGGGCGAGGGCAGGATGCGCCCCGCGCTGACCGGCCTGCTCGGCGGGCCGCTGGCCGGGGCAGGGCTGGCGGCGTTCGATGGCGTCACGGTGGCGCTCACAGCGGCGGGGCACTGCGCGGCCGCCGGGGATATCCCCGCGCTGGATGAGCCATCCTCGGCCTCGCTGGTAGTCGGAGCGGAGGCGCTGCGCGCGGTCGTGCCCCCGGTCTGCCACGCACGACCCTATGCGGAGGCGCTGGCCTGGGCAGGCGGAGAGGGTCGCGACCTGGTGATCGGCCCCGTGGAGGTGCACCGTGCCGCCGGGCTGGGGATGGACGCCTGGGATATGGCGGGTGTGCTCGCCGGGCTGGTGGGGGAGCCGCTGGCGCCGGAGGCCGTCGAGCGGCTGGGGGCGTGGCAGCGCCGGGCGCGGCGGCTGCGGCTGGGACGGCTGTGGGTGCTGAGCAGCCCGGACCCCGATCTGCTGGCCGATCTGCGCGGCAGACGGCGGCTGGCCCCGGCCTTCGGGCGGGCGCTGTCGCCGCACCATGTGGTGGTCAGGCCGCAGCATGTCGGGACGCTGTCGGCGCGCTTACGACGGCGAGGGATATCGCCGCCGGTGAAGGCATCCCCTGACGGCGCGGCCCCGCATTGCGATCAGGCGATGGCGGCGGGGACGGCGGCCTATCTATGGCTGGCGGTGACGGTTTACCGGCGGCTGAGCCGGTTCGCCCCGCTGCCGGTGAGCATCCCGGCACAGGTCGCCGAGGATATCGGCGGGCTGCTCACGCCGGGGGCCAGGGATGATCTGCGTCAGATCGGGGATGAGCTGATCGAGGCGCTGGCGCGGGCCATCCGCGGGTTGCCTGCTCAGCCCGCTCCGCTGCGCGGGGATGCGGCGGCGAGCCGGGAGGCGGTCGAGGCGGCCTGTCGGCAGCAGACGCCGATCACGATCCGGTATCTGGACGCCGCGGGGCAGGCATCCTGCCGGACAATTGAGCCGGTGATGGTCTTCGAGCAGGGTGGGGCGTGGTATGTGGAGGCGTGGTGTCGGCTGGCGGAGGACCTGCGCACATTCCGCGGGGATCGGATTCTGGGGGTGGGAACGGATTCGTAAAGAGGCGGTTTACATAGTGTGATAAGTTGTTTTATACTGTCTAGTAACCGGGCCAGGTTGGTCCTCTCCCTATACATATGCAGGACAAGCAGCGCATGATCGATGAGCAATGGGTAACTGAGGTACTCAGGCCGCTTCTGAAGCCCCAACCCGATGTGGCGGAAGAGCTGCTGGACACCACGATAGTTGTTTTTTCTGCAGACACAGATCGCACACAGTCATACGTGTTTGAGTCGGACAAGCTGCCAGAAATCCGTGGGGCGAGCCGGTTGTTGGCAGCATTAAACAGGGGTGACAAGTGGGTTTCAGAGGATGATCCCCTTTGGTTCTCGGCGATCGAGCGAATCTTCGAGGCGCATGGCATCCCGTCAGACTGTCTTCTGTATGCTGAGGGAGGCAGTATCTTGGCGCTGCTTCCAGACATATCTGTTGAGGGGAACCCGCTTGCCCAGCTTGTAGCAGATGAGCTAAAGCGCACCTATCTCGACGTTACACTAGGTGTGGCCACTATCACAGTAGAATGGCGTCCCTTTTCCTTGCGGGAACTGCTACATGGGATCACCATGCCGCCGCAGTCAAGTCAGCTCAATCCGATTTATCAGGCACGTATAAAGGCATATCGGGATGTTCCTGCGGGGCGTGAGCACTTTGGTGAAACCGTCCTGCTGATGGCGAGTCTGATGCGTAGAGCCAAGCAGCATCGTCCTCAACCGTTGGTAGAACGTCTGCCGTTCGCTCAAATTTGCCGATCATGCCGCAGGCGCCCTGCTGAAACGGTAGCCTATGCCGAGGATCGCAGCCCGTGGCCATTGTGCGCAGCCTGTGAGACAAAACGGAGATGGGGCGGGGTCCAGGAACGCTCTTATTGGTTTGAAAGGCTTACATCGAAGGGATTGACGATGGAGCCTGCTCTATATCCCGAGGATATGGAGCAAATTGACAATGGCCGAGAGGTGGCAATTGTATATGCCGATGGCGACGGCATAGGCGCCCGCTTGCAAGAACTACCCACGCCTGAAGCCTATAAGAGGTTCAGCAAGGAATTGAGCACTGTGACCGAGCAGGCTGTTATCGCCGCACTCACCGATGCTGGGCTGTATCCGTACCAGTACAGACTGCCCGAAGATGCCATTCGCACGGTACATCCCTGGGAAATCCTGACTATAGGCGGAGATGATGTGATGGTAGCATTACGTGCCGCCAGCGCGATGAAGTTCGCGCGGGTGCTGGTCGAATCATTTCGAGAGCTTGCCAGCAGAAATGCTGCACTAGGAAGATACAGCCTGACAATGTCTGCGGGGCTGGCCGTAGGTAAGGTCAAGACGCCCGTACGGCTGCTCAGAGAGGCAGCCGCTGCTGCCCTTAAGAATGCAAAGCGTCGTGCAAATGAGGTCGGGGAGCCGTGTATTGATTATCATAACTTTGTGACTGAGGGCCAACCAGGCCAGAACATGATCCAATGGCGTCGTGATACTAATCTGGTGGGGGATGGCATGCTGACAGCACGTCCCTATCCGTTGAGCGACTTTGCGCGTATGATGGAGTGCCTGAACCTGCTGGCCTCTGTTCAATTTCCGCGTGCTCAACTGCACATCCTTGCTGACAGCCTGAGACGCAGTTTTAATCAGGGCCAGATTCTTTACTACTACCAGCGTGCACGCCTTCGCCCTGAGCTTCGCGAGGAGCTGTATAGGATTGAGAAGATGTGGGGTGCAGATCCTGACATGTGGCCCTGGAGAGCCGTGACTGAAAGCAGCAATGATGCTTACAGATATGATTCGGTGCTGATTGATATAGCGAGTGCCTATGATTTCTATAAGCCTGACCGTAACGACTGAAAGCCCTCTTCACATTGGCGGTGAAGAACAGATCAATACCTGGGCAGACAAACCACTGGTTAAGTGGCGAAATGGGGAGCCATATGTCCCCGCGAGCACAATTAAGGGACGCCTGCGGGCTGAGCTAGAGGCCCTCCTGCGCAGCACCACCCTTGGCCCTACACTATGCCAGCCGCCCCGTGCAGAGAATATGTGCCAGGCGGGTCGTCATACCCCTTGCCCTGTCTGCAAGCTGTTTGGCTCTCCACTGCAAGAAGGTGAGCTCTACTTCGGCGATCTGTACCTGACAGCAGAATATGATCAGATCCCGCAAACAGCCGTACGCACCGGGACGCGCATCAATCGACGCCGGCACATAGTCGAAGATGACCTGCTCTATGATATTGAGCTGTTCATGCCCGGCGAGCCGCTGGTGTTTGAGGGCGTGATCAGGTGTTTTGCTGAGCAGGAGATAACCCCACTCTATGTGGCCGCACGAAGTGTGACAATGCTTGGCGGCGGGCGTTCGCGAGGCCTGGGGTGGGGTCGGATCGACATAGAGGGAGCGCCTTCTCCACACGAGCTTGACCACAACTGGGCAGCCTGGATTGCGAGACTGGCAGGTAGCTCAAATGGATAGCAACGCACCTAAAATGAGTACGAGGCGATATTTGATCACCCTGGTAGCAAGACAGGATATCCTGATCAGTCAGCAGCAGGGTATTGGAAACTATCAAACGAGTTCATGGATCATCCCCGGGCGAGCCTGGCGTGGAGCCTATGCGAACTCGCTTAAACGTATTTCAGCCGATGTTTTTGAGGAGTTGTTTGTACGTCGCGATCCGCCAGATCAGATCAGGTTTGGCCCCCTGTTCCCAGGCGATTTTGACCAAGATATGCAACCATTGCCACCAACGGCAAGAAGCTGCAAGCACGCACCGGGATACCGTGGTGAGCAGTCGACAGGCCATGGTGTGTTTGATACATTGATCCGTGAGCATGCGCTGTCAATCTCTCTGGGTGCCGGGTTGCCTCTCGCACAGATCGACGAGATGCTGTGTCCGGTCTGTGGAGCTTCCGCGGAGGCGTATGCTCTTCCTCTTAATCCGCCAAGGCGCCACCAAACTGTCCATGTCGCCATCAATCGCACGCGTCAGGTATCAGAGGACGGTCTGCTGTATTCACATGAAGGCATGGGGCGAGACCTCGCTTTCACTGGATGGGTAGACATTCCTGCCGACCTTATCGACGACGAAGGGCCTGCGAAATGGTTCCCTCAGGGCTATGAGGTGTTGATAGGTGCCAATCGATCCAGCGGCATGGGCCAAGCGGTCATTGAGTTTGTGCGTGAGCATGACCCTGACAGGGATCTTGAAGACCGCGTTGCTCGATTCAACCTAACCCTTAAAGAGGTGTTGGCTTTTTACGAATGGCAAGCAGGCTCTACATTCTCCATTCGAGAAGAACTGGAGAAAGACCCTTACTACTACTTCACCATTGATCTCCGGAGTGAGGCAGTCATCCAGAATAATGGCCTGCCGACAGACAAGCCTCTGCTGATTGACAAAGAAACAAAGGCCCCTTGGGCGGAGGTCGTCGATGCTTGGATCGAATGGGAAACTCTGATGGGCTGGCACCAAGCAGCAGGACTGCCCATGTTTGTGAGACCAGCGATAAGCGGTTGCTATCTGTGCCGTTTTACCGGAAAGTCAGAGCTGGATCGGCTACGTGCATTGTCAATTCAGGGTATAGGCATCATGCAGGAACAGGGTTATGGTCAACTCATGGTCTGTAACCCTTTCCATTATAAGAACCTGGGATGGAGCTAACTCAACATGACGCTTACACTCAGTCTCGATCAGCAGTTGGCTGTGCGACATGCTCTGGAGCAGTATGCGGATCAGATCATCGATCTTGTGTATCACGTTGCGGGGCAGACAGATTTGAGGGGTAACAGTGAGTTGACGAGGACTCAGATCAACCAACTTCATAATGTTGCCCTGCAAATGGCCAGCGTGCCTCCGATTGTTGAATGGATTAACTATCAGGCCGGGCGTGAGAGCACAACGCCTGCATGGAGTTACAATAATCTGAGCAGCATACTGGTGGCCCGCTTGGGATCTTCGAACGACGCCCCTGCAGAGGAGCGAGATTTCTACACGATCCGGGATATGGCTCAATGGGCAGTTGGTGATTACGATGCGCTGGACGACAGCCATCTGGCGCTGCTATGGCTCAAGCTGGCACGCCTGTTCATAGGTTACTTCCGGTGGCACGCTCTTGTCATATTCAAGGAACGTGGCGATGAGTAAGGTGCTTGAACCCGGCGGGGAGGATCAGACTCATGGTTGATTATTCCTCATTCCAGTCACGCTTGATCGTCACCGGTGAGCTGGAGATGAAGACCGTCCTGCATGTCGGAGCAGGAAAGTCGGCCAGCCCTGTTGACCCGGATATGCCGGTGATCAAGGACGTGTATGGGCGTCCTGTGATCCCCGGCTCTTCGCTGAAGGGGGCCTTACGGAGTCACGTAGAGGCGCTTATCCGTGGAATAGATGACAAACATGCCTGCGACGCTGATTATGAAGAGAGAGTAAGCACTGCTTGTGTCACAAAAAGACATGTGACGGCCTGGCGGGCGGAAAGCCCGACTCTTCTCGATCAGAATGTTATGGGCCAGTTATGCCTGGCATGCCGCACATTCGGTTCACCGTGGATGGCCTCCAAGGTTCGGATCATGGAGGCCCCTGTTATCGAGGACAGCTGGCCGGGCATTTACCTTGTCAGGGACGGCGTAGCAATTGACCGGGACAAGGGCACTGCCGCCGATAAAGCGAAGTATGACTATGAGGTAGTGCCAGCCTCAACGCGATTCATGTTTCGCATGCAGGTTGACAACGCATCACCAGAAGAACAGGGACTTGCGCTTCTGGCCATCCGCTCATTGAGAGATGAACAGGTAGTGATCGGCGGCTCCCATCGGGCGGGGGCGGGATGGTGCAAGCTGCATGTGACCGGCTTCCAGGTGTATAAAAGCGCGCAGTCCATCATTTTGAACCAGCCGCAAACCAGCATTGATATGGATGCCGCCGTTGGAGATTTGCTTTCCTATCTGGGGGTGCCTCATGCATAAAATGCTGCTTAATTCACTCACCTTGGAGTTCACAATCACCCCAGATGGTCCGATCCTGATCAAGAGCGGTACCACGCTCAACGCGCAGGCGGCTGAAGGGGAGAGAGCAGGCTCTTTGATGGAATTTGTGAGCGCCCGGCATCCACGCGATGGTAAGCCCACAATCTACCTGCCGGGATCATCACTGAAAGGGGTGATCCGCAGTTACGCCGAGCAGATCATCCGCTCTTGTGGGCACTTTGCCTGTGAGCCGCCTGCCGTCAACGGCGGCTGTCATGACAGCGTTCCTGATAAGGCCAGTGGACCTGAGACCTACCGGGGGCTGTGTGATGCCTGCCGCATATTTGGCAGCACGAAAATGGCAGGGCATTTTCGGATTGCTGATGCCTATCCCAGACAAGCAGTCACGCTGGGGTTGAGCGATCGACGCACGCAGGTGGCCATCGACCGCCGCAGTGGGGGAGTGGGAGAGGGACCATTCACTCTGGAGGTCTCTACCAAAGACAATTTTGAGGCAAAGCTGGAGCTGCGCAACTTCGAGCGCTGGCAGATCGGGTTGCTGGCACTGGTTCTGCGTGACATCGGTGCGGGTGAGGTACGGATCGGTTTTGGGAAGACGCGCGGACTCGGCAAGGTGAAACTGGCTCTTAAAGCACTGACACTGAGCTACGTGCCCTCCAAAGATGATGCTCTGCCTATCACACAGTATCTGTACGGAGTTGGCAGTTTGAAGCCTGAGATCGCCGAGGCGTATGATTTCACCACACCGGATGTTGACACACTGGGTGCAGTGGTAGAAGCGAAACGAGGCAGTTTCCCGATGCTCGTAGGGCCAGTGACGACTCCTGAGACCATCTGGGCGATTCTGGAAGCGCAGGTGCCCGCATGGGCCAGCCGGGCAGGTATCGTATGAGCACGCAGAGTGTCTTCCCGTGCCTGCATACAGGTGAAGAGATCGAAGCCAGGAACCTGATCACTTTGATCCGAGAATGCACCTGGGCATATGGCGAGAACAAGACCTCGATCGCGCTGGTTGATGCACAGGGGCTGTCATTGGCCGATTATCCATCAGGTAGAGCCTTTGGTGACGCGCACGAGGTGCGCTGGCAGCGCAGTGATGATGGCCGAAGCTACAGTGTGCAGGTTGTGTGCGAGTCAGATAGGAGATATCCTGGACTGCAGCCGGCGCAGTACTTCGACCAGGTGGATCCCCGTGGGTACTCTCTCCTGCTCTGGGGGACACTGTTGGAAGAAGTGAAAGACCGCAATGTGTGGCGCGAGGTTCGCATCCCCCGGCTGCTTGAGTACCCGGTGCAGCGGCGCTCGCAGGTGGTCTACTTGCGCATCTATGACTGCATGATCGGGAGGCTGCCGGTAACAACACGCTGGCTGCGCCTAGAAGGTGAGGGGTGAGCGTGGGCGAGTATGATCACCAAAAAGACGAGGAAAAGGGTTACAAACCTGTACCTGTCACTCAACCCTATCGCGCTTCGCTTGGCCCTGCAGAGGAGCACGACCTGCTTTTCCGTGGAGAGAGGCTGCTCTCCGGCCGGCTGACGGCTGTGCTGATCTGCGTCACACCGCTGCACGTGAGCAGTGGGAAGCCGAAGGATAATCCGAACAGCCCCAGCCCTTTCTTCCGGCGGGGAGACCGGCTGGTCGTGCCGGGATCATCGCTCAAGGGGACTTTTCGCAGTCTGTTTGAGGCGATCACCCGCTCCTGTCTGACACTGCCCCCAAACGACAAGAAGCGGCGCAGTGTTCCAGAAGCATATATAGGCTGCTCTGTAGAGGATGACCGCGGCTTCTGCCCGGCCTGCCGTGTGTTTGGCGGGCTTGGCTACCAGGGGAGGGTCTTCTTTTCGGATGCAGTCGTGTTGGGCAGCCCGCAGCCGTATCTGGAAACCATCAACCAGCGCTGGTCACCGCGGCGATTTCACCTGGGGCGCCGTATCTACCTGCACCGTGATCCGGTCGGGTTGAATCCCACGAAGGAAGAGCAGATCGAGGTGCTGCCAGAAAAGACTCAGCTCAGGATGGAGATGAGTTTCAGCCACCTGACCCAGGAGGAGCTGGGCCTGCTTTTGATTGCGCTGGGGCAGGATCGTGACCCACCGAAACGCATGGTCGTGAAGCTGGGGGGGGCCAAGGCGGCCGGATATGGCGCTGTGCGCGTTGTCGTCAGTGAGATGACCCTGTTCTCGGCGGCCTCTCAACGCTACGGCAGTTTTAAGCCCGTCCCTCTTCTAACCTTCACATGGTCAAAAGAGAACCCTTATCCCACAGAAGATTTCGGCTACCTTATCGCAGAGGCCAAGAAGAGCATATCCTATAACAAGGCCGGCCACGATGAGATCGCTGAGGCCCTGAAATACTGAGGAGCAGCCATGTCTGACACAGACCGCCCTCCCACCACCCTGATCGCCACCGTGGGCAAATCACCGGGGGCAGTGACCGGGCTGTATAAGGCCCTGGTCGATGCCGACCCTGCTCTGCGCCCTGACGCCATGCTGCTGATCACCACCGAGGGCGACCCTGAGATCGACCGCTCGCTTGGCTATATCAGACAGGGTATGCAGCAGCGCTATCATGTCGGCATTGATCAGGGCGATGTCTACCGCATCCCCGATATGGACATCGGCAGCGGCCATGCGGCCCGCAGCTTTCAGAAGCTGGTGGCCGATGCGGTGGAAGAGCGGATCGAGAGGGGGCACCGCGTGGTGCTGAACATCACCGGCGGGCGGGCCAGCATGGGTGCCATGCTGGCGCTGGCCGGGCACCTGTACCACGACTCGGTAGACGCGATGTACCATCTGCAGGTCACCTCTGACGTGGAGAAGATGGGCACACTGGAGAGGGTCGGGGAAAACGAGCCGCGCAGGAACGACGTGCAGAGGCGTGATTATGAGCGGGGGATGTTCCCCCCACCGGAAGAGTATCAGCTGGTGCCGCTGCCGCGTTTCGATCTATCGTTCACCAGCCGCTGGGTCAAGGAGGTCTCTTCACTTGAGGCTGCGCTGAAAGCCCAGCAGGCGCGGGCTGATGCTGCCGAGGATGCTTATTTGAAGCTGGCTGGCGGGGTGCTGGAAGGACTGCCGGGGCGGGTTGGTTTTGCCGAGGCCTTCCAGATGCGCGACATCATGCAGGGCATCGCCCGCGGGGAGCGCGCCCCCCAGGAGGAGCTGCCAGCCATTGCCCGCATCCTGCAGGCCACCGGGCTGGTGGAAACCCAGGATGAGATTGAGAACTGGTTCTACGACCTGCCGGCGGGCGAGCTGGAAGGCGAGGAATTCACCACGGCGTGGCTGACCTGGCTGATGGAGAAGAGCCGGAGAAGTAGAACCCCCTTCTTAAGCAAGCTCTTCACTCGTGACCAGGAGGAGCTGCAAAGGAAGTTAGAAACAGCCGAACTGCGCAGGGATTTGGCAAGGGTGCGCATGGAAACTGTCGAAGCCTATGCTTGGCCGGTATTGAAGGTGGCCTCATTTGTGGCGATCCACGTGATGGCCTGGCATTTCAAGGTGGTGCCGCTGGAAATAATCGGCACCTACTGGAGTTAGCGTTCAGTACTCAATAATCTGGCAGCCTTTGTTCTGCCGAAACTCCCCCCACTTTTGACGCAGAATCCGAGTTTCGGCACAGGAGGTGATGCGATGCGAAAAACAGGCCCGGGGCCGGGAAAAGTGACCGCACCAGCGGCCCACCATGACGCGAATCCGGGCCATCAGGGGATAAATGACCTGATCCCGCCAGAAAAAAGAACCGGTTGCAACGGGGTGATGCTCATTACAGGGCATTGAAATGCCGGGG
>FWPV01014945.1_pt1 | contig 11271 bp, 9 predicted proteins | sample 2228371 | NCBI WGS metagenome assembly FWPV01 (sample SAMEA103939776, study PRJEB20133) | metagenome | reverse complement strand
GACGCGGCGCAGACGCCCCTTAGCTTGCAGCACGTTCTGTCCGGAAATATTGCGGCGGATGTACTCTAACTCCTTTTCCAGACGCTCTTTTTCGGCTTCAAAAGCCAAGCGGCGTGCCTTCCAGCGTTCCTCGCGTTGTGTTACATAGGCGCTGTAATTGCCCCGATAGACCTCCAAGCCGCGCTCTGTCATCTCCCAAATCGTATTGACAACCTGATCCAAAAAATAGCGGTCATGAGAGACCATCAGCACAGCGCCGCTCCACTGGCTCAGATACCCTTCTAACCACTCTACAGCTTGGATATCCAGGTGATTGGTCGGCTCATCCAAGACCAGCAACTGCGGTTTGGAGATCAATAGGCGCGCCAAAGCGGCTCGCGTTCGCTGACCACCGGAGAGTTGCGTTAACGGGCGGGAGAAGTCCTCTTCTTCAAACCCCAAACCGCGCAGGGTTTGTCGGATCAGCATCTCATATTCATATCCCCCTTGACGCTCAAAAACCGCCTGCAATTCGCCATAGCGTTCGAGCAGCTTGGAGGAGGGGTTGGGCTGGCTCATCTCCTTTTCCAAACGCTGTAGTTCGACTTCCAATTGGCGCAAGTCAGACACAGCCTCAAGACATTCCTCCCATAAGGTGCGCTGGCTTTCGAGCACAGCTTCCTGAGGCAGGTAGCCAATGCGCAAGTTGCGGGCGCGCTGCACCGTGCCTTGACTGGGTTCCTCCAAACCGATCAAGATACGGATTAGGGTGGTCTTGCCAATCCCATTCGGACCGACAATGGCAATGCGTCCCTGCGGCGGCACGCTGAGCGAGAGGTTGGTGAACAGATCCCGCGCCCCGAAAGATTTGGAGAGGTTGTGAGCCGTTAGGTAAGACATGGCTCGTTCATTATACCGTGATATAATCAGCAGGCAATTTAGAGAATATCAAGATGCTTTGCTTATGGAAAAGTCTACCTTATCTCACTCTGAAACAAAGGTTACCAATATTCTATTGGTCGCTTTGATGGTCGCCTTTGTGCTGGCAGCCTTGCTGACGGCTTACCTCACCTTTATCATCACGCGCGATTTGATCACCTCGTGGCAGATCACCAACCTGCCCGGTATCAGCGTCAGCAGACCCACCCCAACACCTGAACTATCTGGCATCATCACCGACCCAAACGCGCCGCTGCAAATGGTCGGCCCTACCCCGGAACCGTGGGATGGCGCCAGCCGCATCAACCTGTTGGTCATGGGGTTGGATTACCGCGATTGGGCGGCGGGTGAAGGCGCCCCGCGTACGGATACAATGATCCTCTTCACCATTGACCCCTTATCCAAAACCGCCGGCATCCTCAATATCCCACGTGACCTGTGGGTCGCCATCCCAGGCTTCGAATATGGCAAGATCAACACTGCCTATCAGCTTGGGGAAGCCTATAAGCTGCCTGGAGGGGGTCCAGAATTAGCTATGAAGACCGTGGAGGGCGTGCTTGGCGTGCCGATCGATTTTTATGCACAAATCGATTTTGCGGCTTTTATCAAGTTCATCGATGAAATCGGGGGGGTAAAACTAGATATTCAAGAGCCGATCAAAGTTGATCTGTTAGGAGATAACACCTTCAAGAGGTTGAAACCTGGCCGCCAAGTGCTAAACGGCGAGATCGCTTTGGCTTATGCCCGCGCGCGGAGCACCGAAGGTGGAGATTTCGACCGCGCCCGCCGCCAACAGGAAGTGGTCATGGCAATCCGCAATCAGATGTTGCGCTTCGATAATTTGCCCCGCATGATTGCCAAAGCACCAGTGCTCTACCAGGAATTCTCCAGCGGCGTGCGCACCAATTTATCCTTGGATCAAGCCATTCGCCTTGCCTGGTTTGCCAAGGACATCCCCGAAGAAAACATCCGACATGCCATTATCGGAACCGATCGGGTCAACTTTTTCAAGACACCCGATGGCTTGGATGCCCTCAAACCCATGCCGGATAAAATCCGTGAATTGCGCGATCAGATCTTTGCCGATTCGAGTTTAGTGAGTCCATTAGCGAATCTGCCGGCGGTGGAGCAGATGAAAGCCGAAGGAGCCAGGGTTCGCGTGTTGAACGGCAGTTCCTCACCCGGTTTGGCCTCTCAGACGATGGAGTATTTGCAGAAGCAGGGTGTCAACGTAGTCGAAACCGGCAACGCCGATACACTGTATAACTACACCGCCCTGTTCGATTACAGCGGCAAGCCTTACACGCTGAAATTTCTGGTCGAGCTGATGGGCATCAACACCAATTACCTGTACAATCGCTTTGATCCCACCCAAAGCGTGGATGTCGTGGTGATTGTCGGCAACGATTGGATCAACAAAATCCCGGCACCCTAACCGCTCCCTTGAAGCAGGCTAAGCGGAAAAAGCCAATCAGAAAGCCATGTACAAGTTGGTCATCCTGATCGAAAACGCGGTCGAGGCAAGTGTGCTGAATGAGCATTGGCCGGCTTTTTTACATCATGCCGAACAGATGCCCGGTTTGCTGCGTGAAACCACCAGCCGCGTTGATGTCTATCTCTACGGCAATGCGGCTTATCAGCTCCAGCACGAGCTGTTCTTTGCCACACCCGAAGACGCCCGCCAGGCAATGGCTTCGGAGGCCGGGCGGGCAGCCGGCCGCATCCTGCAGCAACTGAGCGGCGGGCGGCTGGTGCTGTATTTCGCCGATCACCGCGAAGACGATTTAGAAAACATCCGCAAATATCGCCCATCGACTTCTCCTTCCGCATAGCAGGGGATAGATGAAACGCTCTGCTTGGCTGCGCTTTGGATTGGGTTTGGTCGTTGTCTTGCTGATGGTGGGCGGCTTTGTCCTGTATGAATGGTTGCGCCCAAACTTGGTCAGGACGCGCCGCGTTTGGCAATATCTGCGCAACCCTGGTGCCTACCCCGAATGGGAAGTGCAGCTCGGGGAACGATGCGGCGAGGCGCCTTTTCTTCTCCCGACCAGCGGCTATATCGGCTTTCTATGGGGCGATTCTTTCCGCCCAGGCCATCGCCATCAGGGGATCGATATCTTCGGCGGCAGCGAGCCGGGGGTTACCGAAGTGCGCGCAGCCTACGCCGGCTACCTCAGCCGTTTAGCGGATTGGAAATCGTCGCTGATTATCCGCATCCCGCAAGACCCCTTACAGCCCGAGCGCCAAATCTGGACCTACTATACCCATCTTGCCAGTCCACAGGGAGACTCCTACATCGTGGAGGCTTTTCCGCCGGGAAGCCAGGAAATCTATGTCGAAGCCGGGACGCTGCTTGGCTATCAGGGGAATTATTCTGGGAATCCCTCTAACCCGGTTGGCGTGCATTTGCACTTTTCGATCGTCAAAGACCGCCATGGCAGGTTTCTCAACGAATTGGAGATCGAAAACACCCTTGACCCCTCGCCATATTTCGGTTTGCCGCTCAATGCTCACACCAATGCGGATCAGGTGCCGCGCTGTGCTGAGTAGAGTCTTTAGAGAGAGGAAATCCGATGGAAAAGGCTTTTGAAAATCGAGTTGTGCTCATCAGCGGTGCAGGACGGGGCATCGGAAAGGCGATTGCCCAAGCCTTTGCCGCAGAAGGGGCAATAGTGGCTGCCAACGACATCACTCCCGTGAACCTAGACCCTACGGTGGCAGAAATTCAAGCTAGCGGCGGACGGGCAAAGGCTTATGTCTTCGACATCGCCAAGCGCATGCCCTGCTTCGCGATGGTGGAGCAAGTGTTGAAAGATTACGGGCGAATCGACATCCTGATTAACAACGCCGCCGTGGAGCCCCATGCGCCGTTGCTGGAGATGGACGAGTGGGATTGGCAACGCACCTTAGATGTCAATCTGAGCGGCGCTTTTTATCTGACCCAAGCCTGTGGACGAGCGATGCGCAACCAAGCCGGCGGTTGCATCGTCAACATCGCCTCGATCGCCGGGCGGGCTTTTGGGTTGAAAAACCGCGCCGCCTATGTCGCCAGCAAGATGGGCTTGATCGGTTTGACCCGCGCCGCCGCCTTAGAGCTTGCTCCTTATCAGATCCGCGTCAACGCTGTCTGTCCTGGCGTAATCGAGACCGAAATGACCGCCGCCTTGCGTGCGGATCAAGCGATGATGCAGAGCTGGCTGGCATCTATCCCTCAAGGGCGGCTCGGAAAACCCGAAGATGTGGTTGGCTTAGTGCTGTTCCTGTGCAGTCCGTCAGCAGCTTACCTTAACGGTCAAGCCATTAATGTCGATGGTGGAAAGGTGATGTGTTGAGCAGACTGCACTTCCCCCCTGCCCTGCGGTACCCGCGATTTCGCTACCTGTGGCTGGCGCTGATTCTCTCTACTGCCGGGGCGAACATGCAGCTTTGGGCGCTCTTTTGGCATGTTCGCACCCTGACACCCCATCCGATCGCCTTAGGGGGGATCGGCTTGGTGCGCATCCTGCCGGTGATCTTCTTCTCGCTCATCGGGGGCGTGGCTGCGGATCGATATAACCGGCGCAAGATTTTCTTCCTTGCCCAGTGCCTCTTAGCCCTTGTCGCGGCTGGTTTGGCGTGGCTGACCTGGCGCGGTTCAATTACCTTGTGGCAGATTTATGCTCTTACCGCTCTGCAAGCCACCGCGGCAGCATTCGACATCCCGGCGCGTCAGGCACTGGTGCCCAACCTTGTGCCGCCAAAAGATTTACCCAATGCCTTTAGCCTGAGTTCGATTGCTTTTCAAGTGGGGGCGATCGTTGGTCCCGCCCTCGGCGGTTGGACGATTGCAGTTTGGGGACAGGCGTATCCTTATCTGATCAATGCTCTTTCGTATGGCGCGGTTTTGCTGGCGATCTGGCGCATGGGCAGTGTGCCCCAGCAAAAGATTCAAACCCGTCGTTCTGTGTGGGATTGGCAAGCCATGCGCGAGGGTTGGCTGTTCATTCTCAGCCAACCCCTGATCTTTGCCTCCATGCTGTTAGATTTCTTTGCTACGTTCTTTTCATCAGCCAATACGTTGATGCCGATTGTGGCGCGGGATATCCTTGGCGTGGGAGAGATCGAATACGGTTGGCTTTCGTCGGCTCAAGCCATCGGCGCCGTGTTTGCCGGGCTGATCGTCTCGCAGATGGGTGAAGTACGCCATCAGGGGCCGCTCTTTTTGCTTTCGGTGATCGTCTTTGGCTTGGCGACCGTGCTCTTCGGTTTGGCGCGCGCCTTCTGGCTGGCAATGGTTGCCCTCATCATCATCGGCGCTGCGGACGCGGTCAGCACCATTGTGCGCAATACCATCCGCCAGTTGCTCACTCCCGATCATTTACGCGGCCGCATGGTCAGCGTGAACCAAATTTTCTTCCTGGGTGGACCCCAGCTTGGCGAAGTGGAAGCCGGGGCGGTGGCGCAACTGTTCGGGGCGCCATTTGCCATCGTCAGCGGCGGCATCGGCTGCTTGCTGGCAGTAGCTTGGGTCATGCGCCGCTGGCCGCAGTTATGGGCTTATGATCGCTTGGAAGGAGTCCAGGCGGCTTAGTCCGCATCCTCCCGTGAAAAAGGGCTGAAAATGAGCAAAAATGGGAGGGGGGTACGCAAAAATTTGATCCCTGATTTCATTCCCATTCTGGGTTATCTAGACGATCTGGTGATCACGCCGTTGGGGATTGCCCTAGCCTTGAAGATGATACCAACCGAAGTGATGGCTGATGCCCGCCATCAAGCCGATGCGTTGATGCAAGAAGGCAAACCCTTCAGCCACTTCGGCGCCATTCTGATCATCGTTTTCTGGATCATGATCTGCGGCGCAACCGTCTGGTCTGTTGCGCGGGCACTCGGCGATTAACCGCCGTCTGGACGTAACCGATCCGTTGAACACAAATTGAGCGAAGCGCTGGTTTTCCGCAGGGTCTCACAGGGTTCTCATCTGCATCCACACCCCGACTGCTGTAGGTTGGATCAATCGAAGCAATCGCCGCTTTTGGCAGGCTCAAGCAGCGAGGAAAAAAACAAAGCGAGGCTGGCAGTCTCCAGCCTCGCTTTGGGCGCGTAACTCAATTGTCCCGGTTTAGTATTCCGGCATCGGAGGGGGTGCGGGTTTTTCTTTCTCCGGCACCTCCGTAATCAACGCTTCGGTGGTCAGGATCATGGCTGCGATCGAGGTGGCATTCTCCAGCGCGCCGCGCGTTACTTTGGCAGGATCAATGACACCGTCTTTGACCATATCGACATATTGTTCGCTCAGAACATTGTAGCCGATATTGGGGTTATTCTGTTCTTTCTGAATGCGGCGCACGGACTCTAATACCACCGAGCCATCCTTACCGGCGTTCTCGGCGATCTTGCGCAGCGGCACCTCGAGGGCACGGCGCACGATATTGACGCCAATCTGAGCATCCTCGTTGTCCATCTTGACGTCATCTAAAGCGCTCATGGCATTGACCAGCGCCACACCACCGCCGGGCACGATACCTTCCTCAACCGCCGCACGGGTGGCTGAGAGCGCATCTTCAACGCGGTGCTTCTTCTCTTTCAATTCGGTCTCGGTTGCTGCGCCAACACGGATAATCGCCACACCACCGGAGAGCTTTGCCAGCCGCTCGTTGAGTTTTTCGCGGTCATAGTCGCTGGTGCTCTTTTCCATCTCAACGCGAATTTGTTCAATGCGCCCCTTGATTTGAGCGGGATCACCCTTGCCGCCGACAATGGTGGTATTATCTTTATCGACTACCACTTTTTCGGCGCGACCTAGATCCTGCACCGAGGCGCTCTCCAACTTGCGGCCAGTCTCTTCGGAGATCACGGTAGCACCGGTCAGGATAGCAATATCCTGCAACATGGCTTTACGTCGATCACCAAAGCCAGGCGCTTTGACTGCCACGACGTTCAACATGCCGCGCAGTTTGTTAAGCACTAAGGTAGCCAGTGCCTCGCCATCAACATCCTCGGCAATGATGACCAGATCGCGCTTGCCAATCTGGACGAGCTTTTCCAGAATGGGCACAATGTCCGCTGCAGCGGAGATCTTCTTATCGTGGATCAGCAGGAAAGCGTCGTTGATCACCGCTTCCATGTGTTCGGGATCGGTGATGAAGTAAGGCGAGATGTAACCACGGTCAAATTGCATCCCTTCGACATACTCGGTCTCGAATTCCAACCCTTTGGATTCTTCGACCGTAATCACGCCATCTTTCCCGACTTTGTCCATCACTTCGGCAATTAATTCACCGATGGCGCGATCCTGAGCAGAAATCGACGCCACGTTGGCAATTTCGTTCTTGGTGGTGATTTCGATCGCTTGGCTGCGAATCTTATCGGAAACAGCTTTGGTAGCCGCCTCGATACCCCGCTTGAGCAGCATAGGGTTGGCGCCAGCGGCGAGGTTCTTCATGCCTTCGGTGACGATCGAGTGAGCTAACACCGTTGAGGTCGTGGTGCCATCACCGGCAATATCATTGGTTTTGGTGGCTGCTTCCTTGAGCAGTTGTGCACCCATATTCTCAAAGGGGTCTTCTAGTTCGATTTCTTTGGCGACAGAGACGCCATCGTGGGTGATGGTGGGGGAACCGAATTTGCGGTCAACCGCCACGTTGCGACCTTTGGGGCCTAAAGTGGTGACCACTGCGGTCGCCAAGAGATCCATCCCGCGTTGTAATTTACGGCGTGCTTCTTCTGAAAAGACAAGTTGTTTTGCTGCCATAGATCATTCTCCTTCGTTGCTAAAATTTATTTGGTTTCGACAATGGCTAAAAGATCGCTTTCGCGCAAGATGAGCAATTTCTTGTTATCGATCTTGATTTCGGTGCCAGCGTATTTGGCAAACAGGACGGTATCTCCCTCTTTCACGTCCAAGGGGATGCGTTTGCCCTCATCATCGCGCTCGCCAGGACCTACGGATAACACTTTACCTTTTTGAGGCTTTTCCTTTGCGGTTTCCGGCAAGACGATCCCGCCTGCGGTGACCTCTTCTTGCTCGATGGGTTCAACCACAACACGGTTGCCGAGGGGTTTAAGACTTATAGACATACAAACCTCCTTGAGAAAATGGTTTTGATTGACGGTTTACATGGCGAAAAGTTAGCACTCAAAAGGCGAGAGTGCTAACTTGCACCCAAATCATATCTAATTTTTTTGTCTACGTCAAGAGGTGAAAGAAAGATTCTTATAAAATTCTGACAATTGCTTTCCCGAACCGAGTTCTCCCTGACAGCCATAGCCCTAAGAGATCACGCAGCCAATGTTAGCCGAAAGGGTAGCTGAATCTGTACTCGGTGTTGGATGAAACGATCTGCTAGGCTTTTCGTAATGTCAGTTGGTGGGTAAAAACCCTTCCTCCATTGCTGGAGGAAGGGTAGTGGATGTTATGATCTCCCACCGCCCTACAGCGAGGGGCACTCAAAGGCAGAGGTTTCTATGGACAAGCCCATAAGTAGGCTTCATCTACGAACATCGAGGTTATTTTACCATCTCCATCGTTGGCAACGCCAAAGCGCAGGACGATCGTTTGTCCGGCATAAGCCCCCAAGCTGTAAATCCTCTGTTGCCAGGTGCGGTCATTGCTGCGACGCCACATCAAATACTGCAGCAGATTGCCGTTGGTATCCAGAACGGCGACGTACTGCACGTCGTTACTTGGTGCGGCGGTGACATCCATCAAGTCCAGCGTGGCTTCCATGGCGTCGGTCAAGTTGGACTCGGCACTGATCGGATACATCCAAAATTCCAAGCGCGCATTGGCTGCACCGACAGGGATGGTAACCATTTGCTGGAAAATGGAGTAGCCGCTGGCAGTTGAGCCGGACGTATCGATGCCGGCAAACATCGAGCGGTCTCCCTGATATTTTCGGACTGTGGTGTACTGGGGTTGCAAGGGAGTGGAAAGCCGATCCCATCCCGTATTGTTCTCGAAACCGCTGTTGACCAATAGATTCGGACCGCACACAGGAGTGGCAGTATTGGTAGGCGTGGGAGTGTTGGTCGGTATCGGGGTGCCGGTAGGCGTTGGGGTGTTGGTAGGCGTTGGGGTATTGGTTGGTGTGGGTGTATTGGTAGGCGTTGACGTGACGGTTGGTGTATTGGTGGCTGTAGCGGTCGGTAAGGGGGTTAGGCCAAGGGTTAAGGAAACATCGTCTACGTACATGGAGGTCACCTTGCCATCGCCATCGTTGTACACGCCAAAGCGCAAATAGATGGTTTTACCGACATAGGCGCTCAAATCAAAGGTAAATTCCTTCCAGCTTTGGTCATTGCGCCGCTGCCAGACCAAATATTGCAGAGCTTTGCGATTGGTATCCAAAATGGCGACGTATTGAAGGTCATTGTTGGGCGTCGAATCCAACGCCAAATCACCCATAGGCATCTCTTCGGCGGCAGAAGTCAGGTTGGATTCGGCGCTTTGGGTGTACAACCAGAATTTCAACACAGGGTTGGTTGCGTTGGTAGGAATGGCAATCAACTGTTCGAAAGGTGAATAACCGTTCAGCTTTGAGCCAGCAGGCAAGCCGGCAAACATGGATCGGTCGCCGCTGCGCTTTCGTTCAGTGGTATATCTGGGTTGCAGAGCGGGGTTATCAGGATTGAGCCGAAGCCAGCCTTGGTTGTTCTCAAAGCCACCATTGACGATGAGATCTGTTCCTGCAGGAGGTGTTACACAAACTTCTAACGAGACATCGTCGGTGAACATGCCAGTCACACCGCCCTGCCCATCGTTGTAGGTTCCCATCTTCAGCATGATCCTGCGCCCGTCGAAATTGACCAATTGATAGGCTCGTTCTTGCCAGGCGGTGGATTTCTGACGTGATTGGAACAAAAAGTTTGCAGTAACTAAGTTATTGTTGGTATCGAACAAGCCGGCATAGTTGTAGTCCAAGGCGGCAAGCGGCTCGGATAAGCCACTGGGATTGTAAGTAATGGTCTGAATTTCACCCATTGGCTCGTTCTGCCCAGTCGTGGTGCTCTCGGTAGTAGATTCATAAGTATGGAATCTCAAAATCACCGACGTGGTGTTGAGCGGAATATCGAACGTTTGGCTAAAGAGCGAAAAACTGTAGCGGTTATCCCCTGGGGTTATGATCCCGCTGCGCATCGAGCGTGAACCGCTGCGGGCGAGGGTAGTCGAATAGCCCGCCGCATAGCTCGAGCCATGGATGAACCAGGCTGCATTTCTCTCAAAGCTGCCGTTCTCGATCAACTCATAGCAACCAGCTTGCTGCAAAGCAGAAAAATTCAATTGGGGTGTCTCGGCGGGATCAACCTGAACGCCGCTGGCAGGGAAATGATAACCAACTTTAGACAATTCGATCACCACCGGCGCGGTAGGCAAATTGTCTAGGACAAAGCTGCCTTGTTCGTCAGTATAGGTTTTTGTGACTCCATTGGCAGAAATTTGAACGCCTGGGATGGGATTGCCCTGCACATCGGTCACCGAACCCTGGATCGTTTGACCAGAACCAAGCAGTTTGGCTATCAGGGGTAAAAAGGAAAAGCGACGCATCTGCCCCTCTTGAAAGAACGCAAATTCTCCTAGCTGACAGACCTCAACCTGATAGAGATTTTCTTGCAGGTCGCGGATGGGTTCCTTAGGGGGAACGCAAGTCTCATTAGCCTTAACCCAACCACCGCTCAATTCATCCCAAAAGTATAGAGTCAAGCGGCTTTCGTCCGCCTCAGACAACTCCCGATCTAGATAGGTAAGCGTCAGGAGAAACGAGCGATTCAAGGCTTTCAGCGGCATCCCTTGCTCGTCCACCGCATTGAGCAAAAAAGAGCGGATTAGGGTGCCCCGCCACTCTTCCATCGCTGAGACAGTCTGAGAGAGAATCTTCAGACTGATGGTAGTGGGGCTGGTAACCGAAGCCGCGGGAAAGTTGGCGATCACGGTGGTATCGCTGGAGATAAGCTCAGCCTGCGAATCGGGCTGCAGGACCACCGTTGTCGGCGGTGCTTCTTCTGCCAGCACAGCCATCGGCGATACAGGATGATGCCAAAGAATTTGACCAATCAGAAAACTCACCAATAAAAGTGCGGTTAGAACCGCCGAAACTTTTAGGACTGGTGCCAAACGAGGTTTCATATCTCACTCTCCTGAAGAAAACGCTGAAAAAACCGAAGGTACAATCGGTGAACAGCCTTAGCCGATTTGTTGCAATCTTGATGCCAGTTCTCTCTATACCGTAACACCAAATCTCCATTCTGGCAAGCTATCTGAAACAGCTAAACGGTACTCGCTTTTATAAATTCTCTTGATGTCTAAAAAGCAAAGCAGCCTCGGTGCAAGCAGGAAACCGTTGGCAAAAACAAATCGACAGCTTTAATTCATTTAGA
>FWPV01014944.1_pt1 | contig 11271 bp, 11 predicted proteins | sample 2228371 | NCBI WGS metagenome assembly FWPV01 (sample SAMEA103939776, study PRJEB20133) | metagenome | reverse complement strand
TTCCCAGACAATCCAGACCAATGACGGTAACATTTTCCAGACGCGCCCGGCCGCGCTTTGCAAGCTCGATCAAGGCGCGAATTTCGCACGGGCGCAGCACAGCCCCAATGTGTCGGGGTTCGGGCTGCAATGTTGCTTCAGCGACCGTCCGGGCCGCATGCGCCATCATCACCGGCCTGAAAGGATCAGCCGATTTCAACTCAGGTGGAGTGCTGACCAGTGCCATGTTGACCGTGCCATCAGCCGCAATGACAGGCGCAAACAAAGCATCTACGTTCTTGCGCGTCAGCAAAGAGGCCATCAAGTCCTGCACTGCGCCCAGAGTGTTCTTCCCCCTGACTTTTATAATCCGATTGACGTTCATCACCGTCCCTTATGGCCACTGGCCCACGCCTGCCCCCCGCCGGGCCATGCACGTTACAGTCATTGTTGATCGGTCGTCAGTGGTCATTCTGGCTCAATATCGCGCTCGGCGTACATCTTTTTCAGCGTTTCTTTGTCGGTCTTTTTCAATTGTTCAATAGCGTTCTTGAACGCGCCTTCTTCGACTTCCCGAATACGGTCGGCCAGATGTTGACTGCGCGGCGCGAGATAGCGCCCGTACAGGCGGCGGGCTAAAATGGCGAAATTGTACTGGCTCTCTTCGGCCGGGCAGCGCGCCGCGCACAAGCCGCACATGATGCAGTCGAAACTCTTGTCGGCCGCGCCGGCAATGTCGCCGCGCATCAGGAGCGCCATGTAACCCTTGACATCCAGTTCTTGCGGGCATGACTTGGTGCAGGTGCCGCAGCCCAGGCAACGCAAAATCTCCGGGTACAATTTCCACAACGTGGCCGCCGTGGGCGATAGTTCGGTGATGTCGTACACAGCCCGCTGAGTGGGGAAGAAGGGAATCTGGCCCAGATACATTTCGGGCTGGACCATCGTCTGGCACGCCAACCCAAAGCGCAATCGCTCGTCGCCCTTGATGCGATAGACCGTGGCGCATGCGCCGCAAAAGCCGCCGCGGCAACCTACGCCGCGCACCAGCGTATAGCCGGCCCATTCCATCGCTTTCATAATCGTCAGGCTCGCCGGCACCTGGTACTGCTTGCCCATGATGTAAACGGGAATCAATTTCTCTTCAACTTCTGCCATAATTCACCTCTTGTGAGTAGACAAGTAGACAGGTAGACAAGTAATTTGCCTACTTGCCTACTTGTCTACTTGCCTACTTTTCTCCCAACTCGTGCAATTCGTCAACTTTGAACGTCTTGACCGGCGGCTCTTCTTCGAGGCGGCGGCCGGCGACGTAATTAAAGAGCGACTGTGTCCGCGCCGCCGTGACGCGAAAGGCTGCACCGACCGGGATGCCCACCGGACACGCGCTGGTGCACAGGCCACACCCGACGCAGCTGGTGCTCATGTGATTCATGCGCGTCAGATGAAACAGCAACGTGTCCGCCGGCAGGCGCGTGGCGCCTTTGCGTTCGGCCCAACTCAGATACTGCATCGGTTCGTGATCGAACACATTGGTCTTGAAAAAGCATGTCTTGCAATAGCAAATGGGGCAATTGGTCATGCAGTTGTGGCAGCGGATGCAGATGCTGAACATTTCGGCCAGCTTTTGCGGCGTAGAGGTCTTTTCCGTCACCTCGGCAAAGATGCGGTCGCGGGTTGCCGTGCGCTCGGCCACCAGCTTTTGCACCGCCGCATCGCGCTCGGGCGACGCGCCCGCCTCTTGCAGTTGCAATACGCTGCCCCAACCGTCCTTGACCTGAACGTGCAGCCCGGCGGAATTGTCCACGCCGATTTGCTGAATCAAAATATCGGCATTGGCCGGCACGGGATATTCGCACATCTGGCACGCCTGCCGCAAAGCAAACGCCGCCGCGTCCTGCCCCTTTGCAATCTGAGCATAATCTTGCACTTCATACGTGCCGGTGCAATCCAGGCCAATGATCGTCATGCCTTCGACGCTGGCCTGTTGCAACTTGACCAGTTCGATCAAGGCGCGGATTTCACAATTGCGCAACACCGCGCCAATGCGCGGGCGCGGCGCGTTTTGGGTGAGCATGCTCAAAGCCCGCGCGCCATTGACCGGCATAACCGGTGCCAAGGGGTCCGCCCTGTCCAGCAAGGCCGGATTTTTGACCAGCGCCGGCACGACCGCATCGCCGGCCGGATGGCGCAGCGGTACATAGATGGCATCTACCTGCCCGCTTTGCAGCACAGCGCGCAGCAATTGGCGCACTGCGCCCGATATGTCGCCGTTGTGTACTTGAATCAGTCCATTCATGGTTACCTCGTGAAACGTGATGCGTGAAACGTGATGCGTGATGCGTGAAACGTGATGTATGCAGTACGCATTACGCAGTACGCAGTACGCATTACAAACTAGACCGTCCAGAGTTCTTTGGTCGGATTCGGTCCCATCGTCTTGAGCCGGTTGGTGAACTCGGTAATGGTTTCGGCGAATTTGCCGCCTTCGCTGGCGCTGATCCAGCGCAGCCAGACGCGGTCGGTTTCAAAGCCCATCGCTTTGAGCGATTCTTCGAGGATGGCAATGCGCCGCCGCGCCTTGTAATTGCCTTCCTGGTAATGGCAGTCGCCCGGATGGCAGCCGCCGACCAGCACGCCATCCGCGCCGTCCAGCAGCGGCTTGAGCACATAGCTCACGTCCACCGCGCCGGAGCACATCAGGCGGATGATGCGCACGTTGGGCGGATATTGCAGGCGCGACGTGCCCGCCAAGTCCGCGCCCGTGTAGGTGCACCAGTTGCACAAGAAAGCAACGATGCGTGGTTCAAATCCGTTATCTGACATAAGACCTCCGCTTTACTCCAAGGAGCAATGCACGATAACCCGCCTGGACAAAATGCTCGTCGGCGGTCGCTGCGATTGTCAAGCCTTGTTCCTGCATCACTATAAACGATATGCAATCCGTCAATCCCCACGTCTTGTCGGGACGCGCGTGGTACAACTGCAACGCCAGCACCAAAAGTGGTGTATCTATACTCACCACTTGCACGTTGGGCGTGTGGTAGCACTGCGAGATGAACCGAAAGGCTGCTGCGCGATCAATGGCACTCAACGCATTACCGATTTCCACCAACACCGCTTCCGTAATCCACGCCTCTGCTGCCTCTCGCACACGCGGCAAAACTGCTTTGGCGCGCGCATAGTATTGGTCACGGCGGTTGAGCAAAGCCTGGACAAAAACGGTATCCAGCAAAAGCCTCTCATTACTCATGCGCTAACCCACCTGGCGCTTGGGTGTTCCATACAAATAATGGTCGTGTTCAATTGACCAATCCTGCGGCGCTTCGACGGTGCCTGCTAATGCTTCAAGCACTTCCCAGGCATCGCCTTGCGTCACCGGCGGCAACTCTTGAACCACCACCACGTAACGAGTATTCGGTTTCAAATCTGGCAGCATGTCGGGCCGAAAAACACTGCCATCGAATACCACCGTCAAAGTTCTTTCCATACTTATATCCTCGCCAGCGCCGCCTCGATCATCCCAAAGATTTGCTTGAACTCGAACCCGCGCTGGTAAGATGCGCCGTTGGGGCAGGCTGCCACGCACGCGCCGCAGCCCTGGCACAAAACCTCCAGCACCTGCGCGTATCCCTTCTCCTCGTCAATGACGCGCGCCGAGTACGGACACACGTCCACGCAAACGCCGCAGGCCGCGCACAGGCGCGGATTGACCGCAGCGATGATGGCCGCGCTCTGCAATTCTTTGCGCGCCAGCAGCGTGGCCGCGCGAACGGCTGCGCCGTTGGCCTGCGCGATGGTCTCTTCGATAAAGCGCGGCGAGTGCGCCAGACCCGCCAGGTAAACGCCATCGGCGGCAAAGTCCAACGGTCGCAACTTGGCGTGCGCTTCCAGGAAGAACCCATCTTCCGAAAGCGGCACCTTGAACATCTGCGCCAATTCGCTATTGTCATTGGGCTGGATGCCGGTCGAAAGCACCACCCAGTCAGCCGGCAACATTACTTTTTCGCCATCCGGCTGCAAGGTAACCTCAACCTGCAGCTTGCCTCCTGCATCCTTCACCACCGGCTTGTGCTTTTCGCTATACTCCAGGAACATCACACCCGCCTCGCGCGCCTGGCGATACAACAGCTCGCGGTAGCCATAGGTGCGAATGTCACGATACAAAATCGCCACATTTGCCTGCGGATATTTGCTCTTGATAGCCAGCGCGTTCTTGATGGCCTGCGTGCAGCAGATACGCGAGCAGTAAGGATGTTCATCGTCACGCGAGCCAACGCACTGAATCATCACTACAGAGGTCGGAGGTCGGAGGTCGGAAGTCGGAGGTCGGAGGTCGGAGGTCGGAAGTCGGAGGTCGGAGGTCGGAGGTCGGAAGTCGGAGGTCGGAGGTCGGATGAACCAGCCGCTCTTCCAGCTCGCGTTGCGTCATCACATTGGGATTTTGTCCGTACAGATATTCTTTGGGCTTCATATCCTGCGCGCCGGTCGCCACGACCACCACGCCGTGCCCCAATTCTTCTGTGCGGCCATCGCCAAAACGAATCTGGGTCTTGTACTGCCCCACGTAACCCGTCACCTGTTGCACCTCTGCGCCCAGATAGACGTGGATGCGCGGATTCTGGCTGACACGGTCAATGACCTCCGCCAGCAATGCTTGCGGATCGTAGAAACCAGGTTTCTCGGAGAAACCTGGTTTCTCCATAACCGGCATTTCGGTATAAATATGCCGCAGATTGCCGCCCAACTGGTTTTCGCGCTCGACCAGATGCACATCGTACCCCTGCTCGGCAATCGAGAGGGCCGCCGTCATGCCGGCCAGACCGCCGCCCACCACCAGGGCGCGATGGTCAATCTCCAAACGCTGGCGATACAACGGCTTGAGACGAGACGCTTTGGCCACCGCCATCGCCGCCATGTCTTTGGCTTTTTCAGTGGCAATGTCGCGGTCGGCGCGATGCACCCAACTGACCTGCTCGCGGATGTTGGCTAACTCGAACAGGTATGGATTGAGGCCCGCCTGTCGGATCGTATCCTGGAACAGCGGCTCGTGGGTGCGCGGCGTGCACGAGCTGACCACAACGCGATTGATGCCCAATTCCTGGATGCGCTGCTTGATGCGCTCTTGCGTATCTTGCGAGCAGGTGTACAGATTATGCTCGGCGTACACCACATTCGGGAGCGTCTTGACATACTCGACCACTTCGGGCACCTTGACCACGCCGCCGATGTTGATGCCGCAGTGACACACAAAGACGCCCACGCGCGGCTCTTCGCGGCTCACGTCGCGCTCGATGGGATAGACCAGCTCGCGGGTGAGCGTGCCGCGCGCCGGGGCCAGCAAGCGCGCCGCGTGCGCCGCCGCGCACGACGCTTCGATGACCGTTTCGGGAATATCTTTGGGCGCGGCAAACGCCCCCGCCACGAAAATGCCCGGCACATTCGTTTCGGTCGGCGCATAGAGCGGGCTTTCGGCAAAGCCAAAGCGATTGAGCGTCACCCCCAACCGCTCGGCCAGCTCGCGCGTGCCGTCCGCAGGCAACAAGCCGACCGAGAGCACCACCATGTCAAATTCTTCTTCGACGCTCTTGCCATCGGGCGTAGCATAGACCACGCGCAGGTTTTGAGTGCCCGGCACTTCTCTCACTCGAGACACCATCGAGCGAATGTACCGCACGCCCTGCTCGTCTTCAGCGCGGTGATAATACCGCTCAAAGCCCTTGCCAAAGGCGCGAATGTCCATATAGAAAATCGTCGGCTCGATGTTGGCGTCGTGTTCGCGGGCGATGATGGCTTCTTTGGTCGCATACATGCAGCACACCGAAGAACAATAATCCTGCCCGCACGCCAGATCGCGGCTGCCCACGCATTGAATGAACGCCACTTTGTGCGGATGCTTTTTATCGGACGGGCGCACGACGGCGCCGGCAGAGGGGCCGGTTGCGCTGAGGATGCGCTCGAACTCGATGCTGGTCACAACGTTGGGATAGACGCCATAGCCGAATTCGGGGCGAATGTTGCCCGGTACCGTCTTGAGGCCCGGCGTTAGAATCACGGCGCCAACGTTCAGTTCGACGATTTGCTCGCGGTCATTATGGTTGATGGCGCCGGCGCGGCAGGCATAGACACACTGGAAACATTCGGAGCAAATACCGCACTCCAAACAGCGCCGCGCTTCTTCGATGGCCTGCGCTTCGGTAATGACCGCTTCGACCTCGCGGAAATCGCGTTTGCGTTCGGCGGCGGGGCGTTTGGCGGGTTGAACGCGCGGGGCCGCGGATTTGGTCGCCGCAATCTCGCGCGCCTGCGCCTGGGTCAACTCTACCTCGGGGAAACGCTCGAGCGCCTCGACGGCCGGCGGCCACACCTGCCATTCCTTGCCGGTGTGTCCATTGGTCTCGGCCGCTTGCTGCTGGCGCAGCCAGGCGTCAATCGAACGGGCGGCCTTGTGCCCGGCCGCAATCGCATCCACCACAAACGAGGTGCCCGTCACTGCATCGCCGCCGGCAAAAATGCCGGGGATGTTGGTCGCCAGCGTATCCTTGTCCACCGCCACCGTTCGCCCGCGCACCGTCTCGACTTTGTCTTTCAATGCGCTCAATTCAGGCTTCTGGCCGATGGCAAAAATAACCACGTCGCACTTGACCAGCTCTTCCGTATTGGGAATCTTGTCGAAATCGGGCCGCCCCTCGATAAAGCCGCGAAAGTCCACCTGCTGCATCCGCACGCCGGTGACGTGACCATCCTCGCTGGTAATTTCCAGAAAAGTGCGCGAGGGGAATACCTCGATGCCTTCTTCCGAAGCATCGCGCACTTCCCAATCGTGCGCGGGCATTTTTTCGCGGCTTTCCAGGCAGCACATGCCCACCCAGCTTGCGCCCAGGCGCACCGAACTCATCGCCGCGTCAATCGCCACATTGCCGCCGCCCAGCACCAGCACGCGCTTGCCGCTTATCTTTGACGATAGACCACTGACCACCGGCGACTCTCCGCTGGTCGGCGGTCGGTCGTCGGTCATCAAACTCACCTCGCGCAAAAAGTCGGTCGCCACTATCACCTGCGGCAAATCCACACCGGGGATGGGCAACCGCAGTCCGGTGTGCGCGCCGACGGCGACAAAGACAGCGTTATAATCTTGCAGCAGCGCCGGTATATCATCCACGCGATGATTGAGCTTGAGCTCGACGCCGGTCGCCAGCACATCATCAATATCTTTTTGCATTTCCTCGTAAGGCAGGCGATAGGAGGGGATGCCCACGCGCATCATACCGCCGGCCACCGGCAACGCCTCGAACACCGTCACCTGGTAGCCCTGCCTGGCCAGGTCTTGAGCGCACGTCAGGCCGGCCGGCCCTGCGCCCACAATCGCCACCTTGCCCTGTCCATCGGGCGGTTTGGCGGCCGGCGGCGGCGCGAGATTAATCTGGTCGGGATGCGCCCGCGCCCAATCGCTGACGAACCGCTTGAGGTGCATAATGCCCAGCGCTTCTTCACCCAGCACCGAATGGCGCGTGCAGGCGTCTTCGCAGCGATGGTTGCACACGCGCCCGCACACCGCCGGGAAGGGATTGTCTTCGCGGATGGTGCGGTAAGCATCGGCAAAGCGGCCCTCGCGGATGAGGGCAATATAGCCCATCGCGCGCTGCTCGATCGGGCAGGCGTTGCGGCACGGCGCTTCGCCGCGCTTTTCGATGACAAACGCATTGGGGATAGCCTGCGGGTAACGCTTGTAAACTGCCTTGCGCGTCATCAAGCCGATGTTGAATTCATCCGGGCGGACGATGGGGCAGGCCGCCGCGCAATCGCCGCAGCCGGTGCATTTGGTCACGTCCACAAAGCGCGGCTTGCGGCGCAGGCGCACGGTAAAATTGCCCGCCTCGCCGCTGATGGACTCGACCTCGCTCATCGTCAAAATATCAATGTTCAGGTGACGGCCCGTTTCCACCAGCTTGGGCGACATGATGCACATGGCGCAGTCATTGGTAGGAAACGTCTTGTCGAGCTGCGCCATCACCCCGCCAATGGCCGGGCCGCTATCGGTGAGATAAACCTTGAATCCGCTTTCGGCCAGGTCCAGCGACGCCTGCATCCCGCCGATGCCTGCGCCGACGACCAGCACTGCGCCGACTTGTCCGTTGCCGTTCGTGTTATCGCCTGTCATATTTCCCCTCAACTCCATCACTCATTTCAAATCACAGCGAGACGCTCGGACGCCTGAGGTAAAGACTTACCTCGACCATGTCCTGCGTGTCGCCTGCTGGACCCATAAAACGGTCCCTAAACGTATGTTCCACTTTGAACCCTAATGCCTGAAAAGCGCGGATGTCTTTGGTGCGGATAGCCGCCGTCCGCGCAAAGAGGATATACAATCCCAGTTCCCGGCCAATATCCATCAGGGCCTTGATCATCTCATTGCCCAGGCCGCGCCCGCGATATTCGTGGCTCAGGTAAATCAGCACTTCGCCGACGTGCCGATCGCAACCGCGCCCCAACTGCAACATGGCTTCGCCCACCACCTTATCCTGAATCACGGCGACAATAGGCACCACGTGTTTCAGGTTCACCTGCTCAGCCCAGCGCGCCACCAGCTCCACATCGCGCACGTCATCTCGAAAGTATTGCACATCATCATCAGTGGCATTTTTGAATAGCGCAATCAGGTTATCACGGTCTTGAGGCTGCAAGATGCGCAACAACACCTGAAGGCCGCCAGGCAGGGTAACGATGCGTTTGAAATCTTTGACAGACATTTCATCGCTCCTCGCTAAAACGCGGCGGGATACTCTACCAGACGCAGAATCATCAAAGCCACGTCAATCGTCTCGCCGTGGGGCGTCATAAAGAAATCGCTGTAGACGAATTCTTGTTTGAACCCCAGATTCTGAAAGGCTTTGATGACCTGAACTTGATTGACGGGCACTTCGGCCACCACCTGCTGCAAGCCGATTTTGCGCGCAATGTCCACCAGCCCCGATAGCATCAACCCGCCAATGCCCTTGCGGCGAAAAGCGCGGTCCAGATACAGGCGCACCCATCCAAGGTGACGCTGATAATCCCGGCCAATGTGAAGCGTGGCATCTCCCACCAGCCGCTCATTGACCACCGCCACCATCGGAAAGACCAGGCTGTAATCCAGATTGTCGCACCAGCCGGCCACCACGTCTGGATCGGCCGCATCGCTGCGAAAATACTCCAGGTCCTCTTTGGGCGCAGAGCCAAACAGCTCCAGGAGCAAAGGCTTGTCAGCTTTGGTGAGTGGACGGATCAACACGCGCGTTCCATCATCCAGCGTCACCAATCGGCGGTAGGTAACCAGTTGTTCCAGCATAATTTCCTCGCCATGACAGGAAGGTGAATAGTTACGCCTCAAAATAATCCGGCGGCTTTGAGAACACCCACCGGTTCGATCAGGTGTTTGCTCAGCCAGGCCGGAACGCCCGGCAAACCGAAAGCCAGCCCCATCAGCTCGGTAAAATAAAAGATAGGCACCGGCGGGCGATTGGACTGGCGCATTTCCAGGTTCATCTGACACAAGGGGCACGCTGTAACGATGGCTTCTGCGCCGGCTTCGCGGGCGTGTTCAGCCAGGCCCGTGACCAGGCGGGTGGCAATGTCGGCGCGCGGCAACGACGCGCTGCCCCCGCAGCAATCCACCGCATACGACCACTCTTTCACCTCCGCTCCCAGCGTCCGCAAAATGCGGGACATGACCACCGGGTTTTCGGGGTTATCGAATTCCATCAATTTGGGCGGGCGGACGAGCAAACAGCCATAATAGCTGACGACCTTCAATCCCTTGAGCGGACGGGTCACATGGGCAGCCACTGCATCCAGGCCAATGTCATTGATAACAATGTCGAGCGGATTGCGCACATGCACATCGCCGGTATATTTGAAATCTACCGCCGCCTCGATAGCCCTGCGTCGGTCGGGGTCGTGACGCAAGGCGTAATCGGCGGCTTTGGTGCGATTGAAGCATGCCGCGCACGGCGCGATCAGGTCGCCATGCGCCGCTTCCTGGGCAATGGCAATATTGATGGCGGGCAAATTCACCGCCAGCTCGCCGCTCACCGAGTGCGCCGAAGACGCGCCGCAGCACACCCAATCTTCAAGCTCAACCAGCCTGACGCCCAGCGATTCGAACACCGCGCGCGTGGAAGCGTCATACTCTTTACCGGTCGCATGTAAACTGCATCCAGGATAGTAACTAAATTCCATGCTGACACCTCCTGCCTACTTCCTACTACCTACTTCCTACCTGCCTACTTCCTACCTGCCTACTTCCTACCTGCCTACTTCCTACCTGCCTACTTCCTACCTGCCTGCTCAAAGACCCGTTTGACACGCGCGCGATTCTTGCTGAGCGTGGGCAAAATGGGCACCTTGCCCTTGAGCAACAGTTGCGGCGCGACGCTAAACATCACCTTGTCCGAAAGAAAATCGAACGATAGCAACTGATAAATCCCCATCAGGCTTATCTCGTGCATCTGGCCTGTCGTCCGAACCACGCGCAAGAAAATATCGTGGAACAATGGCACACCCTTGACGGCCGGCTTGATGCCTTCGGCCTGCGCAATCTGCCGCAGCGCGTCCATCACATGCGCAATGTCAATGTTGTTGGGGCAGCGCGCCCCGCACGTTTCGCAGCCAGCGCAGACCCAGATGTCGGGGCTGCTCAAGACCTCTTGCTTTTGCCCCAGCTGCACCATGCGCAAAATGCGGTCCGGCCCGTAGGTCATGGCATACGACACCGGACAGCCCGCCGTACATTTGTGGCAATGATAGCACAGCTGCGTTGTTTCGTGCGCCAGTTCGTTCACTCGCTGCTGAAATGTTGCATCCATCACATCCTCCAGTTCAAAGTGAAAGGTTGAAAGTAGAAGGTTAACCTTCTTTCCACTTTCCGCTTTCCACCTTCTACTTTCCCCTACACCAGCACATCCGCCATAAACAAAATTTGCGTTGCCGTCCAGTTGCGCACGGTGGTCGCCTTGTTGGGACAGGCCGCCGCGCACGCGCCGCACGCCTGGCACAGGGCCGCATTAACGGTAGCGATATTTTGTAGCTGGTCAATCTGCCGCGCCCCATAAGGGCAGGCCGGCACGCATATCCCACAGGCTGAGCACAATTCGGCGGTCACCTGGGCAATCGTCGGCTCGGCTTTCATCTCGTCACGGCTAAAAAGTTGCAGCACTTTGGCGGCGGCTGCGCTGGCCTGTCCGACTGTTTCGGGAATATCTTTGGGCCCCTGGCCGGCCCCCGCCAAAAAGATGCCGGCCGTGAGGCTTTCCA
>FWPV01009171.1_pt1 | contig 11271 bp, 7 predicted proteins | sample 2228371 | NCBI WGS metagenome assembly FWPV01 (sample SAMEA103939776, study PRJEB20133) | metagenome | reverse complement strand
GGGGGGGAGAGAGGGAGTGTGCCCCGAGAAGCGCGGGGCCATGTATGGGTAATTGGAAGCTCCAGGGTGAGGGAGCTGAAAACCTCGTTATAGTACTCGACGATTTCAAGGGCGGCGGTCGGCAGTGAACGCTCCCATTATGCATTATCGTCACCCAGATACGCCCGGGCTTGTCCGTGTATGGTCGGGTTCTCTTCGGGTGAAATGTGACGCACTATTCTTTCCAGGCATGCGGTTGTCCTGGAGCGCAATTCCTGTTTCAGCTTCTTCACGTGCTGGAAAGTGTTCAACAGCCTGCTCGCGGTCGTCGTATTGACAGGTGACAGCTCGATGACCGTATCGGCAACCCATTCGATGCCTCTATCGCTCCACACCATTTTGTTGTTGGCCGCCATGGGCAGAAACAATGCCCGACACCACGTGGGCTGCTTGATGTCAAAAGTGGGCCGCTGCTTTTCCTGCTCGATCATTTCGAAAACATCCGCACACGTCCCGCTGGAAACAATGCGCAAATAATTCGCATAGCCGCTCAGATGGGGGTGCCATTGCTGATAGGCCTGTTCCAGCAGTTCACGACGTTGCCGAGCGGAGCTGCGATTGAGCGCGGTCAGTGCGGCTACCCGGTCGGTCGCAGTGGTGGCCGATCGATAGTGATCCAGTATCAACCGGTGGCTGTCCTCGTCATCCTTAACGGCAAGCAGATCCAGCAGCACATTTTTCAAGAGGCGCTGTTCGATTCCTTCTTTCGGGGAACCGCCGCCGGCACTCGAATACGTGTCGAGTTGTGCAAACTGTGAGCAGAGCTCTTCCCTGAAGGCGTCCGTGACCGCCCGCATGAGTTGTTCGCGAGCCACCACAAGCTCCTGATACCAGGTGGCATAAGCGCGGTCCATGGGCTGTTCATCGATGCGCAGAAAATAGGCTTTGAGCGCTGCCGGCAAGGCTGCATCCTTGAGAATGTCCCGGTAAAGATCCAGCCAGGCGCCATCGATGGCGGCATTGGCATCGTGCAGCAGGCGGATGCGTTGCATATCCGTCAATTGCCGCACGGCATCCACCCGGTTGTAGTGATTGGGATCGAGTCGAGCCTGTAGTGTCAGCATTTCACTGCCGGCAGTGGCATTGTGAAGCGTCCCGTAAAACGAATAATCCCTGCCGATTGACGCAAAGGCAGGAGGTTCTGAAATGTTTTTGAGCGTTAACCGGGCGTCTCGCTCCCGCAACTGAAAAACCTGAGGAGTTCCCTCGATATCGCGGCCGTTTTGATCCACCAGCGCCAGTTGAATGGGAATGTGAAACGGCTCCCGCCCTTCAACTGCCTGCTGCTGAAAATCCATCATGAAGGATCGGTTGTCCGGGTCGTAGACGCTTTGTACGTGGACCTTGGGATAACCCATGCGATACAGCCAACCTCGCTTGAACTGTTCTAGGGAAACGCCCGACACTTCCTCGAAGCACTCGAAGAATTGATGCGTGTTGGCATTGCCGTTGTGGTAGCGGTCGAAATAGAGGGTTTTGCCGGCTTTGAATGTGTCCGGCCCCAGAATCAGCTTCAACATGCGAATCACTTCGGCAGCTTTGACGTAGGTGACACCGTCAATCAACTCATCGGGATTGTTGAAGCCTTCCCGTACAATCCTGCCCGCATGGCCGCCATCTTCAATGGCCAGGGGGCCGAGCAGAGGATTGCGAATACTGTCAACCTGGTACAAACGGATGAAGGTGGGATCGAAAACATCCGCCATGAACTGGCGTTCGACGTCGACCGTATAGGCCTCATTGAGCCAGACATCAAAAGGTGTCTCCATGGTGGTCTCACTGCCGCATTGATTATGTTCGAACTCATGCACAATAACGGCATGAGCATAGAGCAAAAGATGGTCGAGAGTATGCTCATCCACCAGGGCGGCATCCGTTACGATGGTCGTATTCCCAACGTTTTCCATGCCTCCGAAGTTGGATTTGTTCATGGTGATGGTGCGATACGCGTCTGCCTTGTACTGGTAATCCTGAGTCTTCGCTATCCAGAGGATCGCTTCCTTGAGTATTTCCATTGGAATGCGCGCCCCTTCCGATCGTCCCGGAGGAACCAGGTATTCAAGCCGCACGCATTGCCCCGATTCATAGGTGACCTGATCAACCAGCCCGTCCCAGGTGCCCACGCAAACCAGAAACAGATAGGGGGCCATGGGTATCGGGTTGTCATAGCGAATCAGTTGCCGTGCTGGATCATCGCTCTTGACTACCGGTTTCCCGGCGGGATTCAGGGTGCGGTCTATATTGCCGTTGCTGATGAGATGAGTGTAGCGGACATCTGCTTCCAGGGTGGTGGTCATGGTGCACTTGGCGCGACAGTCGTCGAATATTGGCATGATGCGCTGGAAGCCCCACTGCTGACACTGGGACATGTATTGTTGCGGGGCTCCCGGCGGCGTCGCATCCTGGTAAATGCCCTCGAGGATATGATCGGAGGGAAAGCACTGCGTGACGGTGCGAATGCAGAATGTTTCCCCCTTCCCCACGCGTTGCTTCAGCTTCACCGTGAGCCTGTTGTTTTCCTTAATGTAATCGTAATCCAAGCGTTGGAGAGGAGTACAGTCTTCCGGCGAACACCAATCGATCTGCAATATTTTCAAATCGTTGGCATCCAGCTGAAGTTCGCTCAAATCCTGTTTTGCTCTCATTATTAAACAGTTCGTGGCTTCAACCCGATCACCCAGAAAGTTCAGGTAAATGTTGAGATGCTTGAGGTCCACAACCAGTTCACCAAAATCCTCTCGCCTGTACTTGTAGCGCCTTTCTTCCATAATCGCTTCCGCGTCCTTCCCGGCGGCGTATCGAGCCTGTTCAACCGCCGTTTCATGGCTTTCTTCGGCCCCGGGTGCGGGTCATCTTTCGGGGCGGCAGTGAGCAGCGCAATTCTCCAATTGCGGGCTGCGAACGGTACCTTCGTTTCCCTGTGTCAGCGCCCGGCGCGCCGCCGGCTGCTGTAACAGGGTTCCAGACCCGCCATGACTCTCGCCAACCGAGGCCCACTTTTCATGACTTGCCCGGGTAGAGTAAATCCGACGACTTTCTCGAGCTCCACGGCGGCCTGAATGATTTTTTCCAAATCGATACCGGTCTCCACCCCCATGTCCTCCAGCATGAACACCACGTCTTCCGTAGCAAGATTTCCGGCCGCCAGCGGCACATTGGGACACCCCCCAATGCCGCCCAGAGCGGTGTCGAATGAGCGAGCCCCGGCCAGCAGCCCGGCCAGCAGGTTGGCCATAGCCGTCCCGCGATTGTTGTGCAGGTGTAAAGTGAACCTGCATCCCGGAAATCCGTGAATGAAAGTCCGCACCATGCCATCGATTCGCCTGGGCGAGGCCATGCCCGTCGTATCGGCCAATATCACAGAGGAGGCGCCGCGCTCATAAAATTCCTGCACCAGTCTCGAGACATCCCCTTCAGGGACGTCGCCCTGATACGGACACCCAAAGGCAACGGCAATGGCCCCGTTCACCACAACCCCATTTTCCCTGGCCACCGGGAATATCGCGTCCAGATTTTTTACAGATTGGGCGATGCTGCAGCGCACATTGGCACGATTGTGCGCCTCCGAAGCGGATATGACCATCACCAGCTGGTCGACGCCTGCCGCAACGGCATCCTGTGCCCCCCTCAAGTTGGCAACCAAGGCGGCCCGCACAATATCCTGGCGCGGCAAGCGAGACATCAGTTCCGCTGCATCCTTGAGCTGCGGAACGGCCTTCGGACTGACAAAAGAGGTGGCCTCGATCTCCTTCACCCCGGCCCGCACCAGGAGATCGATGATGTGCAGCTTGTGGTCGGTGGGGATGAATCCCGCCAGCGATTGAAAGCCATCGCGCGGCGAGACTTCGCGTATGTCGATTTTATCAGTTATATGCATTGGTCAAAATCCCACTCCAAAACCCGCTGCAACAAGCCGTGCTGCCGGTCTGCGCGCCGGTCTTGCTCCCTCCTCCGATCAGCTCAAGCCCAAATGTGGCCATGAGTGGCTGACTGGCCAAGTGGCTGAGCTCGGATCACAATATTTCATTTTAGTGTAGATGCCGGCTATTTCAATATTTAAGTTGAGATCTTATGTTAAGCACCGTGGGTAAGAAAAGGTCTTCGGCTTTACAAGACTGGATTGAAGCACGAAACCCAGCAAGACCGCTGTTGAGTTTCGGCACGCGAGCCGTTTGCTTCAACTCAACCGGACCGATTATCCCGGAAGCTGTAGAAAGGAAAGCGTCATGAAAAGAGTTGTTGTAATGTCACTTTTACTCATGCTTGCATTGGCGGCTGTGTCCGGCTGTGCCGCCACTCGCAACGATACGGCGGAACCGTCCCAGCCCCAGGGTGAAATGCGGCCGACTGGTGAAGGCGGATGGGAGAACCCGAACATCTAGCTCGGGACAAAAAAAGCCGGAGCTTTTTACACTCCGGCTATCAATTTCCAAATAATGTGAGAACTGTTTTGCTTACAGCTTTACTACATTAGTGGCCTGGGGCCCTTTGGCGCCCTTTTCCTCGGTAAAGCTCACACGCTGCCCTTCGCTCAGTGATTTGAATCCTTCACCCTGGATGGCTGAGTGGTGAACAAACACATCGTGGCCACTGTCGGACTCGATAAAACCATAACCCTTACTGTCATTGAACCATTTTACTTGACCTTCCGCCATTTGCTTAAATCCTTCCTTGTAAATTAGTATTTTCTTCACTGCTTTTTTGGTACGGTGCTCGAGCTATCCTGAAACCGTACCATTCTATGGCGAAAGACCGATTTCCTGCATAACTCACAATGTCGTACTCAACCAGCATGGGCGTACTATAACAGATGAACTAAAAAAAGAAAGCAAAATTCGTTTCAGCCGACCATTTTTTTATTTCCCCCTCAGGGAGCACGCCGTCATTCGCCTTCCAGCTGCAATCCAACCCCCTCTACTTTCCTGCCAGGATATTGGAGATACCACTCAATTGTTTTGATTGCTCTCGCAGCTCTGTCTGCGATATCCTTCGCAATCATCCAACATGACCGGGACAAATTCATTTTCACCAGGGAAGGGAGAAGAACACCGATGAGAAATTTTACAGATTATGCTTCGCATGCCCTCGGGCTCAGAATCCCTCAAGACTATGCCGGTTTTATGGAAACACACGGGAAAAAACTATCGGATGATCCCGTTCACAAGGCAAGCTGGATCGGTGGCCTGGGAACCGCTGATTTTGTCATCGGGACAACTTTGGCCTTCCGGTCCAGCATGTCCAATTTACCCAAAGACTTCCTGGTGATCGGCTATATCGGCAGCAAAACCATCATCGTCAACAAAACATATGAAGAAATAGACGAATACCTCGTGCTGAATGCCAGAGACGGGAGCCTGCTGTCCATCGATTCCATGGGCGCCACCCAAAAAATCGCCGCCGGTTTTGCGGAATGGATTACTCCGGACCTGTTGAGGGCGTCCTTGAGGGAAAAGTACTCGAGTAACCTCACGGTCGTGGTATTCGACCAGGAACCGATGGCTGAAGAGGCGCGACAAAAGCTGATCGGTCTTCAACGGGAGGGTTATATCGAGTTGGAAGACGCTGTAGTGGTGAGCAAAGACCCGAACGGAACGGCGCACTACCGCCAGACACACAGACCGGCACGCAAGGGAGGTCTTGCCGGGAGCATCACGGGGCTCATCGTTGGCAGCATTTTCTTCGCCCCCATGCTCGGAGCCGCTTTCGGAGCGGCTGCCGGAGCCGTCTCCGCCGCTCTCACCGACACCGGAATCGACGATCGATTCATCCAAGAATTATCGCAAAAGTTTGGACCGGGCTGCTCTGCTTTGTTCACCCTGGTGCGCAAAGCCGATCTGGATAAAGTCGCAGAAGCCTTTCTCGGCTTTGGCGGTAAAGTGTTGGTAAACTCGGTCAGTCGAGAACGAGAGGCCGCCATGCAAAAGCTTCTCGATACGACGAAAACAGATGCTTAACACAGACTTGAATGGAAAGCATTGCCTCAAGCAACGAAATGTGAAAAACTGCCAACAAACCACACCAAAGCGGTCGGTTTGCGGCCACTGGAGACAATCCGGGGGTTTTCGCAAAGGTCGTTATGATGCCACCCGGCGGGAGTGATCGCGCGGAGGTCGACACCATGAATGTGCAAGGGGCAAAGTCGCCCTTCTGCAGAAAATGGGGAGAACGGCTATGGCAAACATATCATTCACCGGGAAAGCCTTGAGCCAAAGATACCTCATTCCCCTTTACCTGATCCTGATCGCGGCGGGCCTCGTCGGGAATTACTTTGCCTTGTCCATTCTCAATGCACACTTCATCTTCGGCAGCATCTTTGCCCTGCTGGCGTTGCAAATGTTCGGCTGGAGGTGGGGCGTGGTGGCGGGCGCACTCATTTCCAGCTGCACCTATGTGACCTGGAACCACCCCTGGGGGATCCTCACCATGACCATGGAAGTGGCCGTGGTGGGCTGGCTCATCACGCGGCCCAAGTTATCGCTGGTCATGGCCGACGGTCTCTACTGGATATTCATCGGCATCCCCCTCGGATATTTCTTTATGCAGGAAATTTCCAATTTCCCTGCGAGCAATGCCCTGTTTCTCATGACCAAGCAGGGCATCAACGGTATCGCCAATGCCTTGGCGGCTCGGCTGATTTTCACGACAGCGGCATTTCGCTGCAACGCCCAACCCATTTCATTCCGCGAAATTATTTCCAACCTGATGATATTTTTTGTCCTGTGTCCCTCTTTGATTCTCCTGGCGATAGCTGGGAAAGCCGATCTGGCCGAAACCGAGCGGCGCATTCGAGAATCTCTTGTCAATAACAGTTTACAAGTCACGGACAACCTGCACAACTGGCTGGAGGACAGGCAACAGGTGGTTGTACAACTGGCGCAAAAGGCCGCCACGCTTCCACCGCAACAGATGCAGCCATACCTTGAGCAGGTGCGCAGTGCTGATAAGAATTTCCTGCGCATTGGACTGCTTGACAAGCATGCAACGGTTGTCGCCTTCTCCCCGCCGAACGATGAACTCGGCCGGCCGATGCTTGGCCGAAGCTATGCCGACCGCTCTTATCTAGCGACCCTCAAACAAGTCCTCAAACCCATGCTGTCTGAAGTGTTTGCAGCCAGATTCGGTCGACCTGAACCGATTACCATCATGCTGGCCCCCGTGCTTATTCAGGGAGGATTCAACGGCTACCTCTCCGGTGTCCTGAACCTGGAGCGAATCCATAGGATTTTACAGAACAGCTCCTCCGGGCTGGGTATTCGCTACACGCTGCTGGACCGAAACGGCCATGTGATCGTGACCAACCGGGACGACCAAAAGCCCCTCATGCCATTCTCGCGCGGCCCGGGATCGGTCAACGCAATTTCGCAGAGTATCTTGCAGTGGGTTCCCCAGCTGCCTCGCAATACCTCGACCATCGAACTCTGGGGCAAATCCGTCTATCTGGTCCAATCCAACGTCGGCAAGCTGGCGGAATGGAAGCTGATCCTGGAAGATCCGGCGGCACCCTATCAAAAAAAGTTGTATGACCGCTACACGAGCGGCTTCATCATGCTCTTCGCAATTGTCGTGACGGCGCTGGTGCTGGCTGAATTTTTGGGCCGCTGCGTGGTGAAACCCGTCCAGGAGCTTGGCAAGATCACTCACAACCTGCCCGCCAGGGTCGAGTCCGGCAGCCCCATCGACTGGCCTGCCGGTTCGATCCTCGAAACCAGTCAGCTGGTCGACAATTTCAAGGCCATGGCGGATTCACTGACGGCCAAATTTGTCGAAAACCGGCAGATGAATGAACAGCTCGAACAGCGGGTCGCCGAAAGAACTGAGGAACTGCGCAGGAGCCGGGAATTTCTTGACAATATCGTGGAAAACATACCGGCAATGATTTTCATGAAGGATGCCGCGCAGCTTCGTTTTGTGAAGTTCAACCGGGCGGGCGAGGAACTGCTCGGATATTCGCGGGAAGAGCTGCTGGGGAAGTGCGATTATGATTTTTTTCCCAGAGAGCAGGCGGATTTTTTTGTCGGAAAGGACCGGGAGGCGCTGTCCCAGCGGGGAGTGATCGAGGTGTCGGAAGAGCCCACCCTGACCCGCCACCAGGGCATTCGCATTCTGCGCACCAAAAAGATTCCGCTGTTGGACAAACAGGGAAAGCCGGAGTACCTGCTCGGAATAGCGGAAGACATCACCGAACGCAAACGCATGGAGGCGCACAGCCGTCAGCTTCTGGGAGTCATCGAGAAAAGCCTCAATGAAATTTACATATTTGACTCACAATCCTTAAAATTCCGCTATGTTAACCATGGCGCTCTGAAGAATCTGCAATACACGCTGGAGGAAATCACGCAACTCACCCCCCTTGATCTCAAGCCGGAATTCACCGAACAGACTTTTCGCGCTGCGATCCAACCGTTACTGGACAACCTGCAGCAATCGCTCACCCTTGAAACGGTTCACCGTCGCGCCGATGGCAGCCTGTACCCTGTGGAGGTGTGCCTGCAGCTGATTGATGCCGACGGAGACCGCGTTTTCCTGGCCGTCATGTTCGACATCACCGAACGCAGGCGCGCCGAGGAAGAGCGTGAGAAGCTCAAGGAGCAGCTGATCCAGGCCCAGAAGATAGAGTCGATTGGGCGGCTGGCCGGGGGTGTGGCCCACGATTACAATAATATGCTGGGGGTGATCATCGGCTACGGCGAGTTGGCCCTCAGCAAGGTCTCACCGGACGATCCGCTGCAGGAAGACCTTGAAGAAATCCTCAAGGCAGCCAAACGTTCCGCACAAGTCACCCGGCAGTTGCTGGCCTTTGCCCGCAAGCAGACTATTGCCCCGAAATTGCTTGATTTGAACGAAACCGTGGAAAAGATGCTCAAAATGCTGCGCCGGCTCATCGGCGAGGATATAGACCTGGCCTGGCTGCCCGGTTCAAGGCTGTGGCCGGTCAAGATGGACCACTCACAAATTGATCAGATCCTGGCCAATCTATGCGTCAACTCCCGGGATGCCATCGCCGGTGTCGGCAAGATCACCATCGAAACGCGCAATGCCGTCTTCGATGAACATTACTGCGCCGAACACGCCGAGTGCACTCCCGGGAAATACGTCATGATGGCCGTAAGCGACAATGGCTGCGGCATGGACCGGGAGTCGTTTCAGCACCTTTTCGAGCCGTTTTACACCACCAAGGAGTTGGGAAAAGGAACCGGCCTGGGGCTCGCGACCGTGTATGGTATCATCAAGCAAAATCAGGGGTTTATCAATGTGTACAGTGAGCCCGGGCGAGGCACCACATTTAAGATCTACTTGCCGCGCTGGTACGGAGCAGCGGATCACGAGGTGCTGGCGCAGCCGGCGAAAATTACCCCAAACCAGGGTGAAACGGTGCTCCTGGTAGAAGATGAACCGGCGCTTCTAAAAATGGACCAAAAAATGCTGGAACAACTTGGCTATCGCGTGCTTGCAGCCGACTCTCCCATCCAGGCGCTGCGCCTGGCCGAAAGTCATCCCGACCAAGTCCATCTGCTGCTGACCGATGTCGTCATGCCCCAGATGACCGGGCAGGAGCTCTCGCACAGACTGCAAACTCTCAACCCGACACTCAAGTGCCTGTTCATGTCCGGCTATACGGCTGACGTGATCGCCCAGCACGGCGTGCTCGATAATACCGTGCACTTCATCCAGAAGCCGTTCTCCATACAGGACCTGGCCGCCAAAATAAGGACGACACTGGAAGAATGAAGCACCCGCCTCACGCCGTGATCGTCAAGCGGCTCATCCCGCTCGGTTGTTTTTCCACCCTGATTTGCGTCGGTATCTCGCCGGCCAGCCGTTTGACATGAGAGATGATGCCGACCATTTTCCCGTTGTCGCGCAACCCCTTGAGCAGCGTAATCGCCCGGTACAGATTTTCCTCATCCAGGGTACCGAAGCCTTCGTCGATCAACAGCGACTCGATCTTCCGGTGCTGGCAGGCCATCTCCGACAATCCCAGCGCCAGGCATAGGCTGACGATAAAGGTTTCACCGCCCGAAAGAGTCTCGACGGGCCGGTAGGTTCTCGTCTGCAGTGTATCTCTCACAAGAAATCCCAGCCCCTCCTGGTCGTCTGCCATAAGCCGGTAGCGATCGCTCAGGGTGCCAAGGTATTGGTTGGAGTGTTCGAGCAGCCGGTCGAGCATGAGGCGCTGCAGCCTGGTCCTCATTTGGGGGTCATCGGGCGATTCCAACATTCCCTGTTCAGCGACCGCTTCGGCCCATACTTTCTCCTGCAGCGCGATGGCCTTCCGGATGTCTCGGTACTCACCCTCGGCGGTACGCTGCTCGAGCAACAGCCGATCAAGATCGCTTTTCCTGTCCTGCAGCGCATCACGATGCTTCACATAATCGGTCAGGCGCTGCTGTACAACCGTTATGGATTCTTCCGTTTTGCGCTCGGCACGCAGCATTTGCAGCTGGTGACGCGCGGCCGCCTCCCGTGCCTCTGCTTCAGCCAGTGCCTGCCGCCCGGCCTGGTGCCGTGCTATCACTTCCTGCTCTTCGCGCAGCAGCGCCAGGGACTGCCGGACTTGCTCGAGAGAAGCAAACCCCGCCTGGTTGGCCCTTGTTTCAAGCTCCGGTCGGGCTTTCTCGAGATCTTCCCGCAACAGCTGCTCCCGTTCGTGCAGCTGAGTGAGGGCCGCCTGTGCTTCCCCAAGTTGTTTTTGCCGGGAACCGATTTCCTGCTGCAATTGGCTCTGTTCCTTCAGGCCGGCGGTGATCCGACTTTCCACCGCGGCTCGCTCCCCGGCGGGGTCCAGGGTACCGAATTGGGCCGCGCGGTCGGCCTTCAGCCTTGTCAGTGAAACCTGCAGCTCCTCGATCTCTTCCGCGAGGACGGCCGTGTTCTGTTGCAATTGCTGCACCGAAACGGACAGATCCAGCTTCTCATTTTCAAGGGATTCCAGCCGTTGCGTCCTGGACTTGTGCTCCTCATGCACACGCCGGTAGTCCTGAGATCGAGCCTCGAGCCGCTGGAGCAGGGAGGATTCGTCCCCGGGAGCAGGCGGGCGCTCACCGTAAGTGGCCAGACGGGCACCCAGTTCGCTTCGAATACTGTTATCTTCTTGCTGCAGCCTTTCGATACGGGAGTCCATAGCCGCCAGTGCCTGCTGCTCCAACCGATGGCGTTCTCGCGCTTCCTCAGCGTGTCGAACGAGACCGGCATCTACGTGGGCATGGGCATCGTGTTAGTGTACGCGGTGCT
>FWPV01014943.1_pt1 | contig 11272 bp, 10 predicted proteins | sample 2228371 | NCBI WGS metagenome assembly FWPV01 (sample SAMEA103939776, study PRJEB20133) | metagenome | reverse complement strand
ATTTCGAACGCCTCAGACGCACTTGATAAGGTTAGATTTGAAATCACAAAGGGAACAGAGGTTGTTGATAAAGAGCTTCCGCTTGAAATACGAATTGATTATAATGAAAAGAAGGGGACTATTTCAATCAGCGACACCGGAATAGGAATGAGTCACGATGAGTTAATCACCAATATTGGAACAATTGCTAAATCAGGTTCTGAAGAGTTTCTAAAGCAATTATCCGAGAACAAAGACGCAGCAAATAATATTATTGGTAGATTCGGCGTAGGTTTTTATTCAGTATTTATGGTAGCAAAGGAAGTAATAATAAAGTCAAAGTCCTTTAGAAAAGACGAGCCGGCTGTATGGTGGAAATCTGACGGAAGCGGTGATTATGAAATAGCCGAACTGAATGAACATCTTAAGAGAGGAACCTCAATTGAAATTCATCTGAGGGATGATGCAAAAGAATTTGCCGACAAATACAGACTTGAAGGAATAATCAAGAGACACTCGAATTTCATTTCTTTTCCGATTTATTTAAAGGATGAAAAGATAAACACTATTGCAGCTATCTGGCGCGAGCCAAAAACTTCTATCAAGCCAGAACAATATAATGAGTTTTATAAATTTCTAACTCACGATTCCGAAGATCCGCTTGAAATTATTCACACAAGCGTTGATGCACCAATTCAGTTTAGCGCTTTGTTATTTATTCCCAGAAAAAGTTATGAGTTCTGGCGCTGGAGCAAAGATGATTATGGTTTGGATCTTTATGTGAAAAGAGTTTTGATTCAACATCAGAATAAGGATTTGCTTCCGGAGTATCTGAGCTTTGTTAAAGGAGTTGTTGATTCCGAAGATCTTCCTCTAAATATATCAAGGGAGACTTTGCAGGAGAACATAATCTTCACAAAGATTGCAAATAGTGTTACTACCAGTGTGCTTTCTCATTTACTTAAAGTAGCAAAAGAGAATCCCGAACGATATTCGGAATTCTGGAAAGAGCACGGAAGAATTTTCAAGCTCGGTTATATGGATTTCAGTAATGCTGATAAATATCAGCAGCTATTGAGATTTAATTCATCAACTTGCAAAGATGATAAGGAATTGATTTCACTTGATGACTACATCTCAAGAATGAAAAAAGATCAAAAGGAAATTTATTTTGCGTTGGGCGCAAGCCGGGAAGCAATTGACCTGAATCCACATCTTGAGATTTTTAAATCAAAAGGTTTAGAGGTTTTGTATTTATATGATCCGGTTGATGAATTTGTTGTTACATCAATTAGAAAATATAAGGATTATGAATTTAAGTCAGTTGAAAGTGTTGACCTAAAATCGCTGGAAAAGTTTGAGGATGTAAGTGATGAAAAGGAGAAATTAGAACCATTATCTAAAGATGATGAAAAGCATTTTGATAGCTTGCTTAGCAAGATGAAAAAAATACTTGGAGATCGTGTTAAAGAGGTTCGTGAATCCGGAAGATTGAAAGATAGTCCCTCGTGTCTTATCAATGCAGATGATTCAATTTCGTCAACGATGAGGAAGATTCTGAAAATGTCGAACTCGGATGTGAAGATACCAAATCAGGAGGTTATTCTTGAGATAAACAAGAATCATAAACTCATCAGAAATCTTCTTGAAATCTTTAAGAAGAATTCTGATGATCATTTTATAAAAGATACAACAGAGCAACTTTATGAATCTGCTTTATTGCTTGAAGGAAATTTAGATGATCCTCACAAGCTTGTAAACAGATTGAATAAGATGTTAACAGAGGCGAGCGAGTTGTATTTAGCCTCCCCCAGCCCCTCTAAAGGAGGGGAGAAATGAACCCAATAAGCAATTGGTAATTTATGAAAAAATATTTATATGAAGCTGACTTTTATATTGATACGGCTTCTGAAGAAAAAGGATACTTAGAGAAAGGAGATAGAAACTATGGCATTTAATTTTAACAGACTTACTGTAAAAGCTCAGGAAATTGTTCAATCAGCGATTGAAATTGCACAAAACTATAACAATCAGATTGTTGAACCCGAACATATCCTTGCAGCAATTGTACAGGAAAGCGGAAATATTGCCGAAACTATAATTAAAAAAACCGGCGGAAATTTTAACGCCATTAAAATAAAAATCAATGAATTGCTCGAAAAGTTACCGAAAGTTAGCGGAACAGGTTTGGGCAATCAGCAAATGTCAGCAGCATTAGCAAAACTTTTTGATAATGCAGCAGACGAAGCTAAAAATCTTAAAGATGAATATGTTTCAAACGAACATTTATTACTTGCACTTGCAAATGACCAAGGTAAAGCAGGTCAACTTTTAAGAGATAATGGTATTACTTATAATGAAGTTCTTGCAGCTCTTAAAACTGTTAGAGGAACACAAAGAGTAACATCACAAAATCCTGAAGATACTTATCAGGCACTCGAGAAATACGGAAGAGATTTGAATGAACTTGCAAGACAGGGAAAACTTGATCCCGTTATTGGACGAGATGAAGAAATAAGAAGAGTGCTTCAGGTTTTATCAAGAAGGACAAAGAATAATCCCGTTTTAATTGGTGAACCTGGCGTGGGTAAAACCGCTATTGCCGAAGGTATTGCGCACAGAATTATTTCCGGCGATGTTCCGGAAAATCTTAAAACAAAAAGAATAGTTGCTCTTGATATGGGTGCATTGATTGCAGGAACTCAATACAGGGGTCAATTTGAGGAAAGACTTAAAGCTGTAATTAAAGAAGTTCAGGAGTCAAACGGAGAGATTATTCTTTTTATCGATGAGCTTCATACACTTGTTGGTGCAGGCGCAACACAAGGCGCTATGGATGCGGCAAATATTCTTAAGCCGGCATTGGCAAGAGGTGAACTTCACGCAATTGGCGCTACTACCCTGGATGAATACAGAAAACATATTGAGAAAGATCCTGCACTCGAAAGAAGATTTCAACCTGTATTTGTTGATGAACCTTCTGAAGAAGATGCAATATCAATACTGCGGGGATTAAAAGAGAAATATGAAGTCCACCACGGAGTTCGTATTACAGATGGTGCAATTGTAGCGGCAGTTCAACTATCAGTAAGATATATTACCGACAGGTTTCTGCCCGATAAAGCCATTGACCTTATTGACGAAGCGGCATCAAAACTTAGAATTGAAATTGATTCAATGCCCGAAGAGCTTGATGCTCTCGAAAGGAAAATCAAGCAGCTTGAAATTGAAAGGGAAGCATTAAGACGAGAAAAAGATGATGCGTCTGCTAAAAGATTATCAGAGCTTGAGCAGGAACTTTCTGAACTTAATGAAGAACGCAACCAGCTTAAAATGCACTGGGAGCTTGAGAAAGAAAAAATTCAGAGAATCCGCTCAATGAAAAGTGAGATTGAAAATCTGAAACTCGAAGCAGAGCGTTATGAAAGGGAAGGAAACTTTGGCAAGGTAGCAGAAATTCGTTATGGTAGAATAGTTGAACTCGAAAAGAAATTGAGAGAAGAAACCCAGAAGCTTGCTGAAATCCAAAAGGATAAAAAGATGCTTAAAGAAGAAGTTGATGCTGAAGATATTGCTGAAATCGTTTCCAAATGGACAGGAATTCCGGTAAGCAAAATGCTTGAAAGCGAAAGAAGCAAACTTCTAAGATTAGAAGAAGAACTTCATCGTCGTGTTGTTGGTCAGGAAGAAGCAGTTACTGCAGTAGCAAATTCAATACGCAGGGCAAGAAGCGGGTTACAGGATGTCAACAGACCAATCGGCTCATTCATATTCCTTGGCACAACGGGAGTAGGAAAAACTGAACTTGCAAGAGCTCTTGCCGAGTTCTTATTCGATGATGAGCACGCAATGATAAGAATTGATATGAGCGAGTATATGGAAAAATTTTCTGTGTCAAGATTAATTGGAGCTCCTCCGGGATATGTCGGATATGAGGAAGGTGGTCAATTAACCGAAGCTGTTCGAAGAAGACCATATTCGGTTGTGTTGCTTGATGAAATCGAAAAAGCTCATCCTGATGTATTCAATGTTCTTCTGCAGGTTCTTGATGACGGAAGACTGACTGATAATCAGGGAAGAACAGTAAACTTCAAGAACACTATAATAATTATGACTTCAAATCTTGGTTCACATATTATTCAGGATAAGCTTGATGCTGTGATTGAAGAAAGAATTGATGAAGTTATGGGTGAACTCAGAGAACAGCTTCATGATTTACTGAGAAGAACAATCAGACCGGAGTTCTTAAACCGAATTGACGAAATTGTTCTGTTCAAACCATTAACTAAAAGAGAAATAAGAAGAATTGTTGACATACAACTTGAAAGAGTTCAAAAACAACTATCTGAAAGAGAAATTAAACTTGTCGTAAGTGATGATGCAAAAGACTGGCTTGCACAAACAGGTTATGATGTAACTTATGGTGCAAGACCTTTGAAGCGAGTTATTCAGAAATATCTTGTTAATCCGCTAGCACAGGAATTGCTCGCAGGTAATTTTGTTGATGGTGATACAATTAAAGTGAATGTTAGCCCAAGAGTTGGGTTAACTTTTTCAAAATAAATATTTAACAAAGAAGCTGAATAAAAAATGTCATTCCGAACCTGCTTGCAGCGGGCAAGCTTGTCCAATGGATGGCTTTGCCATTTCGGGATCTAACCTTTCGATTTTTTATTGAGGATTGGCCTTGGCCCCGAAAATTTTCGGGGCAGGGGGACAATTTATTACTTTTGGGTTAGGCTCTTTTTTCAATTCTCTTTATTGTTAGCTAATATTTTAATATTTTGTACTAGTTAAACCTGGAGATAAAATGAAAAAGAAATTCACTGCAGTCATAAACAAAGAAGAAAATTGGTATGTGGCACATTGTGTTGAGCTTGATGTCGTAAGCCAGGGAAAAACGATAGAAGAAGCTCAGGCAAATCTTAAAGAAGCGGTGGAGTTATACCTTGAAAGTTTCGGTCCTGAAGATTATCCTGGCTCAGATAACGAGATAATTTTCTACCCTTTCGAAGTAGTTGTGAATGGCTAAGCTTCCGGTTCTATCAGGTAAAGAACTGATCAAAATTCTTGAGCGTGAGGGATTTCAAATTGTCAGACAAAAAGGAAGTCACGTAAGTCTTCGCAAAGATGAATTCAGAACAGTTATTCCCTTGCATTCTGAACTATCTAAAGGAACTTTGCTTGGTATTCTGAAACAATGTGGTCTCACAAAAGAAAGATTGTTGGAACTAATGAAATAAAATATCTTGTTAATCCGCTTGCATTGGATTTGCTCGCAGGTAATTTTACAAATGGCGATACAATTAAAGTGAATGTTAGCCCAAGAGTTGGTTTAACTTTCTCAAAATAAATATTTGAAAGACCGCAGCTCCAATGCTGCGGTTTTTCTTAGATGAAAAAAAGGAGGGGTAGGAGTATGATCTCTAAAAAAGATATTCTATTCATAAAAGAACAAATTGAATTTCACAAAGAACCTGTTCTTTCAATTTATGCGGATGTTAATCCTGCCAGGCCAGAGAATGCAAGAAACGCCTGGAAAATCAGAATAAAAAACTCTCTGAAAGAACACAATATTCCTGATTCAATAAGTAAAAAAGTAATTGAAATACTCGAACTTGAAAGACCTGCTGCCCGCACAATAGCTTTGTTTGCTGCCAATGATTTTATAGAAAGATATGATCTTCAAATTGAATTACCTGTTGTTGATGTTGCAAATGGAAGGGTTGATCTATACTGGGGAAAACCATATGTAGCTCCGCTTGTTTTTGCAATTGATGAATATGAGAGGACGGGAATTCTTTATCTGAAAAAGAAAGATTGGAATTTTTATGAAATGTTTCTTGGGGAACTATCCGAGATAAAGGAAACTTTTAAAGATATTTCATCAAGTCAGTGGGATGAGCTCAGTAGTTTATCAGCCGATCTATACACAAATTTTCTAAAGAGCAGAGTACCAACTCATCCCGATAAATTTCCCAGACGAGTAGATTCAATAATAAACAGATTGTATAAGCAAATTGCTCTTTTGCTTGAAAAGATTATTTCAGAAAGGGAAATAAAAAGACTCATACTTCTTGGACCCGATGAGCAAACGAAATTTTTCTCTAAGTTTCTATCAAAATCAACACGGAACTTAATCTTATCTTTTGCAGGAGATTTGGCTGTTCAGGATCCTTCACCAGCAATAATTCTGGAAAAAGTTTCGCCAATTCTGGAAAACTTAGAAAAACAATATGAGAAAAATCTTGTTGAAAGTATTCCGGAGAAAAGTTTTGTTTCGGGAACTGATAGTACTCTTGATGCTTTGCAGAGTGGAAGAGTGCATCTACTCGTAGTACCGTGGAGCTTGAATACTGATGTATGGGTTTGTGGTGATGGTTTTGTTGGTTCTTCTGAGCAGAAGACTAAAGAAGTCTGTGGTTCAGATAATGTAAGAAAAGAAAAACTCAGAAATATGATCATTGACTTATCTGTTCATTATGGTGCAAGACTGGAGTTTGTCAGGGGTGAAGCTGAGCAGAAATTACTGACAGAGTACGGTAGTTTGGTTGGTTTGCTGAGATGGTGAGATACCCGACCCCTGGGATTTGAGAATAAGTTCTCTGGGTTTTTCGGAACACCCGGGGGACCGTTCCGAAAATTTTTAAATTATTTTTGATGGTCTTTCACTCTGTCTCATTCTTTGATATAATTTCTCAAACACCTTCCCATTCACAATCATTTAATTTTTCTAAAGCAAAAAACCTCACGAATAGAATTAGCTTTCGGTCTCAAGGTAAAATAAAACAACAATTTTCTTGTTTCATACAAAAACATTAGTTAGTTTCACCCGAACTCAAAGACACTTTTCCGATTAAGTGTTATAAAAAAACAAAACTTAAAGGAGGCTTCTTATGTTTGCGCACAAATTTGCTCTGTTGTTGTTCTCTGTTCTTTTTTCCCTCAGCTCAGTTGTTTCGTTTGCTCAGGAGATGAAGGACCAGCTTTTCTGGGTCCGGGAAGAAGTTGTTAAAATTGAAATGTGGGATAAGTATGAATCAACTTCTAAAGAATGGGTTAAAATGATGACCGAGGCAGGACTTGATTTTCCGTATATGCTGGCATCACAAAGAGACGATGGTCATTACTATTATCTCTTTCCTTTAGATAATTATGCTGCTATTGATAAAATGCCGGAAATATTTGGTGCCGCAATTGAAAAAATTGGTCAGGATAAGTGGCAGAAATTTATGATTGAAAATGAAAGTTGTATGGTAACTCATAAGGATTTTATTGTTAAACGTTCTGCTAAATATTCGTATATGCCTAAAAATCCAAGATTAAAACCCGAAGAAATAAAATTTATCCATTGGATGTTTTTTCATTATAAGTTAGAAAACCGCAAAGAAATAATGGATATCATGACTGAATGGAAAAAGCTTTATGAAGAAAAGAATATCAAAAACGGATATACCATCTGGTTTATAGAACTTGGTCTGGATAATAATATGATAGCGTTAACAGAAGGCTATAAGGATGGCGGTGATTTTTATACATCTCAAATGGAAGATAATAAAATTATGGAAGCAGAAGCTTCGGCTCTGTGGAGTAAGATGTCCAAATATGTAACCTCAATAGAAAATGTATACGGCAGCCCAAGACCAGACCTTGGTTTCACAAAAAAATAAAACAGAGTAGATTAATATTTATTATATAGCCGATATGGATAATAATCCGTATCGGCTTATTTTTATTCCGTTTCTTATAATAATTTTTTAGGATTTAAACGTGCAAAACAGAGACGAAAGAATTGATCACTATATTTCAAAGTCTGCAGATTTTGCAAAACCTATTCTTATACATTTCCGGGAACTGGTTCACAAAGCTTGTCCTGATGTTAAAGAGACTATCAAATGGGGCTTTCCACACTTTGATTATATGGGTATTATCTGCAGTATGGCTGCATTCAAAAAACATTGCGCAATTGGATTTTGGAAAGCATCACTTATGAAAGATAGTCTGCTTATTAAAAATGCTGAATCTGAAGCGGCAATGGGACATTACGGAAAAATTACTTCACTAAAAGATCTCCCATCAGATAAAAAAATTATTGCCCACATTAAAGAAGCAATGATGCTAAACGAAAAAGGAATAAAACTTCCGGCCAAAAAATCAGCAGCTTCAAAAAAAGAAATTGTGGTTCCTGATTATTTTCTTAAAGCATTAGAGAAAAACAGAAAAGCATTTACAACTTTCCAAAACTTCAGTCCTTCACATAAAAGGGAATATGTCGAATGGATTACCGAAGCTAAAACCTTAGAAACCAGAACCAAAAGGATTGAAACTGCAATTAATTGGTTAGCTGAAGGCAAACCAAGAAACTGGAAGTACATGAAAAAATAAATATGGATAAGAACTATAAACCAATCGCCTGCGGACTTTATGATGAATTAGAAATTCGCGCACTAAGAAAGCAAAAAACTAAAATCACTTTCCGAAACGAGTCTGGAAATATTCAAACAACAGATTTTGTTGTTTCTGATTTGTTCGCAAAAGATAAAGTAGAGTATTTAAAGACTTCAGACGGCACAATAATTCGTTTGGATGATATTCTTGAAGTGGACGGAATAATTTATAACAAAACCTGTTAGTGGTAATCACAGTCAAAAAACAAATTTTATTTTTAGATACTAATAATCCGAAATAATACCTCTTGTCATATCAAACCTTAAAACTAACCGATCTTCTTCAATCTTATTTGAATTGCTAATCATCAAGTTTAATTAATTATAAGATAATTATTCTGCTCTCTGGCTTTCTATCAACATAGAAACCCGACAGGATTGGAAGAATTTTTGTCGAAAATAAAAAGCCCCGACAAATCGGGGCTTGAAATTAAGCGATTGAATTTATTTCAGTAATGTCATTTTACGAGTTGCACTATAAATTTTTCCTGAAGCATCTGTAGCATTAATCTTATAAAAATATATTCCGCTATTCAGAGAGCTGGCATCATAAACTACATTATGAACTCCCGCAGTAAATCCTTTATCAATTACATCTGCAACTTTTTCACCGATAAGATTGTAAATACTTATTTTTACGATTGCATCTGAAGGCAGACTAAATCTGATAGTTGTTGATGGATTGAACGGATTCGGATAGTTCTGCTCAAGTGAAAATTCTGTTGGTAATGAAACTTCTGTTTCAACCACTCCTGAATAGGTAAAGCTTCCGTCAAAGTCAATTTGTTTTAAGCGATAGTAATATGTTCCGCTTTTAACTGATTGATCAAAATAACTGTAGTTCTTTGGTTCTGTTGTTGTTCCGAAGCCGGGTACAAAACCAATCTTCTGCCAATTATTGTCATTCTGAGCAGAGCGGAAAATCTCAAAGCCCTGATTGTTTAATTCTGTAGCTGTTGTCCAATTTAATTCAACAACTGCATTTACAACCTTTGCGCTGAAGGAAGTTAGTTCAACCGGAATTATATTCTGAAAATCCACAAGATCAACATATTGTGCGCTAACGCCAGCCACAATTGTTCTTACAAGTGTGTTCGAGGTAGTAATTTCATGTACTCCCGAGCCATTAGTTACTATATAATTTCCATTCGGAAGCTTATGCCCTCCGCGAAGACCAGTTACAATATTATAAGATGATAGTAATGTACCGAGTGAATCATAAACATATAAAGCCGATGGACTTGAAAATCCGGCAACTGCAACATTGCCATTGGCTTCGAGATGAATCTGTTGGGGGAATGCAATACCTGAAGCTACAAAGTCGTTCAGGTAGTTACCATTTAAGTCGTACCGATGAACTCTATTACTTGAGCTTCCATCAACCAAAACATCATTACTGCGGAAAACGATATCGAATGGGCTATTTAACCCGCCTGATCCTGTTGTAATGAATTGGCCAAGATAATTTCCGGATTGATCAAATTCTGCCACAGAATTCTGGTTAGCACTGCTTCCAACAGTAACAACAAGATTTCCATTGGGTCTGTAGTTGTGCCCTCTAATGTTATCAAGAATAGAAGTATTTACGCCACCGGCAGGTGCAAATAAACCGAGAAATGTTCCAAGCGTATCATAGCTCTGAACTGCATCATCGACCTGATCTGATACCGAAATAAATCCTTGAGGGGCAAGTCTTGCCTGCTTGGGAGAGGAGAGATTTGCAGGATCAACAATGAAACTTTGGTTTAATAAATCTCCTGTTGTTGCATCAAATAACATAACCGCATCTGCTGTCCAGTCAGGTATAAGCAAATACTGACTTGATGCTGTGCCTTCTGGTCTGGGAGAAATGTTATAACCGAGCTGAGGATTTTTTGTTGGTTGTTTTGTGTAATTTAATCGTGCTGATGAAAGATCAAATCTGTTCTGAATTTGTTGCCAGGTCAATACTTCCGCATCTTTATAAATATCGAGCAGGTTATTTATAACAGCAAATAAAACCTTTTCATTTTGAACAGCGCGTGCTTCAATAAAAATTCCTTCAGGCAAGTAGATTGAATGTGGTATCTGCATCATCGAAGTTTTTTCTCTTGCTTCGATAATCATTTGGGGGTTCTCTTCAGAAATTCTCATCAATTCTTCAAATGAATAGATTGGCTCTGATTGTGAGTAAATCAGATTTGCTGTTAAGAGAACCGGCAAAAAAAACAGAAAAATTTTTCTCATGTCTTCTCCTTTGTTGTTGTTTGGTTAGTTGGTTAATATTCTAACAAGAATATTCAAATTATTTACGAGAAAATCAATAATTTTAGTCTTACTCATACAAAGTAAGCAAAAAATTGATTATTAATTATTTGAATGTTTTGTCTTTTTAATTGCCATGCTGTGATAACAACTAAACCGATCTGAGACTTAAATGTTTTCCATCAATTTTTAAACTTTTTAACTTTATCAAATATACGACATTAAATTGAAGACAATCAAAAGGGAAGCTGTAACTGATCCGAATAAAAAGATATAACCATTTGTCTGACAGGAGGGAAGCCCCGTAATGAAATTTTAATGAAGCTATATGTGTCGGATTTTTCATTATGCCGGAAAAAGAATTTTGTTTAAAACACAAAAGGCGAGAATGTATCTCGCCTTTGTCAAGTTGAATAATTAATTAAATCAACTCTGCATCGTTGCTTTTACCATTTCCATTGCCATTGCCGTTCACACCTTCATCTTCGGAAATTACCCTTGCAATGTCTGCAATAGTATCACCATCATTTAAGCGGATAACTCTTACGCCCTGAGTATTTCTGCCCATTACGCGTATATCTCTAACACTTTGCCTGATTACC
>FWPV01014936.1_pt1 | contig 11274 bp, 3 predicted proteins | sample 2228371 | NCBI WGS metagenome assembly FWPV01 (sample SAMEA103939776, study PRJEB20133) | metagenome | reverse complement strand
CCTTTTTATTGGGGCAGTTTCGAGCGTGAAAAAGATAAGCCAAACTATGAACATCTTGATTGGATGGCAAAACGTTGTAATGAACTTGGAATAACAACAAAAGGACATCCTTTAGTCTGGCATGAAGTTGTTCCTGAATGGGCACCTACAGATATGACTGAGCTAGAAGATCGATTAAGAAATCGTGTTACTGATATAGTTAGCCATTATGCTGGACTTGTGGATATTTGGGATGTTATAAACGAGGCTACTGTATCATCTAGATTCGATAATCCTGTGGGTAGATGGATTAAAAAATATGGTGATGAGGTATGTGTGGGATTATCATTGGATTGGGCTCATAAAGCTAATCCTGGTGCAACTTTGCTTGTAAATGATTTCAATATTTCCCCTGATTATGAAAAACAACTTGATCACCTGAAAAAGGCTAATAAACCTGTGCATGTCATTGGTATACAAAGCCACATGCACACTGGACAATGGACTTTAGAACGTGCATGGGATGTTTGCGAAACTTATAAACGTTTTGGACTTCCATTACATTTTACCGAGTTAACTGTATTAAGCGGGCGACTTAAAACAGATAGTGATTGGCATAAATATCATCCGGATTGGCACACAACTGCTGAAGGAGAAAAGAATCAGCTAGAATATGTTGAAAAATTATACCGTCTGTTATTTAGCCATCCTGCTGTTGAAGCAATTACATGGTGGGATTTCATGGATGGTGGATGGCAGGGGGCGCCAGCAGGTCTGGTTCGTAAAGACCTTTCTCCAAAGCCTATTTATGAACGTCTGTTAGAAATGATTAAAAATGAATGGTGGACACAAGTCAATGGAAATACCGACAGCAATGGTAATTATAAATTCAGGGGCTTCCATGGACAATACGAAGTAGAGGTCAAAGGTATAAAAAAGACTTTTGAGCTAAAGTGCGAAAATAATGAATGGATAATTGAAGTATAGTAAAGAGATACAAAATTATTTGAACTAAAGGAGCGAAATATGTATGAAAAGATGGGTATAGCAATAATCGGATGTGGTGGAATTGCAGAATCACATTGTCAAACCGTGCTTGGCTCTGATAAAAATATTAAGCTTTACATGTATGATATAGATTATCAAAGGGCTGAAAATTTGTGTAAAAAATATTCTGGTGTAGGATGTTTTAAAACCTATGATGAGGTACTCAAAAGTAAAGAAGTTGACATTGTAGATATTTGCGTGCCTCACGATGAACATCTTGATGTTATAATTTCAGCAGCAAAAGCTGGCAAACATATACTTTCAGAAAAACCAATAGCTAGAACACTTGCAGAAGCCGATCAGATATTGGATGCAGTGAAAAAGGCAGGTGTGCGATTCTTTGTAGCAGAATGCTATAGATTTTACCCATCAGCTTTGAAATCTAAAGAGCTAATGGATAAAGGAATCATCGGAGAACCATTCCTTATACAGGTTAATTCTATACATCATTATACACCACCGGGATGGCGAAGGAACAAAGAAAAGAATGGTGGCGGAGTTTTTATCGACCGCGGAATACATTTCGTCAATTATTTCCGTCTTCTTGGAGGAAAAATTAAATCTGTTTTTGCGTCTTATAATCATAGTTCTATAAAAGAGATGGAAGGTGAAGATACAGCAAGTATACTCGCAAAATTTGAGAATGGAATAACAGGACAGATGACTATAAGCTGGGGAATGCGAGTTTTTAGACCATATCCATGGCTTGCAGTATATGGTTCACAAGGCACAATGTTTGATATGGGTGACGGCTTTTTTGTTTATAGTGCTAATAACTCTGAATTTAATGATGATGGCAAACCTGTTAGATTATTTGATACCATGCTTGAACCTTATATTATCCCTGCTGAGATGCAACATTTTGTCGATAGAATGAGAGATGGTAAAGAATTTGATGTAACCGGGGAAGAAGCAAGAGCTGATCTGGAGATAGTTGAAGCAGCTACCAAGTCAGCAGAGACAGGTCAGGTAATTTTTTTAAGTATATAGGGTGGGTATCTTGGAGTCTTTATTATTTATCACAAACTCATTAATTAATGCAATAAAAGAACATAACCATTTACCCATCCCACTTTGACACGAAGGCACGGAGAAAAAATGAATCACGAATTAAACGAATAAGACGAATAGCACGAATATAATAAGAAAATAATTATTCGTGTAATTCGCCTTATTTGTGCTATTCGTGATTCATAATTCGTGACATTCGTGATTTAAAAAATATCTCCGTGTCTCTGTGCCTCCGTGTTTTAACTTTACAATGATAGTTCATAATATTTATGTTCTGTGTGAGTTGTTGTTTAGAGTCGTAGACGTAAAATTTAGCTTGGATGATAACAAACTTGGCTTGACCTTCTAATTTGCATTATATATACTAGATATTAGTCTTTTGAGGTATGTTGGGTTAAATGAAAATTAAGGAATTAATTGGGTAATAGAACATGAGGTGTAATTTTAGAATTATTAGTGTTTGTTTTTTGTCATTCTATCTTCTATTCATTTTTTTTCTTATATCCGGTGTAATACTTGCTATTTCTGGTAGTAGTATTTTGAAAAATGATGTGTCAGATTCAATAATTGTTCCTGAAAATTATGAGAACCTTTTGGTGCTTGATTTCACGGTCATACCTGGGGAAGATACACAAAAAGATACCTTACTACAAAATAGCCAGGCAGGATCATCAGCTGGCGATATTTTAAGGACGTTTGAACCTACGGACTGGTATATAGATCATAATGGTAACCAAAAGTTTGATGGCAATCAAATTGCAAGCGATAACGAAGTAACATTATATTCATCCGATGACACACTTTCTGCAGATGATTACGTAAAAAATACCGGATCTGCACTTATAAAAGCTTTCAAATATTCTGCTGGAGTATATGAACAATACATTGATAATGACCATTCTAATAGCTATACAAATGGTGAAGCTGTTGTCAGAACTTCTACATTGGGTGCTTTATTAAGCCATGGAGATGTCGTAAGAAGTGGCACTGCGGATATGACAGAGTTTCCATCTTATGTGCGATTTACCGATAATAATGCAGATTCAAGGTATAATGATGGTGAAGCTATTATATTGGATACTGACCCTACAGGCATATTATCAAATGCTGATTCTGTAATGATAGAAGGAAATGCTAATCTCAAGCCATTCTCAACAAACATATTATATATAGATTTTGATAATAATAGCAAATATTCAATTGAAGAACCAATAATCATAGATAGAGGTATTATTGGTGAACTTGATCCAGAAGATTCAATAATAAGAGAAGGGAATGCAAAGCTTAAGAGATTTGAAATAGAATTATATGCGGATAGTAACGGTAATAACAAATTTGATAAAGGCGAGCTTATCGTTATTGATCAAGTAAGGGATATGAAGGTCGGTCCTGAAGAGATAAAACTACCTGGAAAAGCTAATCTTAGAAATATGGCAGGAGAAGGTCTGCTTTTTTCAGATAGCGATAATGATAACCTTTTTTCTTTATCTGAGCTTATAATTAGAGACTTCGGGGAAGAAGGCATACTTGATCAGTCCGATCAGATCGTTAAGTCAGGAAGTGCAAATCTGAAAATTTTTGAAGTAAACATTGACAGGTTTTTTGATAGTGATGGAAATAGTGTATATAGTGAAGATGAATGTATAATAAGGGATAATAATGCAAATGGTATCGTTGAACCTGGTGAAATCCAAAAGCCCGGGAAAGCTCTACTTATTGAATTTTCTGGAAAAAATTACCTTTTTACAGACTCAAATAATGATGGCAAATATAATGATGATGCTATCTTCAAAGATACAAATATTGATGGAATGATCAATAATGGTGAGCTTGTAACTGCTGGTTATGCACCAATAAGATCTTATGCAAAGAAGTTATGGTTCATTGACGCGTCAAAAAACAGTGCTTATGATAGCGGTGAAGCTCTTGTAATGAGCGACGATGATCTGCTTACAACCGATGATATAATAATAAGGTCAGGACCTGCTTTTCTTACTATATTACCTGAAGGAGCCATGAAGTGGGCTGATGCTAATAATAACAACAAATATGATGATGGTGAACTAATAATAAGCAGTGCAGATGATATATTAAGCCCTGGTGAGGTGATAAAACCTGGTATATGTGGATTAAAGCCATTCCCGGTAGAATATAGCGGATACCTTTATTCTGATAGTGATGGAAACAATATCTATTCAAAAGATTCTGGTGTTTATGAGTTGATGGTCGCAAGTGATGATAAAATATTGGATAACAGCGATGTTGTCATAATGCCAGGAAAAGCAAATCTTAAAAGATTTATGGACACATCGTTGCTTTTTATTAACTCTAATAATAATGTAAAATTTGATTATTCAGAACCTATAATTGAAAATTTTGATGCCATAGAAGGACGAACGATTTTAGATTCAAGTGATATTGTTCTACGCCAGGGGATATTGAATGTCAGGAATTTTGAGGATAATTTGGTCTATATTGATAACAATGACGATGGATATTTTCAAGGTGACTCAGATGGTGATGTCACATGGGATGCAAACGCCAGTCCAATGTGTGCTAACAATCCGAACATTCTTATTGATAAAGATGAAGTTATACTTAATGATCCATCAGGCGATAATCATTTCAAACTTGATCAAGGTGACGCTGTTATTCGTCCGGGTTTGGCACTATTAAAAAACTTCGGGACGATTTATGTTTATTCAGATAATGGCAACAATGAATATGATGGCGATACAAATAAAGAGGCTATTATTAAAGACAATAATTATGACCATAAGCTTGATAGCACAGATGAAGTTCTTGTAACAGGAAACGCACTCATGAAGGATTTTACAGATGAAAGGTTCATCGATGATAATTATGATTTTGAATATTCTCCGGGAGAAACGATATGGAGAGATATGGGCAGAAAGTTGAATTGGTTAGATCCAGACGATACGATATTAAAGCCAGGATATTCAGCACTTTTACCAATGGGCATGTATAAATATATGAGCCTTAAAAACGATGACAGTTTTAGTGGTAATCAAGCTTTGATTGTTGATAATACTCCTGAAGGTATATTGGATAGGAATGATATTCAGGCGAAACCTGGTGATGCTGATGTAAAATCTTTTAATTCTGATTATGAATACATCGATTGCGACGGTAATAGTTATTACAACGATGGAGAACCAATACTAAGAATAATAGAGAGCAATAAATACATATTAAATCCTGGTATTCTCAAAATATTCGGAGCAAATATAAGATATATCGATTCAGATAGAAGTGGACATTACAACGCAGCAGGATCACCTCCAATAAAGACAGATTTTAATGAAGTAATTATAAAAGATAATGGTGATAAAGAACTTGGCTCTGGTGCGCTTAATGGAACAGGCATTGATACAATATTAGTCCCGGGTGTTGCCAATATAAGACCTATAGGAAATTTTGCTAATAAGCTTGATCCTCCGAATTCAGAAATAAATGCTTATATAGATAGGAATAACGATACTTTATTATCTGACTTTGATGTCCTTATAAAAGATAATTCACCGATAGGAATCCTTGATAATAGCGATATAGTTTTTGGTAAAATTGATTATAACCTTGATAATAAGTATTATTGGTCAGGAACCAAATTGGTGCGTGATGAAGGTCTTGGTTTAAGGCTAAATCCTCCCAACCCGTTGATAAATGCTTACATAGATGCTTATGATTTTGGCTCTTTATCTGATTATGAAGTCTTAGTAACAGATAACAACGATTCAAATACAGGAAAACTGGATTCTAGAGATATTATTTGGGGAGAGATAAAGGATAAAAATTCAATGGTATGGGCAGAATATCTGGAGGATGAAATACCATGGCGAACAGTTATGAAGGTATTCGGTTCTTATGAAAAGTTTCTTACAAGTGCAAGTGTAGAAGAATTTAACGGACAACCAATTATTAACGAATTAACAGGCAATATAGATAATTTATGGGACAGAGCAGATCTCATGGTATATCCAGGCACACCACCTGTGGGGTCAAGTAATAACTGGAGAAACATAAAATACATCGATGATAACCATGATGGCACATATAATTGGGATGAATGTATACTTGACTTTGACCTTGTGCCTGATAATTGGGATATAGTATATCCGGATATAGTTATTACCTCGGGTAAGGCTGGATTTAGCAATTTTCAGCCTGAACTAAAGTTTGCTGATCTATTCCAGAGAAACAATTCCTATGACGTTGACGAAGCGTTAATCCTTGATTCGAATAACAATAACATGATCGATCAAGGCGAAGTGATATCTGCTGGTATGGTCGGATCGAATAAACTCCTTTCTCCTTTAAGGTATATAGACTCAAATAATGATAATAATTTTTCAGCAGATGAGGCGATCATTATTGATAGCGGGATTGATAATTTACCAAACGGATTGCTGGATAAGGGACCTCTTGATGGGACAGGTATTGATCGAATTATATTGCCCGGTGAAGCAAATCTAAAAGGTTTTAATCGTTCAGAGAAGTTTACAGATAGCAATCGTAATGGAGAATTCAATGAGAATGAAACTATAGTTTATGATTGGTATGATCCTGTTTCTTTTGATGGTGAACTTATACTTGCTGGTGATCATATTTCAGGCAATGGTTCACTTAGCTATTTACCCCCTGGAAATAGAATACGAGACAGTGTCCTTGTTTCGGGTATTGCAAATATGGTTCAGATGAATAGCAAGATTGAACAAAAGTATATAGATTCTAATAACTCAGGTAACTATGATGGCTTTTACGATATGTTAAAAGGAATGGAATATGAACCAATAATTTTTTCTATGGATAATATATTGAACGAAGGCAGGATCGATGACACTGGAACAGATCGTTTATCCGCTTCGGGATATTGCTTTCATTCATGGATAAGTAACTATTGCTGGGCAGATAGCAATCATGATGGACGATACCAGAATAATGAAGCTATCATATTCGATGCGGATGCTGATACTATTATAGAATCAATCGGTGATAATGGCGATATAGTGATCGTTCCCGGAGAAGCAGGGCTTAATGATTTTGCCTATATGAAATTTGTAGACGCTAACAATAATGATAAAGTCGATTGGGATAATGAACTAATTGTCAAAGATATTAATGATGATGATAAAGTCAGTAATGAAGAAATAATTTTTCAAGGTATAATACCATTTCTTAAGACTTTTATTTCGTCAGATTACAGATATTGCGATTGGAATAATGATGGAGTTTTTGACCCGTTTTCGGAAGCGATAGTTTACACTCCAATTAACCCGGATGTTCTGGAACCCATAGATGAAGTAGTTGCAGGAGGTTATCCTATTCTGTCATCATTTGATCGAAAACCTGAATTTATCGATTATAACCATGATGGAATCTATCAGGAAGATGAGGCTATAATTGTCGGAAATGATGATCAAATAATTGATTTTAGTGATGAAATTATAGTCCCTGGTATTGCTAATAGTTTTGATGGAACAGATTTTAAGTATTCTGCTTTTACAATCTCAGATCCTTATGATGATGGCATGCTAATTGTCGAAAGTAAAGACGATATATTAAACAGCTCTAAAATAATAAAACCTGGTATTGCGAATATATTAAACTTTAGCATTGAGAAAGATCGATTTTCTGATAATAATCATAATGGTTACTATGATCCTGATGAAGCAATAATTATTGATAAAAAAGGAAACCCTGACTTAATGGAAGATGGTGATATTATATTCAGTGGACGTGCAGGATTAAAATCCCTTGAAGGCACAAAATTTAAATACTCAGACTCAGGTAATCGCGACCAACTATATAACTATGGTGAATTACTGATAAGAGATGATAATGATGATGATAATGTTGATAAAAATGAAATCTTAGACCCTGGATTTGCTGATCTGAAAGAATTTTCTTCAGATATTATGTATACAGATTATGATGGTGATAATGAATATTCTGGTGAAGAAGCAATAGTTTCAACAAGCGATAATATATTGCAAAGCTCTGATATAATTCTATCTGCGGGTAAAGCTGGTTTACGTATGTTTGAGTCTAATATTTATAGATTTGCTGATGCAGATTATAACGATCAATATAGTCCAGATGAAGCTATCATAGTTTCCGCAAACTGGGATACTGCGGATAATATCCTTGAAAAATCTGACATAATTATTTTAGAAGGATCTGCATGCATAAGATCATTTCCATCAGATATATTTTATCTGGATGATAATGCGAACTCTGATTCTTTTGAAGCTGGCGAAGCTATAGTGTTTGATAAAAATGTCAATAGATTGCTTGATCCGACAGATGAAATAATTACAAAAGGAAAATCAGCCTTAAATAAGTTTTCTACGACTGAAAGATATATTGATGCAAACAATAACGCTATATATGATGCTGATGAACCCATAATTAAAGATGGAAATAGCGATGGCAAACTAAGTTCAGGTAAACTAGATGGCACAGGAGTAGATACCGTATTGGCAGAAGGAAAAGCAAGACTTTCTGGATTTAGTGATAATGAACGTTATGTGGATTCGAACGGAAATGGACAATATGACGGTAATGAAGATATATACATGGACAATGATAATAATCAGGTAGTTACAGGGGAAGGTGATAACCAGCTTAAATATCTGGTCATAGAAAACATAGGAACAGCAGTAAATTCTGATCTATCCAGAGTAAGACTCTGGGCTGATAGAGATGATGACAGTATTTTTGAACCAGATACGGATGATGCACCAGCAATTAAGCCATTGGTGAATGATCCTTCGAACCCGGCAGTCTGGTATGAAGGACCTGCAAGTTCACCACCATTATCTTTTGTTTCAAAAAGAGCAAGTATAGGTTATCCTATACCTCAAATTGGCAAGCGATTTTTTGTTTCTGTAGATACAGCAATAAATCCTGTAGATGCTTGCACAATCAAAATGAGTATCCCGATAGGTGGGTTAGGATTGATTTACGGAGACCCAATACCTGAAGATGCTCCAATAGTTAATAATTATACACAGCGAATAGATTCTAAAAGCCCAGATGTTCCAATAATATTATCACCCGGTCCAAATGATGTGATATATGGAAGAGTATTATTAAGAGCTGATGCTGGTGATAGTGTTCAGGTAGGTAAAGTAGAGTTTTACGATGGAGTTCCTGGAGGCAACAATGTGCCTATAGCTATTGATGAAGATGGACCTACCTGGGAGGCATTCTGGGATTGTAGCAATGCAGGTTTTGGTCAGCATTTTATATATGCAAGAGTATACGATAAGACATTCTTAAATCCTCCAAAAATCCAGACAATTAAACATTATAACGATTCAACAGGGACACCTGTAATTGTTGCTTTGTCACAGGAAATCCAATTAAATGCTGGATGGAACTACTTTTCATTACCTTATGAACCTTACGATCCCGATGTTCGGACAATACTAAACGCAATTGGAAGTAATGCTAGATCGATCTGGTCTTATGATGCTTCAGCTTCAAAATGGCTCAGATATGATCTGGATGGTCCCGACTTTCTGAATGATCTATATGAAATCCATGCTGGCATTGGATATATGATATTTATGAATGCACCTGGTGTGTTAAAAATTATTGGAACCAGACCCGATTCTAAAGTTCAATTAATAAGTGGATGGAACCTCGTTGGATGTATTTCATTTAGGTCTATAGATATTGTTGATGCCCTGGCATCAATAATTTCATACAATCCTGCAGTCTGGACAATTGACAGGTTAACAGGTGAATGGAAGGGTTATGATTCTTTAGGTCTTGTAAGCGATCTGAATGTTATTGAGCCATGTAACGCATATTGGATATATGTCGATGGTAATTGTGTATGGGATCTGGAAAGGTGATTTATATTATTTCCAGATCCCTATTTTATACACACAATAAAAAATAATGTTTATTTTCGATTCTGGTGCTAGTTTATTACTAGTTTATTAGTAGATACAAAATTACTCATAGGCTTGTAAACTAGGCTTATAAGCGAAATTTTAGCGTTATTTGCGGTATACAAATAGTAGTCATGGATAGTAAAGGAAGAGGGATAATTGCACGGTATTACGCTTAGTGAAGCCAAAACTATATACCAGTTTTGTGCTTTATTCTTTTATCAGAACGTTGATCCGAGATGTTGTAGTCCATAGGACTACAAAAGCAATCACTTCAGGACGTTTAGTCCAGATGTTCTCTATGCCCTCTCTGGTTCTAAGGAAAGGAGGAGTAAATGTGCCTGGCGGAAAAATTGGCATACTATCGCGGTAAGCTGACTAAATATCTCTACATAGGGCGTGCCAAGTGGGAAGAGTTAATATATTGCGTTGGAAGGGAAGAACGGAAGCCTTCGCACGATTTTTATGATGAGCAGATATGGACTTTTTTAGTTGCATGCGGATATGGAATAGCTGGAGAACACGGAATAGCAAGGCTGACAAAATTTCTGACCAGCTCTAATCAGAAGCCTCCAACCAATCCAAAGATTTGGTTTGAAGTTTCTCCAATTTCGCCCAGAAAAAAGGAAGGGGAAACGTATATTGACTTAGCCTTAGGCACTATTACTGCACGGGAAGGGTCGGGAGCTGGAATAGAACTCGAGAATGCGGAGTCTTCATGGATTTGTTTTTGTGAAATGAAGTGGTATAATGATATCGCGGTGAGCGTTACTCATGATATTCACCGTAACCAATTAGCCCGGGTTATTGAGAATGCAATCTGCTTCCAGAAGCCAGGGAAGTATGCTGAGAAGGTTTTTGTTACACTTGTGACTCCATCAATCTTTCGCAGCGCTAATTTAAAATCACGGCTATATCAATATAAATTTGAGGAATATGACAGAAATAGAACTTGTTTGATCGACGACCTTAACAAATGTATTCTAGAGAGAAATGATCAATCTGATCTGAATCAGCGGGTTAGAAGCCTTTCGCTTCAGTGGGCAACCTATGATGAATTATTTGAGAATTTTCCTGATTCTGCAATAACTAAAGAGCTAAAGGACTTCTGGCAAAAATATGGGAACTATCAGGGAAAGCCAATCGCAGTCAAGTAGGTGTTCTACATAATTATTATGTATTATGGACCATCATTTCGCTTTTGCTGAGTTGCTAAACGTAAAACATGCTGTTAGCTTGTTAGTATATTATCAACAGGCTGGTAAGCCTGTTTTACAACAAGCTAGTAAGCTTGTTTTACTGCAATTAATAAGCT
>FWPV01014935.1_pt1 | contig 11275 bp, 10 predicted proteins | sample 2228371 | NCBI WGS metagenome assembly FWPV01 (sample SAMEA103939776, study PRJEB20133) | metagenome | reverse complement strand
GTTGTCCTGAATTAAAAATTGAAGAGGCATATATTATTGAAAATTCAAAAAAATTTCCTTTAAAATTTAAAATTTCCTTTACACTGGGTATAGAAAAAAACAAAACAATTTATGAAATTGAATTTTATCAAGGGGAAGAAATTTTAGAAAAAAATGGAAGAAAATGGGAATAAAATTATTATAAATGCATAGGAAAGATACAAATTTGAGATTAAAGATTTAAAGTTAAAAGATTTTTTGGGTATTGAAAAAGATTTTAAAATTTCAAATGGTTCTGTTTTAGAGAAAAAAGATGAAATTGGGATTAAATTAAAAGAAAAGATAAGTTTTCCAATTAAAATTCAATTTAAATTAAATCAGATAAAAGAGATGGATAATGGAATATCAATTGAAAAATTTTTAAGGGAAGATGGGAGATTGGATTTGCCAAAGGGAAAAGCAATAGGGAGTATAAATGCAAAGGGTTTTAAACTCATAAGTGGAGAGGGAGAAGAGCCAAGGTTTGAAGCGACTGGAGAGGTGGAAAATTTTTTGGCTCCAGGTGATGAATGGTGGGATGATAGGTTTTATTTGCCGGGTGCAAATGGGACTGTTTATGCTCTTTTGTGGGATGGACAAAATCTTTATGTAGGTGGGTCTTTTAATATAGCAGGTGGAAAACCATCATCTTATATTGCCTTATGGAGACCTTGTTATACTTCACCTTCAACACCTCAAATAAATTCAATTGAAGATATAAATAATTGTTCAAGCAATGGTGTAAATATCTCTTTTACTTCAGGAGAACCTTACACAAGAAATGACCTTTATGTGGACGGTGAATTAAAAATGACAAATGTTTCAAGCCCTTTTACTTATATACCAGATGACAACAATAATCATTCTTATGTTATAAGGAGCATCTATTATTATGATTCTTGTACTACAAATAGCGCCTCTGTAAATTTACAAGATATAGATTACACGCCAACACCTGCAATAAGTGGAAATAATTTAAATACTCGTCCAGAAACAAATGTCTTGCTTTCAACAGAAAATTATTCTTATTATCAGTGGTTTTATAATGGTCAGGAAATAATAGGTGCAAATTTACAAAGCTATTATGCAACTCTTTCTGGGGATTATAAAGTAATGGTTACAAATTCTTATGGATGTGAGGTTTTTGTAGATTTTTGTGAAAATTCTGAGGTATCGCCTAAAAATGGAATTTTTCCATTGAGGATTGTAAAAGATCAAAATTCAAGCACAGGATATTATATTTATTTTCAAAGAATGGATAGTATCAATGGTTTTAACATTTATGAAGGGGAAATAGGGAATTGGTATAGCTATTCAACAGGGACAAATATATGCAATGCAACATTTTTTGATTTAGGAACAGGAGAATTAAGAGCAGAATTAAATCCATCAGAAGGGAACCATTATTATTTAATAACTGCTTTTGGAGGGGATATAGAAGGACCTTCTGGTTTTGACAGCAATAATGGTGAAATTCCAAAAGGTCATAGCAGTTGCACCCCTTAAATTGCCTCTACGAGCACGGAAAACGGATATTATTAAAATGTATGACATGAGGTCAGCCCTCTTACGGACTACTGCTCTGCTGCTCTGTTAAAATCCCAAATGCTTAATGCTGAATGTCATATGCCAAGTACGGCCACAGACACTTCCGTGCCTTTGTAATGACACATTTGAAAATATTAGCCCTTGACTTTCGTATAATTTTCGCTTATAATAAATTTGTGATTGGTTGCATTGATTTGGATTGTTTTTATGTCTCCTGTGAGAGGGCAAGGGACCCTTCCCTTTTTGGAAAGCCCTTGGTTGTAGGAGGAGGGGATGGGAGGAGAGGGGTTGTGCTTTCTGCATCTTATGAAGTGAGAAAATATGGTGTAAAATCAGGTATGCCTTTGTTTAAAGCCAGGGAACTCTTTCCCCATTTTTTAAACCTCAAACCTGACTTTAAATATTATGAAGAAATTTCAAAAAAAATAAGGAACCTCATTTTTTCTTATACCCCCCTTTTAGAGCAAGGATCAATTGATGAATTTTATATATCTTTTAAAGGTTGTGAACGCCTTTATAAGAATGATTTTTTTGGCACTTTGGAAAAAATTAGGAGAGAAATTAAAGAAAAATTTAAAGTACCTTCTTCTGCAGGGCTTTCTTCTACAAAATGCACATCTAAAATTTTATCAAAGATAGCAAAACCAGAAAAGCAAATTTATCTTTTACCTAAGAAAGAGAAAGAATTTTTAGCTCTTTTGCCTATTGAATTTATACCTGGGATAGGGAAAAAAACAGAAAAAAAATTAAAGGAGTTGGGTTTTAAAAGGATAAGAGATATACAAAATTGCAAAGAATCAGTTTTTTTAAGTATTTTAGGGAAGGAAGGTGGCGAAATTTACAAAAAGGCAATGGGGAGTTATGAGGAACCCCTTTTTCTTTCCTCTTTCCCAAAATCCATAGGAAATCAACAGACCTTGTGGGAAGAAACAACAGATTTAAAAAGGATTTTAAGTGTACTCCTTTGGCTCATAGAAGAAAGTGTTTTTAGGATGAGAAGCCATTCTTTATCTTCCAGAAGGATTGAAATAAAAATTAAATATGGAGATTTTAAAACTGAAAGCACTTCCCATACCTTTTCTTACCCTACAAGTTCATATAAAAAAATAAAGAAAAAGGGAGTGGAAATTTTTCTTTCCCTTTATAAAAGGAGGGCAAGGATTAGAAGCATTTCCTTTTCCCTTTCCAATTTTGAAAAAGATTTTGGACAACTCTTTTTAAGTTTTTTAAGGGATGAAAAAGAAGAAAAAATCTTAAAAACAATGGATTTTATAAAAAACAAATATGGAATAAAACTTATTTCTTTTGGCAGTTTTCCTTAAAGACCTTTTCTAAATCAAATAGAAGTTCTTCCAAATTTGCTCCATATCTTTTGGCATTTTCTTCAATTGTACCCCAAAGGGGTTCTCCACATACAATACAAGGTAATTTATGTTTTGTAAACACCTTTACAGTTTCAGGACATTCCTTTACTAAATCCTCAATTAATGTTTCCTTTTTAACTTCCATTTATTTTTTCTTAATTTCAAATTCATTATTTTTTATCTTTGCTGGTATATCATTTACTAAAAATTCTTCAATTTTTATCTTTCCTTTTCCACTAAATTTTATATAACATACAACTCCTTCCTTTGGAAGTTCAGTGGCAGAAGCAACTGCTCCTTTTATTTCTCCTTCTTTTTTATCATTTAAGGCATTTAATGCTCCTTCTACAACTTCTCCCCATCTAAACCCTTCATACTTTAATCCCTTTTCATACTTTAAGACAAATTGAAGGGCAAGAAATGGTTCATCTGCTTTGATTTTTATAGGAACTTCAAAGGTTTCTTTAAGAATTTTTGGTTCAGCAATTTCAATTTCATAGGAAAACAAAAAACTTGAAAAAATAAATAAAACAAAAAAATATTTCATAAGACCTCCTTAATTTTAATTATATAATAGCAGGCAGAAGACCTGCGGGCTATATCAGTCAATTTGTGAATTGCCTTAAGGGACAAGGATAATGGTTTACGGACAATTTCCATGGCTTTGACAACTTGTTAAAAATTGGGAAGGCAAACTTCCACATAAACCAATAGAACATTGGAGTACATATACAGCATCCATTGAGGTAATTGAAGTGCTTCCATTTACATCACCTCTGCATTCTTGTTCAGGTGTAAAAGTTATAGAGCCAACTATGTATTGTAAAATTAAAGCTGAATCATAGGAAGTTATTGTTCCATTTAAACTTGGATCCCCTAAATCAGCTGAACATCCATCTGAAGGTATACACTGGTTCATATTGCAAGTGGCTTGCTGTTCGTAAGTCACTGTTATATCATCAATTATCAAGTAATACATATTTTCAGCACTTGTGCAATGGAAACCAATGTAATATGTTCCTGTTGTGGGAACTGTAAATTGATAAGACCTCAATGTGCAAGTTGTATTTGTATAGGTCTCTTCGGGCATTATTGTTATTGTCTGGCTCATAGGATCTGCTGAAAGTCCACATTTTACATCCATCTTTTCTGGATAAGATGAAGATTGAACTTTTTGATTGAAATTTAATGTATATGTCACATCTGCATCAAGGTTTATGCCAGGTGTAAATGCCCAGGAGTTTGCTGGCTGAAAAATATTATAAGGATAATACATACCCCCTTGAGCATTGCAATAATAAGAATTAGTTGATTGCCAATCGTTTCCACTTGTTTTAGACCTTGTCCAGCCACTTGGAAGATTTGGAGGAGATATTGTGGAAAAATTTTCACTGAAAAGAGGTATTGAACCCCCTGGGATTACCTGTCCCACTGTCAATTGAAATGTATCATTCCATCCAGCTGGTTTTTCATTTGATGTGATATGAATATTAAAATCAATTTTTGTTCCACAGGTCAAGGAAGGATCTGCTTTAAAAGAGAAATGATCGGGTTGGGATATGCCAGTTCCATCTGCTGGTATATCTGGAAAATTTGCTGAATTGTCTGTTATTGTAACTCCTGGTGTTGTGGTTGAAATTGTTGCAAAGACCCCTGTCGTATCAGAGGTTCCATTGTTGTGGAGGGTTATCTGGAGCAATATATCTTCACCTGCATCAATTATTCCATCACCTGAACCAGAACCAGTCCCATTGCAAGTATCTGTAAATGTAGATGATTGATATTCAAGGGATGGTCCACATCCTTGGACTGGATATGTCAAGGTCAAAGACCAACTGTTTAATGTGCCTGAGTCATTACCATAATCATCTGATACTTCCAGTTTCCAAGTCCCCTGTGAATTTTTCCCAATTAGGGCTGCCAAACTTCCCTCTGGTTTAAATGTTCCTGTAAATGGGGCTGTTCCAGCAGTAATTGAGGTGGAAGCATCATCGTCAAAGACAGTGTTTATATAGTTGTCACCCGAGGAACCATTATCAGTTGAAAGTTCAACCCTTGTCCCATCTGGTGCAATTAAATATATGTCCAAATCAGAATCCCAGGTGTGGGTTATATTTCCAATTGTAACTACAACTTTTTGAACAGTTTTATCATCTGGAACAAATATGTTTGATGTAACTGTTCCTGGATCTGGTATTAATTTTGGCACATCTGTTGAGATAAATGTGGGGTTTACATTCTTTCCTGTTTCAAAGGTATAAAAGTTTCCACTATTGTTTTCCGTTGTTTCATTTCCAGCTGCGTCCTTTGATTTTACATAATAGTAATAAGTTGTGCATTCTGTAAGTCCTGTCAAATTTAAATTATGGTTTGTTACAAAATTTCCAACAAAACCAATGTTTGCGATGGGTGGTGTTGCTGTGTCATAGATAACAGTGCTATCTGCAAGTTCATTTGTATTCCATAAAATATTTGCTTTATTTCCTGTTATATTATCTGAATGGACATTTGTAATAACAGGTCCTACACAATCAATTGTCTTTGTTACATCTATATTTAAATTTGGTGTTCCACAATAATCAGGGTCTGTATATCTTATATACAATGTATCATTATGAGAAACCCTTACTTCTGTAGGTCCTGGTGTTGCTGATGTTGTGGTTGTAAAAGTTCCTGTGTAATTTGCTGAACCTGAAGGATTGTTTGTCAATGTAATTGTTTTTTGAGTTCCATCAGTAGTTGACCATACCTTTACTGTTACAGGAGAACCAACTGTTGAATCTATAACAGTCACATTTACAGTATCTGAACAGTTATAAAAATCTTTTTGAGCCATTACGCTTCCTGCACAAGGTTGAGGAGTCAATGGGACACAATTGCTCATAGAGGAAACGCAGGAATCATTAGCTGTAGCTGCTTGAATTCTATAATAATATGTTATTCCATTTACAAGGGGAGTGTCTGTATAACTTGTGGATGGGGCATTAACTGTTGCTATTTTTGTAAAGCCAGAATCGCAAGAGGTCTCATTTCTAAAAATTAAATACCTTGTTGCATTTGGAATGGAATCCCAGCTTAAGTTGACAGAATTGTTTCCAATTGTTCCTGAAAGAAAGGTTGTGGATAGGGAAGGACAAGAGGTTTGATTTTGGTTTTGGGGATCTGAAGGAAGCCCACAAGCAATGTTATGCCTTGCAAGGGCTTGATAAATACAAGCAGCATGGGGGGTTCCATTGGAGGTACCATCTCCATCATCATCTATCGCTCTAAATAAGGTATATAATGTTCCACTACCACATCCATTGGAAGATGGAGGTGTGCAATTATACATATTTCCCAATTGAGGCATTGAAGAATAAAACAATCTATCTACCAACTGCCAAGCAGAATTTTGCTCCATTCCACAAAGGGAAGGAAGGTCTCTTACAGCTAAATCCCACAGTGCTTGGGTTGCTATTCCAGATTCACAATGGTCTTCCTTTCCACAGGGACCAAAATAATATCCACTATCACATCCACTCCAGACAGTGCCATAATTTGCAATTGTCCAAGGGGTATTTTTTACATGTTTTGCCCAGTCAGCATCCCTTATACCTGAACAACTTGTACAGCAGTCCCCATAGCCATCACAATTATATCCAGAACCGCCAGGTTCTGCACCACATCCCAAATTGCTTAACCAAAATCCTCCACCTGCACAGGACTGATGGGTTTGCAAAATTGCAGTCCAGTCAGCTCTCGTTTCCACTGGTTTAGAATCCCCTGCTCCATCAAAATCATCCATCCCATGCCCCCATTCGTGCAAGGAAACCCCAGGAAGTTCACCTGTGTTCCCACAGGTAAGCCCATAAGCACTCCCAGATTTGAAAAAGTTTATAGATGTCCCATCCCAGTAAGCATTGCAGGCCTGATTTATGTTTACATTATCTCTAAGTAAACCCTGAAGCCAAGTGTTATTTGTTAAATATGTATATGCTTTTATTTTTATTTGTGCTACATTCCAATATTGGGTTCTGGAAGAATGGGTATTTCCAGCACCTCCAAATCCTGGAGTTGTACAATCAGTTCCCGTAGAAGTTCCAAAGTTTATAATGCCTTGGGCATCTGAAGAAAGGGAAATTGAACCACAACTATCTACAATCTTTACAGAACCCACATTTCCTGAAGAGCCAGTCCTTCCAGTCATTGTGGAAGTCCCAGTTGTTCCAGAAAAGGAACCAGAAATATCTGCAAAAAGTCCTGACCCATAATCACAGTAAGGAAAAGGCATAACTTCCTCTACCCTCGTAGGATTCATATCTGTCTTATAGACACCCCCTTTTATCAAACCATACTTATTTGAATCTAAGAATTCTATAACTTCACCTGTCTTTGCATCTATTTTTGCACTCCAAGTTCCTAAAACCCCTTCCTTTTTAAATTTCATATTATAAACTAAAAGGTAATCTATACCTTCTCCAAAATTTCCATTAAAAAAATTTGGATCCATTTCCTTTGGAGTTATAGGTACTATTAACAATTTTCCTCTTTCTATCACTTCATCTTCTTGGCTTAAGTTTCCCTCTAAATAGTTTGAAAGAATTTCCCAAAACTCCCCTTGTTTAAAGTTTGGTTTTGTATCTAAGTTTATACCTCCCAAATTTTCCAAAGATACTTGAATTAAATTACCATTGTTAATTAAAAAATAAACAGAGCCATTTTCTATTTCGATACCATTATAGTAAGCTTGAAATCTCAAAGTATAAATACTTTCCCAAATGGGAATGGAAGCATCCTTAACTATTTCAAATTTAAATTTTTCAATTTGAAATACATCTTTGTATTTTTCTAAGAACTCCCTTGCTTTCTTTTCTATGAAATCTAAGGGGATACATTGAATGCTATTGCATCCATTTTCAAAAATATCCCAGCTTAAGGAATTTGCAGGACCAGGAATAAAAGGAATAGCCCCACCTTCTAAAAGAGAAATTCTTCCTGTTCTCTCATCTAACCAAACATTCCAATTGGAGCCCAATTCTTGTAGCATCCTTTGATATTTGTAAAGATCTGGAACTTTTTCAGAAATTTCTTCCAATTTAGAAATTGTCCTTACAACCCTTAAATATGGTGCTTTTTTAAAATATTTATCAAGTTCTGTCTTATCAGTTTTTTGTTTAAAAGCAAAATTACAAAGGGAAAAAGAAAAGATTAAAAAAAAGAATAAAGATTTTTTCATAGAATCTCCTTAATGAAAGTTAAGGTTTAATTTTATCAAATATTAAGAAGAATAACAATACAAACATTTTGTTTTACAAGTATTGTAAAAACCTATATCTAAGCTAAAATCACAATTGCAATTTTTTCTCGATGGTGATTTTTTTATATTTTCTTTAAATATTTCTCCATTTATGCATTTTGCTTCTTCTATAGAAGTTTTTATATCACTGGAACAAATCTTAAGCTTTAAACCTCTTTTTTTTGCTTCAAAATTAAAGGTTTCTAAGATTTCCTTTTTTAAACTTATGGGATCTTCTATAAAATTAAAACCCCTTTTTTTTATTTTCCTAATTGTTTTTTTATAGGGATACATAAAACTTGTAATACATAAATTTGTATAACCCTCTAAGAGATTAGAAATATTTTTAAAATTTTCTAATTGATTTTTTAAAGGGTAAATTGAATTGGGAAGGATAGGATCAAACCTTAAAACAATATTTTCCTTTCCATATCTTTTTGATAAGATTTTAAAGGTCTTTACCAATTCCTCCAGTTCAATTTTTAAGGGTTCAATTTCCTTTGGATGTTGATTAATTGTAAAGTGAAAGTAAAAATTTTTTGAATAGCTTTCAATTTCATTTAAATGTGTAAGAATTGGTTTGAAGTTTTTAGACCAAAAAACAAAACCTAAGATATCTTCTTTCTTTAAACTAATTTTTATTTCTTTTCTACTAAAAGGATGGATTATTTTTGCATAACCCTTTTTTAAACAATTTAAAAAGTATTCTAAAAAATAATGGGGGATATCTGTTCTTCTACTTACAGAAATTATATTTGCCATTTAAAGCAAGAAACCCAGTGGTCTTTCTCTATTTCTATGAGTTTTGGTTCTTCATTAAAACATTTTTCAAAGCTTTCCTTACAAGTTCCTAAAAAAGGACAGCCCTTTGAAGGGACTTCCTTTTCTTCTTCAAAGGAAAATTTTTTCTTTTCTTCTGGATTTTTTGGAAGGACTGCAGAGAGCAAATATTTGGTATATGGATGGTGAGGATTTTCCTTTAAAACACTGCTTTTTGCCCTTTCCATAACCATTCCTCTATAAAAAACATAAACCTCTTCACATAAAAAAAAGACAACCCCCATATCATGGGAAATTAAAAGATAGGAAATTTTTAATTCTTCCTTCAAATCCATTAATAAATTAATTATTTCTGATTGTGTAGAAAGGTCTAAGGCAGATAAGGGTTCATCCAAAATTAAAAATTCTGGGTTTAAAATTAAACTTCTTCCAATGGATATTCTTTGTCTTTGTCCCCCCGAAAGTTCAGAGGGATACTTATTTAAAACATCCTTGCTTAATCTTACAAAATTTAAGGTTTTTTCAACCAATTTTTCATAATTTTCTTCAATTTTATGTATCTTTAGGGGTTCATATAAAATTTTTTTTATTTTATGCTGAGAATTTAAAGAAGAAAAGGGATTTTGAAATACCATTTGAACTTTTTTCCTAAAATTTAAATTTTCTTCACCTTTAAAATTTGAAATTTCTTTTCCAGAAAAAAGAACCTTTCCACTATCTAAGGGATATAAGCCAATTAAAACTTTTGCAAGGGTGCTTTTTCCAGAACCCGTCTCTCCTACAACTCCTACTGAAGTATTTTTTCCCCAAAAAAAATCAATCTCCCTTAAGACATAAAATTTTTCCTTTTTATTTAAAAAAAAATATTTTGAACCCTTTAAAACTTCAAAATTTTCTTGCATAAATTAATTATACATTAAAATTAGATTTAAATTTTAGATAAAATCATTTTTGGATTCATTATAGGATTTTCAAATTTAAACTTCCAGCTTCAAACAAGCAAAATCCAAACCTTGAAGTTTTAAATTTGCAAAGACATTTGTTTTGACATTTTAAGGAAATAAAATATAATAAATTTGTGGGAAATGGGAATATAAATTTAAACCATAAAACCGTTGAAAAAATTAAGGAAATTTTATATGTCTAGGATTTTGTTCAAAGTTTGTAAGCAAAAAAGGTTTTTTTATAATAATAAATTTGGAATGCTATGCGAACTCGGTTCGGTTATTAATGAGTTAGGCGATAGGGCGATTTATAAATATGAAGGAATGTTCTATGGAACCCATGGCTAAAATGCCAGTTAATAATATAAGACCAAAATTAACAATATCATCAAAAGAAATCATCCACCAATTTAATACAAAAGAAATAGATGCAGATTGGTCCTTTGTAGGGTGCAAACCTTCGGATACAGGGAAATGGACTTATGATTACCACAGATATCCAGCTAAGTTTATTCCCCAAATAGTTGAAAAGTTGATTGACAGGTATATCTCTAGTGAAGAAGCTCATATAAATGACCCTTTTATGGGGTGTGGTACTGCAATTGTCACAGCAATATCAAGAGGATTTAAAGCAAGTGGCACGGATATTAATAAAATAGCCTACTTGATAACTAAAGTAAAATCAACACCTATAAACCCTGAGTATCTTGATAGAAAGATCAAACACTTTTTGTCATCCTTGAAATCTTTGGATAACTCATAAAAATCTTTGTTTAACGAGAAAATTGAGCCTTTATATCCTCAAAAACATATAGAGAGAATTAATTACTGGTTTTCAGAAGAAAACAAATATGAATTAGGGAAAATATTAAGAGTGATCCATAATGAGGATGATGAAATCATTAGAAACTTCTTTCTTGTTGCATTCACTCATATTTTGAAGAACTGTTCTATATGGCTTCAAGGGAGCACGAAACCAACAAGGGATTTAAAGAAAAATCCAATTAAACCGTATGCCGCTTTGCGAAAACATTTGATAAAAATGCAGACAGGGAATGATGCTTTTTATAAAGTTGTTCCTGCTAAAGTTAGAGTAAACCTAAATCAATATTTAAACATTGAAATTGGGGATGCCAGAAAACAGCCCTGTTCTGATGAAACCGTAGATTTAGTTATAACTTCAAGTCCCTATGTAACCAGTTATGAATATGCAGACTTACATCAGCTATCAACTATATGGCTTGATTTAGCAGATGATTCAACAGAATACAAAAAGGGATTTATAGTGTATTGGTTCAACGGAAAAGGGACAAATTGAATTTTTGAAGAAAGCTTTAGAAAATTCT